>Ga0315554_1001288_pt1 | contig 14744 bp, 11 predicted proteins | sample SalMarSW160370MG_FD_202114 | JGI IMG/M metagenome (GOLD analysis project Ga0315554, IMG submission 202114) | Salt marsh sediment microbial communities from the Plum Island Ecosystem LTER, Massachusetts, United States - Salt Marsh Sediment SW1603-70 ... | reverse complement strand
TATAATTACCGCGACTAATTTTCCATACCCAAGGAGGAAGCCTAATGAGATTCTACACAACTCAACATCAATACTACTGCGGCATAGACCTGCACGCAAGATCGATGTATGTCTGCATCCAGGACCAGTCCGGCAAGATTCTCTTGCACAGGAACTACCGCGCAGGTCCCGATGCTCTGCTCGGAGCCATTGACCAATATCGCGAAGATCTCGTGGTGGCCGTGGAGTGTGTGTTCACCTGGTACTGGATCGCGGATCTGTGCAGCCGGGAAGGAATCGCTTTCGTGCTCGGCCATGCTCTGTACATGAAAGCCATCCACGGCGGGAAAACCAAGAACGACAAGATCGACTCTAACAAGATTGCCGCCCTGCTTCGAAGCGGGATGCTTCCCATGGCCTATGTCTATCCTCAAGGCATGCGCTCCACCCGGGATCTTCTCCGCCGCCGGCTGTACCTGGCTCGCCAACACGCAGAGCTTCAGGCGCACATCCAGAACACCAACACCCAGTACAACCTGCCGTACTTCGAGAAGCGTATCGACCGGAACTCCAACCGCGCCGGCATAGCCATGCGCTTCACAGACCCTGCGGTTCGTACCAGTGTGGAGGTGGATGGGGCACTGATGGATGCCCTTCATCAACAGATCCTCGCCATCGAACGCCAGATCAACGCCCAGGTTCCCGAACATGATCCGGTAGCCCTTCATCTGCTACGTAGCATCCCCGGTGTAGGAAAAACCCTGGCCCTGGTGATCCTCTACGAGATTCATGACATCAGCCGCTTCCCCGCGGTGGGAAACTTCATCTCCTATGCACGGCTGGTGAAATGCACTCATGAATCGGGGGGCAAGCGCAAGACCGGCCCAAACAACAAGATCGGCAATGTCCACCTGAAATGGGCCTTCAGCGAGGCAGCCTGCCTGTTTCTCCGGAAAAATGAACGGGGCAAGCTCTATCACCAGAGATTGGTCAGCAGGTACGGTAAAGCCAAAGCACTGTCCATCCTCGCCCAGAAACTCGGGCGTACCGTATACACCATGCTGAAAAGGAGGACGCCTTTCGATGCAAAGCGGTTTTTTGAAACAGTAGGATAAGAGACGGGACGGGATGCATGAGACCCTGAGCATAACTGGAACAACCCTCCGACGATGTTCTCTTCCGGTGTCCACTGACCTGCAGCGATCAGACTGCCATTGAGGCACCGTAGCACAAAGTCAACGAGTCCGTCGATTTGATTGGTCCTGCATCCTGAGTCCCTTCCTCTTCGATGAGTCCATCGTGATTCGATTTCCGCGGTCTGCCCCGCGTCGATCCGCCGGAATAACTGAGCCTGTCGATGAGACACAGCTCCTCTTTTGATTCGGACGGCAGTCGGGTACCGAATATGTTCTAGGGCGCCTAGATAGCGACCCTCTATACGTGTTTGGTGCAGACGGCGTTGTCGCACCAGAATCTTCGAACCCAAGCCAGATTCGGGAAATGGAAAAGCGATCGTTCATCTTTCTAGAACGGCAATGAAAGAAAGAATTGTCAGGGGAAGGTTTGTCTCTTGACTTTCCGAGGCCTTATACGTGTTATATGGAGAAAAGAAGAGATTACCTGGCTCTTCCCGCAGTGCAGCATAGAGATCCAGGGCAAAGGTGTTGATACCCCTTTCGAGTGTTTGAGAAAACGGTGAATTGTACAAAACCGAGGAGTCCGATCTAATGAATGCTCGTTTCAACCAGTCCGGGACGCTGTCTATTTAGGCTTTGAAATTGTATATGGGTTTTATCGTAGATTCGATCTCTACAGTGTCTTCAATAAGCTCTACAATCTCTTCGGCGTTTTTGTAGGCCATCGGCGATTCATCGATGGTTCTGTTGTTGATGCATGAACTGTATATCCCCTTCATAGACTCTCGGTACTCTTCAAGGGTTATAAGTTCTTTGGTTTCACTGCGTTTGAGGAGTCTGCCCGCTCCATGCGGAGCCGAGTAGTTCCACGCTTGATTTCCTCTACCTCGAGCGATAAGGCATCCGTCTCTCATATTTAGTGGAATAATTACCTTTTCATCTTCATGGGCCGAGATGGCGCCTTTCCTGACAATGTTGTCTTTGAAACTAATATAATTATGGACACTGGAAATCACCTCGCAGTCTGTCAATTTCAGATTGAAGTATCCCTCTACAATGTTTCGAGCGATCGCTTTGCGGTTCTCTTCTGCATATGCCTGCGTGATCTCCATGTCGTGCAGGTATTCTTCGCCGCCGTTTTCGACGGTCAGATACTCCATTCCGTGGTATGCCCCGGCTCCCCGAAACTCGTGTTTCATAGCCTGTTTAGCAACGTTGTGATGGTAGTTGCTTACCTGCAAGCCGAGGTTTCTACTCCCACTGTGGATAATCAACCAGATGTTTTCATCGCTATCACTATCTAATTCGATGAAATGGTTACCACCACCGAGAGTTCCTATACCTAAAATTATTCTCTGGTGCTCGTTTGGAGCAACTTTTTGTATTAGCTCCTTCAGCTCCGAGTTGCGGTTTGCGAATTGTTCTTGGATGTTCGTGTGCACGTTTCTACCAGCTGGAATATTCACCCGAATGAATGAATCAAATTTTTCCAGATCGACATTTTTCTGTCCAATTTTGTAGGCGGCAATCCCGCAGCCGATGTCGGAACCGATCACGTTTGGATTTACGTAGCTGTTGAATGTCATGGTGAATCCGACTACGGTTCCATGGCCCAGGTGGACATCCGGCATAATAGCTATGTTGCTATTGGTAAAACCGGGATTGTTTAGCATATTGTAAATTTGACTCAACGAAGCTTCGTCAATGGTGTGTGCATATATAGTTGCGGAGTTGACTTTTCCTTGAATATTCATTTCCTGCTACTTCTCTTCCCTAATGATCCTGGCAGGTCTTAGAACATGTACAGAACGAGCGTAGCCGTCTCCGTTCAAGAACAACTGAGGGCGATCGAGACCAAAGTAATGTAGGGGATTGGCCTTTGGGAAGGTATTATATGATTTTCTCGAGATAGCCCATAGCATCACGATTCCTGTCTGAGGTCCAAGTTCTATCAGCCGACACCCATGAACGCAAAGCAAAGGTACAGTAGTGACCATCCGGCGTATATGGGGACCAGGAGAACATAATCCAAAACCGGTGTGAATACGATTAGCAGTACGAAGATAAAGCTGAACTTTCTCACCTTTTCAAAACCTATTTTCATCCTGTCCGGCAACAGGCTAGAGAGAATCCAGGAACCGTCGAAGGGCGGGATGGGAAGCAGATTAAGAAAACCCAATACCAGGCTGGTAAGCAGGAATTGTTTCAGGAACGCCAGCAGGGGAGATACGACTGGCCCTAGTGGAGAATTGGCGACCGCGAACGCCGCGTACGGATCAGCGATGTTGTAGGTGATTACATCTGGTGAAATGACCCGGATCAGAAGCATGATGAAGAGGATCAATAGAAACGCTGCCAGCGCCATCGCAAGGTTCATTCCCGACCCGGCGAAAGAGACGAAAATTGTGCCTCTTTTCTTGTCAGAATAGTTGTCCGGATTCACCGGCACCGGCTTTGCCCACCCAAACACCACCTCGGCCTGGCGGAACAGAAGAACTGCAGGCAGTATGATCGAGCCGATCAAATCCAAGTGGGCAATGGGATTCAGTGTGAGACGTCCGGCCGCTTTGGCTGTGTCGTCGCCGAAACGATGTGCCGAATAAGCGTGTGCGTATTCGTGAAACGTGAAGAGAGTAAGGAGAATCAGAATCGACCAGACGATCGTTAATACTCTCGAAGGTGAGTATAAACTTTGAGTAACCTGCAGCATCCTGTCTGCCTGATCCATGCCCGGATCGATTGCCAGTGCCTTGATGAAATACTCGGCGGCGTCGGCGTGTCTGCCATGGCTCATGTAGATCGATCCGCAGTGGTAGAAGAAACCGGCTGCAGGCGGGTCGGCTGCAATGGCCCGACTTAGATATCTCTCAGCGGTTATCGTATCGCCTGCACCGCTTCTTGCCAGGGCCATGGCCGTTAAAAACGGCCATGAATCGGTATTGGTTTCTTTTTCGTATCTGTCCAACTCCTGGGCAGCTGCGGAAAAGCGTTCCTGCTCCAGAAGGGCGACCATCGGTTCCAAAGACGGTTGTGCCTCGATGATGTAGATGTAGTCTGGGTTTTGATAAACAAAGTCTGGAGATTGCTGATTCATAGTCAATATCCATCCCGCCCCTGTTATCGCGTACAGCAGAGTGAAGAACAGCCCCAGTGCGAAGGTCAGCAGCGATTTGACGGAACTCCAGTGGTTTCTGCGGCTTGACCGCCACCCTCCTATGATTGCCAGGATATTCACAACCGGTACGAAGGAAAAAATAGCCAACAAGATCGACGGCCCTTTTTGCTTCGAAGACCGAATTTTTACGCGCCTCGCCACAGTTACCTGCTCGCCCAAAAACTCGACTCGACTTTGGTTGTAGATTGTGATTGCCCCAAAATAGAAATATACCCCCAGAAGAGCAAGCAGGCCGGCACGAAGCAGAACCATGAGCCAAAAACCAAATCCCTGGATTGACCCGCGGTACACTTCGAAGAGCATGTATTCGGCAGCAAATACCAGGCTGTAGGCAGTGCAGGTGAACAGGTATTTGCGATGGCACAATAACACCTTGAAGCCCCTGAACAACCCTTTCCACATCCTCCTGTTTTCCGAAACCGAGCTGGTACGCCAGATAATCCGTAAACAGAAGACAATCAGGCCGGTGATAGCGAGAAACAGGGGTGATCCGGATGGTGTGGTTTCATATCTTTGCTGAAAGATACTGATTCTCAGAAGGTTGAATAATATAGAAAGAATTGTGGTGAGTACGGAGATGCCCAGGAATGGGAAGAAAAAACGCCGTATATTTTCGAAAAACAATCGGGAAACGGAACTCTCTTTATCTTTGGAAATATCGTACAAGCTGCCGGTTACACCCGCGTAGACAGCAGAACCGATAATGATGCTCAACAGCATATTGAGCAGAGGTGGAATCGAGTAGAAGACAGGACTCTCATCGATCACGATGTAGATGGAACTCCACAAGAACAGTATCACCATGAGGGGGTAAGTTTTTTGAAATCGCGAGCGATCCTGCTCATCGATTATCTGCATGACTGAACTCCTTCGTTTTTTTCTACAGGATCAGTGAACGGGTTGGTAAATTATAGAGATTCGAGGGTTTCTGTTTTGAGTTTCATACACCGGGCTACGACTTCTGTCTCATGATTAAGCTCATTCACCAGGAACAGTTCGTCTTTTGTAAGCAGTCCTACATTGTCGAGGAACCGCTTGATGATGGCCTCATACTGTTCACCGCGTTTTTTGGCGAGAATCGAAAGTAGGTAAAAGTTCAACGGATGATTCGTTTCTCTATTGACTTTCTTCTTCAGCTGACTGGCTATTTTCAACAGTGTTTCCGCTTGTTCGGACTCTCCCTTGAGCATTCTTATCAACGCCACCGTATTGGTAATTCCGGGATCTATTTGCAGTTTGTACGCTCGTGCTGCATATTTTTCTGCTTCGGCCAGGTTGGTTGACATGTCGGTCAGCAAGAGGTTCCAACTTAAAAGATTTAGAATCACGGGATCCTTTTCTGCTTTCTTGTCTCGCTCTATCAATTCCCGCAGATTTTTGAGCGCCTTGTCGAATTTCAGTCGCTGAGTATATATACGAGTCAACAACAACCGCAGCTGAGAAGTTTCCGGATGCTGTTCGACCAGCCTTTCGAGATCTTGCTGCGCCGTTTCAATTTTTCCATCCAGCAGCTTCTCAATTACCTTTGTCCTATACGTACTCAGTTTGAGCTCGGCAAGTTTTTTTTGGTTCATGAAAGGCAACATTATGAGTCGCAAGCCGTCGCTCGGAACTCGTGAGTCGCCGATCCTCCATGGAAGCGGTAGAAGAGCCAGGACCAGTACATACGCGTTAGACGCCGAGAACGACCAGGCGATATCGATGCCGTTTGGAGGAAATATGGTCATATTGCCCCCGCGTATTGCGAATGTCATTCCAATGATAAGGAGATGCGCCAGTATACCACCGGAATAGATCAGAGCTAACCGCGGTTTCGTCCGTCTCCTCGGAAATTCGGATAATGACGTGCATCCGAATCGGAGTTTGTCGGTTACGAGGATTCGTACTTTCCCCAGCCGCAACAGGCGGACGTGTTTTCCGGTTCCCAACACAATAGTATTGGAACGAACGCCCACAAGTCTTGCGGATGCCACATGTCCGAGCTCGTGCAGCAGGACCACTATTGGCAGAAGTACGAGCATAAAGAGAACATTCACTGTGATGAGGACACTGATTTCCCTGTTGGGAGCAACAGCGCACAGCATGGTGACAATCGGGATCACCATTAAAATCATCAGCAGCAGTTTTTTGATGTATGCGAGGACAATACTTATCATCCTTATTTGCCTGCTTCTGTTCGCGATCTGGCGCTGTCTTTTAGTTCCACACCCAGATTGGCCATGTCGACATGCCGCCGTACACCAGGATATCAAAGACAGCATGAGTTACGCAGGCGGGTATGATGCTCTTGGACAATACCCGAAGTAACCCGCACATAATGCCTGCGAGAAATGTGAACACCACAAGAGACAGGAAATCGATCCCAATGTCGACGGGAAGAGACCTGAGCACCAGGTACTTATAGAGTGTATGTCCGCATGTTGGCAGGATGATCGCTGCGAAGACATTTATGCCGGAGAGTTTCCCCTGCAAAAATCCTCTGAACAGAAATTCTTCAGTGATACCAATAATCGGCGCGATTACTGCTATAACCGTCAAAGTTTTTGGGAGAAGAGCCATGTTTGAGATGCTTCGGCACCGAAGGGCTAACAGTATTCCCAACCCCAATCCGACTAGAGAATACACCGCAATCTTTCTTGAAAACTCGTACAGGCCTAGATACTTCGACAGTGATTGGACGTCTGATATCGACAGAGAGATTACCACCGCTGCTGCACTCAGTGTAGCCAACGCAACTATCCGTTGATCCGGTCTGCCGTGAATGAGTAATCCGAAGATGCAGATACCGGTAATCACCAACGTCGATTCAACTAGATGCCGGATCTGACTGTTTGAAATTCCCGAAATCATCTTCAAGATTTCCTTCTAACGAGGCGGATAATCAGGCTTGCCGCGGCTGTGACCGGGATCATCAACAGGATCCAACCCGAACCAAGACAACCCCCACTGTTGATGACTATCTGTGTATCGGGAAGAGATGCCTGCAGGTCCTCATATTCATCTTCATCAACCGAATCCTCATCCAAGATCAGTACTTCCAAGTCTGTCAACTGATAAAGCGGGGACAAGTCTCCGACAACTACGTCGAGGGTCAGACCTTGAATTTCAGTTAGTTGAGCAAGTGGTGAAAGGTCATCGATTTCTTCACAGCCGAGTAAGTCGACCACCTCCAGCTTCGGATGTTGTGAGAGGAATCTCGAGAATTCACTCTGATTTACATCCGGCGGGAAAGAGAACCAGCGTAAACGTGACAGATTCTGCAACTCTGACAAATCAATCGCGCCCTCGCAATAAAAGAATCCCAACCCGGTTAAATAGGCTAGCGCACGGATAGGGCTGATATCGTCGACTTCGCAACCTATGAGAAATAGATTCCTAAGCCTATTCTTGTTATTAAAGGTCTCAAGGTTGTTGATATCGATGGATTCAATAAGTGTAAGCGATCGGAGATTTCGGAGTTTGTCGAATTGAATATCCTCGGCATCATCGTCCGTATGTAAGATAAGGGTTTCAAGTTTGGGAAGCTCCTCGATGAACCGCGTATGTCCCGGTTCAAGAACGTATAGACACTCCAGTTTACTCAATCTTGAAATGGCAGCTTCGTTGAAGTCGAGTGGTCCACAGGTAATAAGCCACGACGGCTTGAATAGAGTAATAATCTCACTTTGTATTTCGACAGGATCATAGTAGATATCGCCGAGAAATAACCCGATATTGGGCCGAGCATCCGCAATTTTCTGAACAAGGTTCAAATCCAGACTGGCCTGTTTATCTTCGAAAAAAAAGAAGTGCACAGATCGCAGGTGCTGCAATGAGTGCAGGTCGCATTCCTCTATCCACTTCCAAACACCGGGATTATCATAGATGCCCAGAGAGATCAGTCGACCGTTGAGGTGCGCTTTCAAGGGATCATCAGAGTCCACTGTGATCGTGAACGAAAGCTGTTGACCGTCCCTTGGATCGTAACGGTAGTAAAACCAGACCGAGTCTTCGACTGATATGCGTAACAGGTCCCCGGCTTCGGCCATGATTGCTATGGGACTTACTGATTCTGAGCCTGCACCGAAAAACCAGTCGTATCTATTCAAATTGCTTACAGATATTGGCTGGTCACTGGAGATCGATAAAGCATAGTACCTGGGTTCTCCAAAACGCTGAATGATCCCACAGCCGAGTAGAGCGACCACAATTAAAGGCAATACAAACACGAGTCTGATTCTCATAGCCGAGTTCCCTCCTGCAGACCTTTCGTCGATCTTTGAGCTTAAAATTGAATCTGTGCTGTCCACCGAGGCCTTGGTGTGATTTCCACCCGGTGCTTAGTCGGATCAAGCCACAGAGGTTGTCGGGTAGGATGATGACAGATCCGCGAAAGCAAACCCGCCGAAACAGAGCCGGCATCGCAAACCTGTATGTAATCAGTGCAACTGCGCTGCTTCAAAGAAAATTCTATGTGGTACTATCGGAGAATGCAAATTCACCAGTTCTGCATTGTCGATGTACTGTTTGCCCCGGAACAAAACAGCAAATCCTGTGCCATCTCCTTCAATTTCATTAACTCTATATTTAGAAGGAACTTATATTATTCGTTTCCAATATGGGTTTTACCGTAGCCTGCATACCTGGTTGCAGATATGCAATTTTTATTTGAATGAACAGTGGACACGGACTATTCCGCGTTCATCCTTCATCGAGGTTTATCCGCAAATCCCGCAGGGTGATCGAGTAGTTCTTCTTCTGCCCATCTAGAACGTAGCGCAGCAGAGCCTCGCTCCCCGCAGCTACAAGAATCAGGATCAGATTGCGGGCAAGCGGATAATCGCAGACATCCCCCTCCACCACGTCGTCGGGAACCCGGTATCCTTCGTTCCAGTGAACCTGGCCGAAATCCGCGTTCATGCCCAGGTGGAGGCAGTCCAGAGCAGCCCGAAGACAGTATTCGCTGACGAGCCGCCGAGATTCTGCGTTATCCAGGGTGTCGATCACCACATCCGCCCCGGCGAGGAACTTCTTCACCGTTCGTTCATCCAGGCGTTTGCTGTGGGTCGTGATTTCAATCCCGGTGTTTCGAAAGCAGTGGGCCTTGAGAACGTCCACCTTGAACGCTCCCACGTCCCCCTTCCCGAACAGCTGCGTGCCGGTGTTGTGCAGCTCGACGCGATCGAAATCGACAACTGTGAGCCTCCGGAACCCCTGCCGTGCCAGGTTGTCCGTCATGAGCGAGCCCAGTGCACCTGCTCCGCAGATCACGAGGTTTCTGCTTGCCAGGGCTTTAATTTGCTCCCGGCCGCGGTAGATCGCTTCGTGCAAAAACATGTCCGCCATTTTCTATTCCACCTCCGTTGCTCGTTGCGACTCCCCGATTACGAAGGCATCCGCTTCCCCGGGGGTAAGAGAATCGACGGATTGCCCCTGGTGCTCATCGCTTTCAAAGACATAACCCTTTGGGATTCTCGGCTCCCGGCCCTCGGCGATCAGGCACAGCAGTGGTTTGCCCAGCGCGCTGCACCAGGCCTGCATGGTCCGGATGTCCCGCTGGCTGGGCTGCGCTCCGACGCCGTCCGGATGGGTGTGATAGAATCCCATGACATCCCCCTCTGTTTCCTCCCTGGTCAGGGTCCAGGACCAGTCGGCCTCCACTTTGGCATGCTCTCCCTCAACGACATGGTGGAGCCTTACTCGCCAGGTTCCGGAGCCGGTGTCCCGGCTGCCGAGCAGGGTCCAGCAGCGCTCATTCATCGTGTAGCTCCGGATCACCCATCCAATAGATCCGCCCTGTGTCGTGGGCCTGCCGCAGCACGCCTACCAGACTGGCCAGATCGAAGCGGCGGTCCGTTCCGGACAGACAGATCCCCGCGGTGATCACGGACAGATCATCCCTGTTCACCGTGGAGACATGCTGGTGCCCGTCGATCTCGTAGCGGACTACGTACACACCGCCGCGTTCAGAGTAGGATCTGTACCGCGCCCCGGCGTGGTCCAGAGCTTCGCTCAGACGCAGCTCGACCCTGTCCTGCTGTTCCTCTACGGCGGCTGCGCGCAGCAAAGTGTAGGCCTTGCGCTCCTCCCGGGTTAGCCCGCGCTTGCGCAGCTGTTCGGCTTCCGGGGGCAGGCCTTGCTCACCCGCACCGCCCAGTTTTTCCCGAAGGTAGGCGGCCACGGCCGGATCCCGGCCGGGATCGCGCTGCTCGTACCAGAACAGACGGCCGTCGAAACGGCTGAAGACCGTCTCGAAGCGCTCCAGACCCTCTTCGACCAGCTCAAGCGTGACCAGACCCTCGATTCGAAACCGCCGATCTCCCGCCTGCGCCGGCAGCGAAAGCCAGTGATTCCCCCGCGGCTGCACCAGGATCAGGCGTACGGCCGGTAGCAGGGACAGGTAGTCTGCAACCTGGGTCAGGCCCGCATTGCCGATGAACCTGGCCCGGCTGGTGGAAAGCGCCTGCAGGAGAGCCCAGCCTCCGAAGCCTCGCGGCAATCCATCGATCGCACGTATCCGACAAAGAACCCCGGCGATCCGCACCATGACCTGACCATGGCCGACCACCGGGGCTAAAAACTCCCTACCGACGAAATCTTTCTCGGCCGCTTCCAACCGGTTCAGGATATCGTCGATGCTCATGAAGCCTTCCGCTTCGGCAACGGGTAGTCCAGGATCTCCGTGACCATCTCCGTCAGAGACGGGTAGGTCAGAAGCGGAATGACGTTCGGCAGTGCGTAGTAGTCACCCCGGAACTCGAACACGTTCGGAGCCACGCCCAAATCGTAGCAGGCGCGTTCCAGCAAGTTCACTGCCCGTCCAATCTTCACGAAAATCAGTGACGGATGCACGTTCATAGCTTCGGTGTAGTCCCTGTAGGCGTCCTGGAACCGCGGCGGCGTGTTTTCCTCTTCATCCGTTACCATGATGATCTGCTCCACACGTTGTTGCTTGCTTCGCATCCGTTGAATCGCAACTCCACAGGATGTTCCGCCGGCAGCCTTGATACCGGCAAGGGCCCTCTCCCATTCGGACAGGGACACGCCCTTTGCCTTCACGGTGTAAGCCGCCGTATCGAAGGCGTAGGTGTACAGTTCGGCTTCACAGATCGCGGAGATCAGAGCACCGAGTTGCTTACCGACCTCGATCGCATGCTCCATACTGCCCGACTTGTCGATGAGCAGTGCCGTGGGACGGGTGATCTTCCCCGCAGTTTTTACCTGTTGATCCGTCACCTCATCCAGGGCTTCGGCCAGATCTCCGCTTATTTCGGCGGCTTCAGCGGCTACCTTGGCCTTGTATGCCGAAACGCGTTTGTCCGTCTTGGCCTTTCCCAGCTTTCCTTCGATCAGGGATTTCAGATCCGGGTTTTCCAGGGCACCCCGGCGCTTCAGGGATCCCATGTTGTTGATTACCTCTTGAGGCGTCATCACGTCGATCAGAGCGGCCAGCACCATCGGCGACATCTCCCCGATAATCGAGGATGCCACCCGATACGGGACCTTGTAGGCGGATATTGCCCTGGCCTGTTCCTGGGGAGAGTCGGCATTGGCGATCTGCTTGACCGCAAACGCCAGGCTGTCCTCAGGCGGATTGTTGTCGAACAGGACGGCCTGCGCCCGTTCGGACGGTTGAATGTGCAGCCCGGCGTACAGACGCTTGAGAGCATTGCGGGCGGTCATGGCCGCACGGTCGAAGCTCTTTTCGTTGGCCTCCCGCTCGCGCAGGTAGTGGGTTATCTCGCTTTTCATGGACCGGGGTACGTTTCGAAACAAACCCACCCGTTCCTTTACGATCTCGACCTCCTGCTTGCGGCCCCGGCGTGGTTGGCCAGCCGGTCGTTCGCTCAACACCTCCCGGCCCTTGATGAAATCGACGACTCGGGCCACCTCATAGGGCGGTAGGCGCCGCAGCAGGGCCAGGCCGACATCCCGGTGACCCTCGAATTCAGACAGGGACAGCATGGATACAAACATCTCCTTGTGGTCCCGGATTGCACCATGGTCCGCGTACCACGCAGCCAGGTGAACGTAGAACAGAGGATCCTGTTCGATCATCGACTCGTGGACCGGATGCAGTGCGACCAGATTCCTGTGCGGGGTCGTTAAAAGGGTGTTCAGCAGTTCGGCTCGTAATTCTCGTTCAGCCATGACCCACCTCCTGAAATTTTTATATCGCAATCTCCAGTCGCTATTTGCGAGATAGATTGCGGCTCCTACTCAATAATAAAGGGTGCGTGCGAGTTTCCAAAGCTTGCGTATTCACTGAATAGCACACCGGATTTGAACCGGCGACTCCAAATTAGCAGTTTGGCGCTCTGGACCACTGAGCTAGTGCCATGTTTGTACGCTTCGGATGTCAGGGCACGCGCCCCAACAGATCCCGGGGGGTTGTGAGCCCCTGGATGTCGATTGCCGGCATTCATGGTCTACCATCGGGACCGAACAAAGGGCGTACAAGTTGAAAAAGCTGTTTTGTTGCGTATTGCTCTGTCCACTGAGCTACGGGCCGCTGGAATCGGCCCGGCCGGACTCGAACCGGCGACCCATACGTTTGATTTAACAACGTTTGTATGCTTCATCCGTCGGGGTACGCCCCGTGTTATTTCAAAATCAAGTTCGTACAAGTTGCAGAAGCAGCCAATTTGGGCGTGCCATTACGTCGGCACCTAGCGGGATTTGAACCCGATCCTTTCACAGAGGATTACCGGTTTGTACGCTTCAACGGTAGGGGTACGAACTTGTATTTTTCAAAAAACAATTCCTCCTTCGCTATTTTCTAAAAAAGGGAGCGTGCAAGTTTCCGAAGCCTGTGCTTTCGCACTGATCCACGCCGGAATTGAACCGGCAACATCCAAATCCTGAGTTTGGTGCTCTTTCCAGTTGAGCTAGTGTGTACGCTTCGGATGTCAGGGCACGCGCCCCAACAGGTCCCGGGGGGTTGTGGGCCCCCGGATGTCGATTACCGGCATCCATGGTCAACCATCAGGACCGAAGAAAGGGCGTACAAGTTGACAAAGCTTTTTTAGCGCTCTACCCACTGAGCTACGGGCCCGTGTATTGGGCCCGGCCGGATTCGAACCGGCGACCACTACCTCCGAAAGGGTTTGTATGCTTCATCCGTCGGGGTACGCCCCGTTTATTTTTGTTATTCAGCCGAACGTCGCTTCGGGACGCACAGTGATATTCCCGTTGTCGTGACGCTCGATCACGTAGGCTCGGAACTTCCGAACCGGTACGTCCAGGTAATCAGCCAGTGCTTCCCGTACATCGTTGTCGCTCGAAAGTGCTCCCAGATCCAGATCATGGCACGGAATGTCACGACTTCTGCCCTCGAAGCGAACGTGCAACATCCGATCATCCCTTCGATCAACCCTTCGTTTTGCCATCTCTCGTTTCCTCCTCAAGACAAAAAAAATCGGGCGCGGCAGAGGACTGCCACACCCGATGTAATGTATAAACATTACGGCTCGAGTCAGCACCACCTCCGCCATTGCTGCATTGATCCCGCGCGGCTGTCTGCACAGAAAAAGCCGTGTGGGATTGCGCGCAGTATTTGCGAGTAGTTCGCTGTTCTCAAATGTTTACAGCCCATCATCCTTGTTTTCCGAAAGTACCTCTACTCATTATTGCTGTCGAGCTACAAGCCCGCCGTCTTCCAAAAACGGAAATCCAGCAAATCATATAACAACAATAAAGTCAATAGGTAACAAAAAAATTCCCAAAAATTGTGTTTTGTTAGAATCAGGTCGGATCTAGTTCCCGTGCATTGTTTTCTCTTGTGAATTTTTACCAACACCTCCAACAGAATGGCGTCCTGAAGGTCTATTCAAATGCCGAAGATGATTTCCTCGCCGTCGATTTCCCACCGGACCTCCATGAGGTTGGGCCAGAGGGGAGGGGAGAGTTGCTCCTCCCAAATTCGAATTTCCTCCAGCAGCTGTCGGACCGTTTCAGATTGCTCATCGGCGATGTTCCGCAACTCCCCCCGGTCCGTCTCCAGATCGTAGAGCCGGATCGTATTCTGCCTGTGGTTGACGATGAGCTTCCAGCGGTCCTGGCGCACGATGCTGGCATAGATCGACTTCCAGTGCAGGCGCTCATGTGGCGCGCCTGCCTGTCGTCCCAGGACAAAGGGTAGCAGGTCTACACCGTCGTAGATCCGGTCTTCGGGTAATGGCAATCCGGCGGCTGCGACTGCGGAGACGAACAGGTCGGTCTGGATCACTGGATCGTCCAGCCTCGTGCCTGCGGGGATGACTCCATCCCAGCGCATCAGGAAGGGTACCTTGAGACCTCCATCGAAATGCGTCATCTTGCCGCCCCGGTAGGGATCGTTGTCAGTTCCCTCCGTGTACTCAGCGCCGCCGTTGTCACTGCAGAACATGATCAACGTGTTCTCGGCGACATCCAGCTCCTCCAGGACTTCGAGGATCTCTCCGACGGCGTCGTCCAGCTGGGCTACCATCGCGCAG
>Ga0315554_1001286_pt1 | contig 14766 bp, 18 predicted proteins | sample SalMarSW160370MG_FD_202114 | JGI IMG/M metagenome (GOLD analysis project Ga0315554, IMG submission 202114) | Salt marsh sediment microbial communities from the Plum Island Ecosystem LTER, Massachusetts, United States - Salt Marsh Sediment SW1603-70 ... | reverse complement strand
TACTACCTATAGTCAGCCATGGTGCCCCAATTTTCGACCTTGTCGAACCGACTATCGGTAGATTTAAAGTGTATAAGTATCGGAGCATTATCGAGCCTGGGGTTCGGTTCAAAAACAGCTTTATCGCCATATCTAAACGCTTCCAGCGCCAGAGGCAGTTCAGACCGGAAGATATTGTACCTCCACTTAGCCCTTCCGAAGACAAAGCCTCCGCTAACATGGCAATACACCCTGAATATGAGTTCATTTCCTTCATTGCAGAGTTCGGCAAGTACCTCATCCCTCATCAGTCTGGTATATAGCCCGGAAATCTGCTTCGTATCATACTGATTGCCTATGGAAAGAAAAAGCTTCCCGGTGATATCGGAGTGGGTAAGCGTGTAGAGTCTGGGCACGACCAGTTCCTCCGGAGTAGTGCCTGCTAAATACGTGACATGGAGTTTCACCGGATTAAGCCGCTTCATATTAACCTGCCAGACCCTCCAGTACTGACTTATCGGCTTAAGTCTATTTGAACAATGCTGCCCAGACTACAGCGTCCAAGATGGCGGTATGGAAGGCAAAGTATCCACTGCCCACCACCGCCAGCCAGTATGAAATACCGGCCCCCCGGGTATGTAAGCTAAGAAGCGCCCACACGAGAGCTATTGAAGCCAGTCCTACAAGCGCCAGGACGGTACGCACCCCAATCCATAGGCCGGTGCTCGGACTGCCTACATAAACATTGGTAAGCGGCATCCATAACGTCGAGGGTATGAGAATGACCAGAAATACAGCGTAAAACAGGCTGAAGCCGAATCGCCCGGCAATTAAGACTTCATCGGGCACGAGCTGGAAGAGAATGAAATATAAGAATGCGAAATAGCCCAGGGCAGACAGAATCATTGAAACGCCATATACCGGCCTGATATTCTCCGGTACGCCTCCCCAGAGAGCGTTCGCCCCACCCGACTGTGCTCTAATCCCGAAAATGTAGCTGCCGATAACAGCAATCCCTCCTATGATATTAATAACGAGAAGAATTATCTGTTGGCTTCCCATATGGTTACCTCCTCAAACGACTACGGATAATTTTAACTCAGGAAACCGTAAGAATGGAAGCGGTGTATAGTATTGGTTTTGGAGCGGGCTTTCATCACCTGTCCCTGATGGGACTACCCCGGGTTCTTGCTGAGGATATGCCAGTAGGCCCCCCTCGCACCCTCCTCTATCATCTGGCTGAGTGTCCGGTCATCCGTGTAGTTATAGCTCATTTCCTCGTCAGGAGACAAGAGTAGTAGAAAACGGGGGTCGCCGGCTACAAGCTCATGAACTAGCTCGAAAGGGTCGTCACCAAGATGAGGGGACAGGTAGAAAGCAGGCTCGTGGAATCTATTGACCTTCTCCGGGTGCAGTCCCTCTCTAATGATACCACCGGCGACAGCCTGACTGAGCGGTGTCCCGGGGTATACCCGCACACCGGCGGCTATTCCAACCAGGGGAACATTGAGCTTTCTCACAGCTTCAATGGTTGTCGTGATGGTGGTCTGTGTCTCACCGGGGCCACCGACAATCAGGTCAAACATGTAGTCCAGTCCGGTCTGCTCCATAATATCTATTAGCTGCTGGACGTCCTCCACGGAGTGGCTACGTCCCAGTCGGGATAGCTGCTCGTCACAAAGGGAGTCAACACCAAAGTTGATACCGGTGCAGCCAGCCCGTTTCATCAATGTGGCCAGTTCAAGGTCAAATGGCACCGGCGAGCAGTAGCTGTACCAGTGCAGACTGTTTCCCAGGCCGGCTTCTATTATGGCGTGGCATATTGCCTTGGCATGGGTCGGTGGCTGGTTGAATTCGCTGTCACACAGGTGGAACCAGGATACTCCGCTGGCGAGCAGGTCTCGGAACTCCTGCACCACGGTGCCGGGAGGCCGGAGGCGTACGCCGGCCCCCTTCGCCACAGGGTCGGCGCAGTAAATACATTGCTGGGGGCAGCCCCGTTTCGTCTCTATGCCTACTATTGCTCCCAGTTCCTCATATCTCCGGTTGTCAAAGAGATGACGACGTGGTAGTGGGAATAGTTCCGGGTTGGCATCTGCCCTTCTGTTGCAGATGATATTCCCCTTCCGGCGGTAAACGAGGTTGGGCAGGTGACTGATGTCCTCGCCATTCACCAGGCATCTGGCCAGGGCTGGCATGACCTCCTCACCATCACCGGCGATGCCGATATCTGCTCCCGTGAACCTGAGGACAGCTTCTGGCATTACGGAGAACCCGACACCACCGAGGAGAATGGGGGCGCTGGTGAGATGCCTTACTTCGGCGGTGACCTCGGTAATCCATGGGAGGAAGGATTTCCTGGTAACGAAGGAGCAGTCGTCGGTGTTTCGCACGCCTGTCCCCACCACAAGAGGCTCTTCTTGTGACAGTTCTCTGGTCAGTGCGGCTCGCCAGTTATTGGTCAGGGCAAAGTCAAGGGTTCGGACTGGGAGGCCAGCTTCGATAAGGGCCTCACCAACGTACTCCAGGCCTACCGGACTGACTGGAGGTCGTGTTACGTTGGTGTTGATGAGCAGGACTGGCTGTGGCAATGCAGTATCACCCTCTATCAATATAGCTCAGGGCGGGTTTATTTGACTACCAGAGAGGTGTATCTAGCCAGGCTCACCCTCAGCCCTTTCGAGAAAGCTGGTTACCCTCTCGATGTATATGGCAGGATTGGTATGATAGGCCTGGGTGTGGCCGGCGTTAGGTACTATCCACAGGTCATCAAGTTTATTACCCGATGCCTTATACAGTCTGTAAGCGTCAGATACGGGAACCAGGTCGTCGGCGTCTCCCTGAATGAACAATATAGGGCACGAAATATCAGCTACCCTGCCAGCGGGGTTAATCTTTTTGTAGCCATACAGTATCCTGGCTATCAGGAACAGGCCGGGGGCAATAACTCTGACAATGATTCGGGGCACACTCCAGTCTGCGGCGAGCTTCCTTGTCAGGCTGTCGGTAACACTGGCAAAGCAATTGTCCGATACTACTGCTGCGACTTTTTCTCGGCTGGCAAAGATAATAGCGGCGGCGGCTCCTGTCGAAAATCCCATGAGGCCTATATCCCTCGATGGAAATCTCTGCTTCAAGTAATCAACCGCACCACCCAGGTCTCTCTCGGAGTGTACCAGGTGATACCCTTGCCCCTCCGACTCTCCCCGGCCACGGAGGTCGAACAGCAGTATGTTATAGCCCCTCTCCACCAGGTCTTGACTCATCTCCAGCGTGCCTGCCTCGGAGTCTACCCGGTTCTGTGCACCGCCATTCACAATGATTAGCGTGATAGCTCGTTTTCCCGGGAGGTACCAGCCTTTCAAAGTAGTACCGTCAACACGGCTGGGAAAGCAGACACTCTCATAGGTCAGTCCTGCGGAATCGGGGGTCTGCCCTAGTGGAATTCTAGGTATCTTCAGCATGATGTTTAGTAACCATAAGGAGTAGATGTCCCAGTGTTGTCTAGAGTATATCGCAGTCCTTACGATAACACCAGTCGTTGTGGTTGTACAGGTGGTCGGCGGGAGGGGAGTATTTTTGTCGCTTTTGACATGGCTGCTGGTGGTTACAGCCGTCGTCAGGCTAAGGATTGCCTTGTCTCGGAACCGGATTAGCTGCTAATTGTGGACTACGCGTGGGGCAATAGAGGCTGAGAGTGGGAGAGTTGGTGGTGTAGGCGGTACGTGAGGGCTTACGTAGTGTGAAATCGCTGGCGACTTGTGTCTTTCCGCATCTCCCATTTCAGCATTCTGTGTGTCTCTTCTGAGTTGGGCTACTTTGGAAAGGACTGTCTCGGCATCGATGTCGTCCCACGGGAGGTGATTGGTTGGTTTCACCCTCAACCAGGTCCTGTTAAGTAAACTTTGGCCCAGCCGTTTTTCGCACTCTTTTTTGAACTCGTACCAGGTGGTGTATTCCATCGGTGTATTCCTTCCTGATTATCTTGCCATAGTTGAAATTTACCACGCAAGTGTAAAGGGAAGGATAAAGAACGTAAAGATTCTGTAAAGATGGTATTAAGTTTTCATAAAGTAAGTCCCTCCATATTAAGTAATATACTGAGCAAGCATGAAACCATTGGATGGAAGCTATAAAAGTGCTAGAATTAGGTACAATGAGGGAGTTGACTTTCTTCAAATGGCTGTCGCGGGTCTTTGGTCGTCCTCTGATATACCTTGATATTCTGGCAGCTGTACTGGTACTGATCGGCTGGATAGCCGGCTGGTACTTGAAGTTAAGCGGTACAGCCGGGCTCCTGGTGTGGACGGTACCTCTGACAGTGCTCCTCACGTCTGTCATTGTTGGCTTCTGTTACGCGACTTACTCTCTGTTCACGGGGGATTTAAGTAAACCTGAGGAAGTCGGAACGGCCCCGGGGTTAGTGAGTGATGCCCGACCTCGCATCCGCTTTTTAGGATGGGAATCAACCGAAGCTCCACTGATTTTACCTGAGCGCGGAGAGCCACAAATCAAACCGAGGCCCTGGCTAACACGGCTGACCTTTGCCAATGAGCCTGACCTGCCGACCTCTGGAGGGATAGCCTATAAAGTGGCTGGCCATATCGAGTTTTATGATGCTTCTCGCGATAGCTTTTTTTTCGGGATGGTGGGACAGTGGTCGAATGACTCCGAAGAGGTAGCTGATAATCTGAGCGTGAGCCAGATTGATATGCTGTCCGATGCCACGCCGTATTACCTCGATTTGGTCCTGAAGTATGATGAAGATGAGGCGTGCTACGGTGTTAATAATGATACTGCTGTCCGTGCCCCGACTGACTGGAGGGACGAGAAAAGAAGGTTAGCGCAGGGGCTATACACTGTCAAGGTAGTGGTGCACGGTGCGAATGTAGCGGAAACATTCTGGTTTGGCCTCATTAATCGTGGCGGCGGTCGGAGGGTCAGGATACTTCAGATTAGTACCTGAACAGGGTGGTTCCTGGTGTGGAATTCTGGCCTCTGAGTTTCAGGTAGGCATGGATAGACTGATATCACCGGGAGAAAGATGAGAAGTGTCTCTGCTTTAGTCGGGCTTTTCAGGATTCGTTTCCGGATACACTATAGCTGGCTCTTGGCCATTATCCTGATACCCATCGCCCTGATAACCCAGTTTTCTCCGACCTACCCACTGTGGCAGAGGGCAGTTCTCGGAGTGTTCGCCAGCTTACTGTTCTTCGTGGCGATTGCTATCCGTGAGTTTGTAATCAATTTCATGGCGGTCAGGAGAGGTGTTGTGGTAGATAGTGTTACCTTGTTTGTCTTTGGGGGTTTGTCTCAGGTTAATAAAGAAACGACTTCGCCGGCTATCGAACTGCTGCTGGCCGCCTGCGGGCAATTGTTCAATGTAATAGTCGCCGGAGTCTTTTCTGTAATCTATTTTGTCCTGGTGAACACTGAGCATATTATGGTTCAGGTACTTATGCAGTGGCTGGCGTTCATCTGGTTTATGCTGGCGATATTTCACCTTGTTCCCGGTCTGCCCCTGGACGGGGGCAGGGCGTTGCGGGCGCTCCTTTGGAGGTTAAATATCAGCTATGAAAGAGCGACGCGCATTGCCAGCTGGACTGGTTGGGTTATTGGCCTGGCCACTACTGCTGGCGCTATCGTGTTGCTATTCATGACGCGAGAGTTGTTTACGGGGATATTGCTTGTGGTTGCTGGAGTTCTTCTACAGAATGCAGCCATCAACAGCCTCCGCATGGTTCGGCAGAGTCCTGTTTTGGATGTACAGCTGCCGGACGGCTAGTTGCTCGGTATACTGTCTGACAAGGTCTTTGTCGAAATCTCATCAATGACCTGTCTCTGGCAACTTTCCGTGTGGTAGGTTCTCCATGTCGCCTTGAACCAGCGGAAAGGGCTTTGTGCTTCAGACCATATTCGTAACCTGATGTCGCGGGAGTCTGTAGTCATCCATGAAACCTGTCTAATGGCGGCCAGGGGGGTGCCATCTGTTATTTCGACCTCATAATAGGAGCGCGCTGTGTCTTCAGGTAGCAAGTCCTGCTGGTAGATGGTCCAGTCCAGTCGTACTGTCATTCTGGGCGCGGCCCCGGTCCGTATGTAGACCCGACAGTCTTCGGGGTCGTCAGGGTTGAGCCAGTGTACTTCCTTGACGCTTGTTAAAATTGGGATGGACAGCCGAGTGACCAGTATGCTACTCCGTTGAATCTGAGGTGGGTAATCGCCGAGCACGTCTTCCCACTCTAGCCACCTGGTCCAGTACTTGTTGCTATGCTCGAGCCGGCCGCTGCTAACGACGGCTTCACCAACAACATCAATCCAGTGGTCGGTACCCAGTAGCCAATCGGCCTTGTGCTCGAGACTGCCCTCTTTGGAGAGAACGGAACATTCGATGGGGTCCCCGAAGATGTAGCGGAGGGTACGGTCGGCAATGACTTGAGCCACTTCATCGATGCTACCGAAATCACTGTGGCCAAACTGCCCGTAGTAGAAGACATCGGCTGCATCCGTATACTGCGCGGAGAGCGGTATCGCGCCATCATCCATGTCTCTCGGCCATAAGTCGACCCCGGCATGGTCAAATTGCTCGCTAAGTGGGGCTCCTTCCGCCGCTATGAATGCCAGCCAGTGTTTGTTCTTGCTTACCCATTCCCCATCTTGAGAGCTGTCCCATGAGGCCACAGACTCACAGATTCCTTCGTCGGTACCCAGCATAACTGACCGACAGTAGTCCACCACCTCTCCACCGCCGGGGATGTAGTAATCTTTCAGGCTCTTGATGGGACTGTTGATAGTGACGACCATCGCTGTCTTGTCGGCGAGGTTATTGATGTTATGGGCTACCGCATAGAGCGCTGTTTTACCTCCCATACTGTGCCCGATAATAATGAGGTCTTGTTTGTCACCGAAATGCTCGTTGATGTCGCTGGTGATATTCTGCGCCCAGGTCTCAATATCCTCATAAGCCGGATAGCATCTTATCAGCATGTTCATCCTGATTTCGGTATCAGGGTTTTCTCGCTCATAGATGGAGGCAAAGGCCGGTAGCTGCTCTTTGATGGAATCGGCTAGGAGTTGCATGGAGCAGCTGGTGCCGCCCATGCCGTGGAGAAAAACGAAGTTCAGTTCTTTGACCTGGGTGGCAGCTTCCGGTGAGGACTGTGCTGATATGGGGAGGGCAGTCTGAAGGCAAAGCCCGAAGACCACCATCAGTATAAGCCGCCCCACGATACCTGCGAACATCTTGTCACCTGAAGGGAATAGTGTAGTGAAGGTACCAGTACAACGATACTCTAGGAGGCCGAATGGGTTTTGTCAAGGTTAGGCGATTGCCGGTAAAGCAGGGCGTCAGGAGTTGTTAGAAGTAATGAAATCAGTTTAAGACTGCAGAGCTTAACTTTTAATAGTAAAAAAGTAGCTCCTTATCATCTTGACAGCCTTGTGGAAAGGGATTAGAGTTTGACAGCACGGCAATTTAATAATAGGATGACACTCTTAGCAGCATACTTTTCCCTGCTTGGTGACGTAAGTGGTCGGCCCACTGGGATAGGAACGGCATGTGGACGGACGAGATTGTCATCATTCTGTCCCGCTTCGGCGACTGGCGGGGTTATCTGTGAGAAATTATTACGGAGGAGGACATGAGGCTTTCTGAGGAAGGTAAGCTACGAGTTGCTTTTGGGGCTGACCACGGTGGTTTTCACCTCAAGCAGGAGATGGTCGCCCGGCTCAGGGACGAATATGAGGTACTGGATTTTGGGGCTGATTCATTTGAGCCGCATGACGACTATCCTGATTTCGTGGTGCTAGTTGCCGAAGCAGTTGTCTCTGGCAAGGCACAACGGGGTGTCATTATCTGCGGTAGCGGCGTCGGTGCCTGTATCGCCGCTAATAAAATGACTGGCATCCGTGCTGGTATCTGCCACGATGTTTACTCGGCGCATCAGGGCGTGGAGCATGACGACATGAATGTCCTCTGCCTGGGAGCGCGTGTTATTGGCACCGAGCTGGCTGCGGAACTGGTAGCCGCTTTTCTGAGGGCACATTTCTCCGGCGAGGAACGTCATCGCCGCCGCCTTGAGAAGATACTGGCCATTGAGAAGCAGGCACTTTCCAGGGACGAGGGTAAAAAAGGAGGAGTATAGGCATGGAACTGGGGATGATTGGTCTCGGCCGTATGGGCAGCAACATGGCGCTTCGTCTCATGCGTGGCGGCCATAACGTCGTGGTTTATGACCCGATAGAAGAATCGGTGAAGACCCTTACTGAAGAAGGCGCTAATGGTGCTGGTTCCGTGGCTGCACTGGTGGGCAAGCTGGCAGCCCCTCGTATCGTCTGGGTGATGGTACCATCCGGTGAGGCTGCTGAGGACGTTATCGACAAGCTGGCGGCAGAACTGACTGCCGGGGACACGATTATTGATGGTGGTAATTCCAACTATAAGGATAGCATGCGGCGGGCGGCCGCCGTGGCAGAGAAGGGGCTTTACTTTCTAGATGTCGGCACCAGCGGAGGCATCTGGGGTCTTGAGGGGGGTTACTGCCTGATGGTAGGGGGTGATTATGGTGTCTACCAGCGACTGGAGCCTATCTTTCAAACGCTGGCGCCTTCACCACGGGATGGTTATGGCTATGTTGGGCCCAGCGGGGCTGGCCATTTCGTCAAGATGGTCCATAATGGCGTCGAATACGCACTGATGGAGGCCTACGCTGAGGGCTTCGAGCTGATGCAAGCAAAGCAGGATTTCCCCCTTAATCTTGCCCAGATATCCCAGATATGGCGGTACGGCAGCGTGGTCCGGTCATGGTTGCTGGACTTGACGGCTGCCGTCTTGCAGGAAGATCCAGGATTACATAATGTCCAGGCCTATGTCGAAGATACTGGTGAGGGGCGGTGGACTATAGAGGAGTCGATTAATCTCGGGGTACCAATCCCGGCCATCACCGACTCGGTCCAGGTGCGGTTTCGCTCCCGGCAGGACAGTCCCTTTAGCGGTCGGTTGATGGCGGCGCTGCGGAAGAAGTTCGGTGGCCATGCCGTGAGGACAAGAGAAGGATAACATCGGGGGTTGAGGTGCTGTGAGGTAAGGACGGACGCACTGACTTTACTGCAGTCTCACCGGCACGTCTGCTCTTCTTAGCTCGCGTATCTGGGGAATAAGCAGTATGATGGTCATTATGAAAGTGAGTCCGTCAGAAATCGGGAATGCCAGCCACACGCCGTCTACGCCTAAATATCGTGGCAATGTGAATATCAGGGGAATCAAGAACAGGAAGGGCCTCGATATGGCGGTAACGAACGACTGTAGGGCTTTCCCGACTGATTGGAATGTCAGTGAGCCAACCATGATGAAACCCATCAGGTACATGGCCAGGAAGATGCGTTTTGCCGCATGAGAAGCCAGAGCAATAAGCTCACTGTCGTTGGTGAAAATACGAACTAGGGGTTCCGGGGCGAAGTAGAGAACCATAAATGATATAATACAGAGGCCCGTTGAGGCAACAAAGGCGAGTTTCATGGCTCTCCACGCTCTATCATAGCGTTTCGCCCCGTAGTTGAAGCCCAGCACCGGTTGAAGTCCCTGGCCGGTAACCATGCCCGGCATTATGGCAAACATCATTATCCGGTTAATGATGCCATAGGCAGACACGGCAAAGTCACCACCATAGTTAACAAGTGCTCTGTTTACGAGAATTGCGGATAGGCTGCCGGCTATCGTCCTGGCAAACGACGCGACTCCTATGGCAAGAATCGCTTTCATAATACTGAATTCAAGAATCAGGTTCTGTGCATGGATTTTGAGGAAGCTCTTTCCCGATAAGTAATACCTGATGAAGTAAGCAGTCGGAAGCAGCTGGGCTAGCACGGTAGCCAGTGCTGCTCCCTTTATACCCATATCTAGCGGTATTATAAATATCGCGTCAAGTATGATGTTGGCCACTGCTCCTATAATCATTCCCGTCATAGGGACGCGGGCATTTCCCTCGGACCTTATCAGGGCATTTGAGGCCATGGAAAATGTACGGAAGACTGTCCCCGTAAGAATGATTGTCATGTAGTCTCTGGCATAGGGGAGGATATTCTCAGAGGCCCCCATAAGCCTGAGCCAGAAGTCTGCATTGGACAGGCCGGCTATGGTGATTATGGATGCTAGCACCACGATTGAGGTGATAGCGTTACCCAGGGCACGTTCAGCCTTGGCAGAGTCGCCACCCCCGATTAGCCTCGAGATTACCGACGCTCCACCCATGCCGAACATTTGACCGAGACCCATCGACAGCATCTGAAATGGAAAAACGATGGAAAGTCCGGCGATGCCGAGAGGACCAACGTAATGGCCGATGAAGATGGTGTCGACTACGTTGTATAGCGTCATGACGAACATGCCGAAAAAGGCGGGAGTTGATAGTTTCAGCATTAGTCGTCCGACCCGGTCATCGTCAAGCATGCTGGAACCGCGTCTATCCATGAGTATGAGTGCACGTCCTTTCAGGTTTATGTGGTCCCATCTCAGTATTGAAGGGACCTCTTCTGGTGAATAGACTACTCCTGCTTGCTGAAAGACCAGATAGCCAGGGACAGGAGTATAACGCCCAGGACTGCCATGACAACCGCATCCTCGATTATGCCCATCGTATGACCGAATATCGTGACGCCGAAGGCATAACCACCGTCTCCTGGTAAACCGTTTGTAGACGATAAATTACCGCTCAGGAAGACCTGGCGAATAGCATCAACGCCGTAGGTTAGAGGATTGAACTTGGAAAGGACCTCCAGCCATACCGGTACGTTATTGATAGGGAAAAATACGCCGGACAGGAAGATAAGGGGCATGATTATAATCTGCATCAACATCTGAAATCCCTGCTGAGAGCGCATCCGTGAGGCCATCAGAATGCCCAGGCCCGAAAGACAGATTGATACGATAAGCAACAGGGGTATCAGCTTGAGTACCAGGATGAAGTCAATCTTGACCCCGATGATTGGTGCCAGCGCCAGCATGATAAGCCCTTGCCCGATGGCTATCACACCGTTACCGGCTACCTTGCCCAGCACAATGCCAGTCCGGCTTAATGGCGCTACCATGACCTCTCTCAGGAATCCGAACTCACGGTCCCAGACCATTGAGAGCCCCGACATTAGTGAGCTCATAAGTACCGTCATGGCAACGATACCGGGATACATGAATTGTACGAAATCAACCCCCGGGGCCAGGGCACCGATGACGCGGTTAAATCCGGCCCCAAAGATTATCAGGAATAGTAATGGCATGGCGAACGAGCCAATGAGACGGGGGCGGTCCCCTACGAAACGTAGGAGGTCGCGGTAAGCGATGACCCATGTTGCTCTGAATACTGCTTCCATAGTTATCTCAATGCCTCATCATCATCCTGAATTGTGCCCAGGGAGCGGCTTCCTGGTCCCGAATGGCACGGCCAGTCAGTTTCAGGAATACGTCATCCAGGGTCGGTCGATGTATGTTGATGGAGACCACTTTGCTCTGAAAACTGCGCATAAACTCGGGCAGGAAGGTCTCACCATGCGGAACGCAGAAGGTAATCGTCTTGTCCTGAAGCTCAGGTGACAGGTTGTATTTTTCTTTTAGTTCGAGCATGGCCTTTGGCGAGTCCTCGGCTTCCAGAATCACAACATCGCCACCCATGGAGTCTTTAAGGTTATCAGGGGTATCCAGCGCTACTATCTTCCCCTGGTCAATAACAGCGATACGGTCACAGTTCTCTGCTTCATCCATGTAGTGTGTGGTCATGAAAATGGTCAGCTCTTCCTGCTTGCGCAATACGTGGATATACTCCCAGACATGGTATCGTGTCTGGGGGTCAAGCCCGAGAGTAGGTTCGTCCAGAAACAGAATCTGCGGGTGGTGCAGCAGACCCCGCGCAATTTCCAGACGTCTTTTCATGCCACCGGAGTAGGTGCTCACTTTGCTCTTGCGGCGGTCAGAAAGCTCCACCAGTTCCAGTAGCTGGTCTAAGCGTTTCTCTCTTTCGCCCCTTGGGACGCCATACGCATAGGCATGGAAGAGGAGGTTCTGCTCAGCGGTCAGATAATCGTCAAGAGTGGGGTCCTGAAAGACCAGACCGATGACCCGCTGTACCTGCCGGCGTTGCTTCAGCGTGTCGTATCCGTTTACAGTCGCTCTGCCGCTGGTGGGCTTTAGCAGTGTGCATATCATGCTTATGGTGGTTGTCTTGCCGGCCCCGTTTGGACCGAGAAAACCAAATATCTCCCCTTTATATACACGGAAAGAAATGGAATCCACTGCCGTTATCTGGCCGAATTTCTTTGTCAGGTCATGTATCTCTATGATATTTGTCCCGGTGTCCATATATCCCCAACCTCTCACATAGGCTATAACTAAATCACCGAATTCCTTACTGAAGTTTTGAGAGTATGTCTCGCAGCTTTCTCAGCGAAGTCGATAGCTCTTCCAGCTCTTTATCGGACAGAGACGACAGAGTCTCTTTGATAGCCTTCTCCATCATCCTTTTATGCCTTTTGATGAGCGCCTTACTCTTGCTGGTAAGGGCGATATTGACAATTCTCCTGTCCCTGTCATCCGCTTGCCTCTCCACCATCTCCAGATTGACCAGTTTATCTATCAAATGGGTCATCTGTGGCTTGGGTATCTGTAACCGCTCGCCGATTTCGGTGATGTGCAGTGTCCCGGTTTCGTCCAGCGTCCTCATGATTTCAAAGTGGGGGGGTGAGATGTCCTCCCGGATGTGTGACAGTGCCGTTCTGAGGAGTTTTCTCCGGATGCTCCTGCCGATGAGGGGTGGGATGATGAACATGTCTTCGGTGATGCCGTCCAGCATTTCACTTTTCATTTTAGAGTACTCCTCTGAGCGGAGCTAGTTGCCAAAGTAAATAGTTGCTTATAATAATAATTAATATAGTAAATTATATTACCTGTGTTTTGCGATTTTGTCAACATTAAAATACAAGATGGGAAAACCAATGGTGGCTGGATAAAGGAAAGAGTGATGGATACAAAACTAACAGGACGCCGGAAAAGAATAGTGGCAATACACTATTCTGTATTACGTTGCTGAATTACCGTGAGCAAAAGAGTAACTGGTTGTTGACCTACAAATAGAGGTGTATAATCAGCCTAATTCTTTAAGATGCAATGGGACGAAGGTAAGATTAATAACTGTGTTAACTCCATAATCAGAAATTAGTCAGTTTGGGCAATAACAAAGCGAGAAATTTTTCTTTAGGGCTAGACAAATGTCAACTTATAGGTTAACATGAGACTAAGACTATTACAACGTGGATTGATTTTTAGTATCTTTGCCGTGGTTCTTGATGATGGTACGTGTTTGGCAGAAGGATTTCTGGAACAAGTCAAACAAAACGATCCTGCTTCTCATAAGTCATTGGTCAACATACTTACTAGGCATGCTAACCATGGCCCAATAAACAACAAGAAGAAATCGAGAGTTATTGGGGGTAGGGAGAATCTATTAGAATTTAAGACAACACAAGGTGCTCGGCTTGTGTACTTCTATTTGCCAGGTGGTAAGACTGTGCTAACCCACGGTTTCTATAAAGGCGCTATAGCATCTACCGAATATGATCGAGCCGAGAGAATCAGGGACCAGTACTGTAGGGAGGTTGAGAATGGTAAGTAGTGATACAAAAATGACCTTGGAGAAATACGCTCAGGAATACGCTAAGGATCCTGAATTCATAGCCGAGGGTCTGGCCATCAAAGTTACTGAAGAGATGTTGGAGTGTCTTGAAAAGAAGAAACTGAGTCAATCGTGGCTCGCTGAGCAAATGGGGGTTTCAAGGGCTCACGTTTCTCGTATTCTCAATGCGCGGCCTAATATGACGCTACTCACTATAGCAAAAATTGCCGTTGCGCTGGGTGTTAGGCCTGATGTTTGTCTTGATACTGAACCGTGGAGAATGACATGGATCAAACCCTTTTCCACTGTGTCATCAGAGGTAGTCGCTCATAAACCAAGCAAGACACCAACGGCGGTAGAACCCGAATTTGAGCATGATCAGATAGTTGAATTGGTGACGGCATAATTTGATAAGATGCCCTTGATATAACGTGTGATAGGAGGGTAGAAATGCATTTGTCAGCGAGCAACAAAGAAATCCTGGTAAAGGAGCTAAGAACCGTTGCGGACTATATGGGTAATGCGAACACTGCTCAGGAAAAGATGTACTTTTTCAGTGCAGTTTTCGGCATAGCAAATCGATTGATGAATCTTGAATTCGATAGTGAGCTAGGATTTTTACATCATGTGATTCAGGCTGCCCATAACACTATAAATACTAATCTTGTTTTGCGTAGCCAAGGTCAGGCAGTAGCCAACTTCCCTCCAACAGTATTTGACAAATTACAGGAAGCTGTTAGTGAACTAGCGAAGTATATCGAAGATGGAAAGCAAACCTATCCCATTCTAGAGAGAATCTCTAACTTGGCTTACAGTACATCCGGGAATGGTTATTACCTGTATTTAAAGGGATTATTAAAGATTTAACAGGTTTCGTCGAAATGATCACTGAATAGTAAATATCCTGATGTATATGACACAGGAACAATGCTAAAACACTCTTTATCAGTCAAATTATTATAGTATAAGAAGGTCAAACATACCGATATTCACTCAAACTGGTACAATATTAACCGACTCTTTTTCGTCCAGGCTGTTATAGTACAAGACGAACAAACATCCTCATGTTTGTATAGTGGTAAATAGTTCCTTTTCCTATTCAAATGTAGAAAAACAAAACGGAGTTAAAGAG
>Ga0315554_1001284_pt1 | contig 14773 bp, 11 predicted proteins | sample SalMarSW160370MG_FD_202114 | JGI IMG/M metagenome (GOLD analysis project Ga0315554, IMG submission 202114) | Salt marsh sediment microbial communities from the Plum Island Ecosystem LTER, Massachusetts, United States - Salt Marsh Sediment SW1603-70 ... | reverse complement strand
TGGACTTCGTTGCGCGCGAGGTTGTTAAGCCTTTTTTCGTCGAAGACGAAGCCGCTGGTTATCAGGCTTACTTCGAAACCAATTTTTTTGGCGTATTCTATGATGTCGAAAATATCCTCTCGTAACAAGGGTTCTCCGCCGCTTATCCCAAACCATGGAGAGCCAAAATCGTAAACTTCATCAACAATTTTGCACGCGGTTTTAGTGTCTACTTCAGTGTCTTTTGCGTATTCACGCGTGTAACTGCAGTATAGGCAGCTGCCTACGCATCTTCTGGTGCACCGCCAAGTCACCATGTATAATGGTGCCTTTTTTGAAGCCATCAATGTCACAAACAAATTTAGATAAGCCTTTGCGATATAAGAGTTACGATTAAAACGCTGATTTTCATGTCTCGATGGAATGGACATAAAACAATCAGTCTCATTAAATGCGATGTCTGTGTGGGCTGTGCCAACTAGACTATTTAACTCCAGCGGAGTTTTACTTCAGAGACACAAAAGAGTAAGGCTATTTTAAGATAAAGCAACCAGTGTTCTATTCCGAAAGAGTTTAATAGCTCTAACTTGAAATAGGCATTCTCATATTTGAGAGGTAAATAAATATGAGTAAAGAATCCTCGGCTGATCTAGTTGTCAGCCCTGCTCCCCACATCACAGGCACAATGTCGAAAAATCGCTTGATGCTCTACACTTTCGTCGCTCTCTTAATAATCGCCGTCGTCTCAACTGTTATGTGGTGGCCTGTTACTACCCCCTCAGGATGGTCCTTGGGGCTCACCGTTGCCCTATGCTCCCTCATCGCCGTCGGAGTTGCCGTAGGAATTGACGCTTTACTATACAAAGTAGCAGCCGACAGCCAATTAAACACCATGTCCGCAGCGGTATTCGGATTAATCGTTACCCTCTCGTACTCTTTAGGTGTTCCCGCAATGCGTTCGGTTGAAGTGCTACCATTAGAAGCACCAAATGCATTTCTCTATGTTGCGCTAATATCCCTCATTGGGCTAGTGCTGTTCAAGAAACTTCAAGGCTTGCTTGGCAGAAAATACGTAAACCCCGCTGCAACCGCAAAACTCGTGGTTATGCTCCCCTTCTTTAACACAATTCTGATAGCTGCAGATCACCTCAGAAGCGGCGCCCTAGGCGTACCCGCACTGGCGGGTCCCATAGGTTACAGCGTCATAAACAATAACGGTGTAGCTTCATTTGCTACTTACATATTCACGAGCTTTGCCAATCCTGCTGTCTCTCTTCCTCCCACCGTTACGTCCTCCGATGTATTCTGGCTTTTGTTAGTACAGAAATATCACAGCTGGATCGGCGGAGCTTCTAGCCTCGCTGTTATAATAGTCGGACTCGGCCTGTTCTTAGTTGCTCGCAAGTACATCAAATGGAGAATAACGCTATCATATCTCGTAACTGTAACATTGATGGCTTTGCTAATGACCGCCATTTATGGCGGAGACCCATATTTGCGCATCGGTTTTGAACTTTTCATCGGAAGTTCAATTTTCCTAGCCTTCTTTATGGCTACTGACCCCGCAACAACGCCCCTCACAGGTCTAGGGCAAGGCATATTCGGCGTGGGCTTAGGCATATTAACAGTGCTTATCCAAACCTTCATGAACTTCTTCGGAGGCTCAATACTTGCACTGGTGATAATGAATCTGACGGTACCTCTATTAGATCATGTGGGAATCCACAAACCATTTGGACGGAGATGAATTTCAAGTTGGCAATCAAAATAGAAGAGAAAAAAGAGAAAGCAAGAAAAGTTCCCATCGAAGTTTTTCCTGATCCAAAAACCGCGGTTATTTTGACTTATCAACATGCAGGGGCTCCAAACGTCCCCTTAGTTTCGGTTGGCGACAGCGTTGCAATTGGACAGAAAATCGCTGATTCCAAGGAGAGAGTAAGCGCACCAGTTCACAGCCCTATCTCTGGCAAAGTGGTGAAATTAGGTGATACATATAACTCTTGTTATCAAGAATATTCTGAAGCAATTTTCATAGAAAACGACGGAAAAAAGACGAAAGACAAAACTCTGAAGCCTATCTCAGAATCTGAATTAAAAGACACTTCTAACGATTCCCTTATTAAGAGAGTTAGAGAGGCAGGAATAATCGGTTTAGGAGGAGCAGGTTTTCCAACGCATCTCAAACTTTCTCCTCCTTCAGATAAGCCGATAAAATATCTCGTTGTAAACGCAATGGAAGGCGAGCCTTATGACACTGCTGATGAAAGACTGCTTGTAGAGAAAGCTTCCAACATCCTGCAAGGTGTCAGAGTGATACGTAAGATCTTGGGTTCTCCAGAAGTCGTAATAGCCACAGAGAGCAACAAGATTGAAGCTGTGGCGAAGTTAAAGGAAGTATTTTCCGGAGAACCAAGCACTAGAATTGTTGCAGGGCATTTTACGTATCAAGATGGAGATTCGGCGCAACTTCAAAAGATGCTATTTGGCTGGGAGGCTCATCCTGATAAGCGTTCTTATGAGAGGGGCGTCATAGTACACAATGTCGCAACTATCAACGCTGTTGCAAAAGCTGTCTTTGAGGGAGAGCCATTAATATCAAGAGTAACAACCCTAACGGGTGACATAAAAGAGCCCAAAAACTTGCTCGTAAAAATAGGAACTCCGATAAGCGATATCCTCAATCACTTTGAAATTGACCAAAACAATATACAAAAGGTTGTGATAGGAGGGGTCATGATGGGAACCTCTCTGCCAACAACAGAGGCGCCTGTGATTAAGCGAACATCAAGCATAATTGTTTTTTCCAAAAGCAAGTATAAACCTCTCAAAAGAAGAACAGACTGCATACGATGTTCAAGATGCATTAGCGCCTGTCCAGTTCGTCTGCATCCAATATTGATTTTCAACGCAATAGACAAAGGAGATATTGAGAAAGCCAGACGCTTGTATATGAAAGACTGCATAGCATGTGGAATCTGCTCTTATGTGTGCCCATCCGGGATTCCATTGGCAGGTAATATCTGTGCCGTGCCGCGCCATTGACTTGAAGGCCATTATTCTGCGCCCGCAGAATACTGCGGCGTTTATAGCTGTTGTTCTTAAGTATGTCTCTCGAGGGATACTGTTAAGTTAAGTTACCCAGCGTTTTGGGGGTCGCTACTATTTGGATATTGTAAAGAAATATCTCCAAAAGTAAAAGCTTAAATAGCTAATCACCATACAAATTAGTGATGGTGGTTAAAATTGCCTAAAGCAGGAAGATACGATTATCCATTCTTCGACTTGGATTCATGTATAGACAAACTTAGAGAATTTCATAAACTCGCTCAAGTTGACCAAGCAACTAGAAGCATATTCGCTGAAACACTCAAAATGTCAATGACGGGTGGAGGTTTCGTCAACCTTATTTCCTCCATGGAAAAATACGGTTTGATAGAAACAGGGAGCGGAAGCGTCACGATTACAGGTGTTGGTAAAACCATCCTCTATGGCGAAAAGTCGGAAATGGAACAACTCAAGAAAAAGGCAGTTTCAAACATTGACCTCTTCCGAGAACTCTATGAACAATACGGCAAGAATGTAACAGAAGAGCAAATCAGGGTTTTCCTAAGGCAAAAAGCAAACGTGGATATTTCCAAAGCACAAAAAAAGGCTAAAAGTGTTGACACAATATACAAGAAAGTGTTAAACTACATAGTACCTGCACAGAAACTCGGACCAGCATCAGGAGTTAAGACGTTTGGGCTGGGTTCTGGCAGGAGGGAAACATCAACGGAAACAGAATTAGGAAAAGAACCTCTAAAAATTCAGAAAGGCGGTCTATACATAGAAATTTCATCTGATGCTCAAATGCTGGAAAACATTGAATACGCCAAAGACTTTCTGATTTTCATGGAGCAGAAACTAAAAGGAAAAACAGAGCCAAAAATAGATGTAACATCCACAAACCTTAAATAAAAATCTATATTTCTAAGCTAATCAGTTATTATCGCTGTCGTTCTATAAGGACGGCAGGTCAGTCGTAAAAACAACCGTACATGGCTTGCTCAGAAAGAACTTTTAGAAAAAGCATTAAGAAACTCGCCATAAGAATTTCTCATGTTGGGTAACTTAACTTAACAGTATCCATAAAAGCTGAAGTCAATAAGCAGATGCTAGTGTATTTAGCATGTTTCCTAAACGTAGTAACCGCATAGACCATCAAAAGAAAACCTGCCAGTAACAGACCAAAATTGAATATCGATGCAACCTCGCTCCTAACGGCATGACCAAGGTCACTAAAAGCGTTACTCTCCCAGCTGAACCACGGCGAGAGCACTATCGATACTCCGATAGAAATGTAAGCTACTAACGGCCCAACAACACCGAACAGTGCATAGAATCTTTTTTCCATATGGTCACCCTAAATAAAGATTAAGCATTATTATACACTAAAATTTGTTTAGGTACGACAGCACTATTGGGCCTTCAACTCACTTAAATTAGCATTAGGCGCACGCAATTAAAGTGGAAAAGCTTATTAATTTATAGAACGTAAAAAGATGACAAAGGAGATAGAAAGGTTTGTCGAAAATAGCAGATAAGTTATTGGCTTATATCTTCAGCGACATTTCACTCGGCATCATTCTGCCAATCATTTTCGGCGTGTTGATCCTCGCTTTCCCGACAGTGATAAAGGGCGCTCTGGCTACAATACATATATATGCCCCACCTTGGCTCTGGGGAGGAACAGAAATACCGCTGCAGCATATATTGACCATCGGTACCGCTGAGGCTATTCTCACTGGTGGTGTTCCAGCAGTGCTTGGATTGATTAAAGGCAGGTGGGCTGGAGGCGCATCAGGATTCCTATGCAGTATGCTCTTCGTAATGAGCCAGGCCGGACTCTACGGAGAATGGTTTGTTCCAACCGTAGATTGGCTTGGTGTGATTGTGAGCGGCATGTTGATGGGATACATAACCGGAGCTTTAATGGAACGTTTTATCAGTCGGGGTCATATAAACTTTAAATGGATGTTGGTTGCGACGTTCGTGGGTGCCATAGTTGCAGTAATATTTACCACCCAGACATACCTTTGGTTTTCTCCGATGTTCCATATGGGCATAGGCGAAGGACCTGGAATGATGAGCTATTGGGACGCAGTGGGACTTGCATACTTTACTTATGCTGCAATTTACGGCGTTTGGGCTTTACTCGCTGTAATCTGCGCCAAAGTCGCATACTGGTATGGAGTCATGCCGGGCCCGAAAGCGTAAAATCACCCTTTTCTTTTTTCATTTCTCAATTAAGACTACTCTAAGATTTTAGTAGAATAGTTGCCTGTCTAAAACTTCTCAGCTACAAAAAGTGCAGCTGTTTACGCTGATTCTTTTGTGGGTTTCGGAGCGAATTCCCATGCGATGTTTCCTTTCCATATGTCCCCGAGTTTAGTTATTTTAATCTCTTTGTCGTCAATTTCAATAAGGCCCTTATTCTTTAGTCTCTGAAGTTGCTGCGGGAAAACTTCTTCAGGTATTTTCTCGAATTTCTGCTTGAATTCTATCTTGTCAACTGGAAGCCGCAAGTAAAGCCTCGTCATAGTCCTTCTCATCATGTCTTCATCTGTGGATTCTGAAAGCCTGCTAATCGGCAGTCTTCCAGCGTTGACGGCTGCCATGTACTCGTTTATGTCCTCAATGTTAGAATAAGAAAATTTTTGCAGGTATCCCATGAAGCATCCTGCGCCTGTGGTTAATATGCCTCCCCACGGCCAACCGTTCAGGCAACTCTCTCTGAAGTGCCACTCTACTCTGCTGAAGCGATCGTGACCCACTGCTTTGTAGCCTGCTTCAGTCAAAAGCTTGTAGGCGGTTAGGTACTGTTGTTTCTCGTATTCCGCGTTTCCCTGCGGAGGAGTCACTCCCCTTTCGATCATTTTTTCAAGTGGAGTACCCGGATCCACATGCAATGAATAGGCGTCAATTTCAACGTCCAACTCTATAGCCTTTTTCAGAGTGGCTATCCAGCTTTCCATTGTTTGACTTGGAAGATTGTACATGAGATCCACGCACACGCATAAACCGAGTTTCTTAGCGTGCCTGATGCCTTTTTCCACGTTTTCCGCTGTGTCCGGCAAGCATAGCATTTTCCTGAGCTTGTCGTCAAAGGTTTGAGCACCCATGTCCAACTGGTACACGCCATAAGCTGCGAGCTTGTCGATTTTGTTTAGAGCAAGCGTTTTCGAGGAACCCGAGACTTTGATGAAGTATTCATCGTTGGTAGTGAACCGTTCTTTGCAGAAGTCAATAAGGTTAATCATCTGCTCAGCCGAAAGGACGCTTGGTGTTCCACCACCCAAAACTATTTCATCGAACACACTTGTCTTCACGTATTTTGTTTGAGCGTACAGGGTCAACTCTTTTTTCAGCGCTTCAAGGTACATCTCTATATTCGCTTTGCTAGTGGGTGTGGTCGGAAAATAGCAGAAGGCGCATCTTGAGTCACACATGGAAATCCAAGGTTGCAGCTCCATCAATCTCTTCGAAGTGTTCTCGGTTGACAAAAACTCCATAAACGACTTGTACGTTTCAGGCTTGATGTCCGGGTAATCTCTGTAAGTGTAAGGCGGCCAGTTTTCCCTTGAATCGTAAACATCCGCCTTATTCTGTTCAAGTCCAGAGTTTTTCATCGTTAACTTCCTCGTTTGCAAGTTTAAAACCGTTCGATACCATAATAAATCTTCCGTTAAAAATCCCGATTCTCAAAATTATTGCCAGCGACCTATCAAGTAGCCTCAAAAGCATCTCGCTGCTCCAAGGTTAAACTCTGGTTTTGGCTCGCCAGAGGAGGTAATTCACCGCGGTTTGAGCCATTATCTTGCTGTACAAGTTGCCTTTAAAATATCCTTTTACAGCTTGGCGAAGAATATACCGTGGCGTGTAGAACTTGTCGTAAAAATTTTTTCTCATCTTGACGATCTCTTCAGCAGGCAAAAGAGGGTCCTCAAAGATAGGGTGCATCGTGGTGTACAAAGGCCATTCATTCGACATTTTCCATCCCTTACTCTCTACCAGCGCTCGGAGTTCCGTTCCAGGGTAAGGCGTTGCATGACATAACCACACATCGTCGGGTTCGACTCTACGGACGAAGTCAAGAGTTTGCTGCAACGTTTCTTTTGTTTCACCAGGATATCCTAAGATCACAGACACGGTGACGAACATGCCGACTTCTTTTGCCCATTTAATCGCGTTTTCACATTGTTCGGTTGAAACCCTCTTCTTTAGAGCATCTCGGATTCTTTGGCAGCCAGATTCCACGCCGAAGCACACTGCATCGCATTGCGCCGCACTCATTTTAGCCAAGATTTCTTTAGTAACCGTGTCCGCTCTGGTTCCGCAACCCCACGGCAGACGCATCTTTCTCTCTATGATTCCGTCGCAGATTTCAAGTATCCTCTTCCTGTCAAACGTTAATGTGTCATCTTGGAATGATATACCTTCAGCCCCGTACTCGTCTCTTAGCCATTCAAGCTCGTCCAGCACGTTCTTTGGGCTTCTTGCCCTAAACCTTGCCCCAAACATTTGAGATGCTGCACAAAAAGAACATTGAAAGGGGCATCCCCTGCTGCTCATTATTGGAAGAAGCTTTCTCCCAAGAATCCTGTATTTCTCTACGGGAATATACTTGTATGCTGGGCGCGGCAGCGCATCAAGGTTTTGAATGAAAGGTCTATTAGGCGTCTGAACAATTTGATTGCCCTTCCTAAAAGTTATGCCCTTAACGTCCTCAAGTTTCGGTAGATCGGGCAATTGTTTCACAAGCTCTAATAGAGTTTCTTCTCCCTCGCCTCTTACCACAATGTCGGTTGCTGGCTCTTCAGCGAGAGTTTCTCTATCCATAAAAGTAACGTGTGAACCTCCCATCACGACTTTAGCGTCTGGGCACACTTCTTTTGCAACACGTACGGATTTGAGGGCTGACTCTATGGTTGGAGTCATGGAGCTGATGCCGATTAAACTTGGCTCGAAAGAGGCTAGGTCCGCCTTCAGTTTCTCATGGTCCATTTCGCATACGGGGCAGTCCATTATTCTTATTTCGTAGCCGTTCTGTTCCAGTACAGCCGCTAGGTATGCTAAGCCTATGGGTGGAAAAAGTTGGTGCTGAGCAGCTCCTTTCAGAAGTGGTGTATTTACCAGCGCTATTTTGGTTGCTTTATTTGTTTGCTTCATTTTTTATGCCTGTTTGGCGGAGTACTTGGTAGTTAATCATTCTTTGTAAGGTTTATGAGTTGTCTTGGGTGATGTTGTTTGACAGGTTTAATATCGGGCTCATTAATAAGCTTTGAGCGGTTCATACTTTGGTAAGAGTTTCGAGGTTGTTCTGCTGTTGTCATGAGTTTAACGAGTGTTAGCGCGCGCTAGCTTATATCGAAATTTAATCCATAAATCGCAAAGTAAATGGCGTAGGCAAAATAAACTGAAACTACAACTAAAATCCAGAAACTAAGTGACCGCGCGTAATTTCTCAAGCCATTTTCCCATCAATAGGCACCATTCGTATTTGGTTGGTTAAGCGCTATTTAGTTCTAATGGAGAAACAGTTTGTTCCACCCCTGGAACAGTACACTTTGCTTGAAATGCTCGAACTGAGCTATTGGTGAAAGCCTATCATTTGCGCAGGCTTTCCGGTATGTATGAACAAGCTGGATCAGATTCGAATATGTCGCCAGTATAAGCGTAAGCTCTGTTTCTGCATCCTCCGCATATATCGCGGTACTCGCAGACTCCACACTTCCCCTTCAGAACACTCCTATCTCTAAAGCTGCTGTAAAAATCCGAATTCTGTACTTCCTCCCAAGCTTTCCTGAGACTTTTTTCTCTTATGTTCCCAAGCAACATGGGTTCTGAAGGTTGCAGGTCTGTGTAGAAACAAGGTATCAGACTGCCATTCTCAGTCACGCTGATGTACCCGCCAAAGGCGAAATAGGTGCATTTCCCATGAAATTTGTGGTCATACCACTCCTGAAAGTTCGGCGGATTCCTCTGTTTAACGACGCGCGCAAAATGCGGGCAGTGCACATGAACGTCAAATTTGCCCTCGTATTTCTGAGTCAAATCCCATAGGTGGTTCAGGGTCCACTCGTATTGTTCAGGGGTTGGGACTAACTCCATGGTTTCTTTTGCTCTTCCACTAGGAACCAGATGATTGAACCATACGAAGTTAGCGTGGTATTTGTCAGCTAACTCGGCAACGTGATCAAGATGCTTATAGTTGATGTTTGTGATTGCTGCTGCCAACCCATTCAGGATTTTTCCCTTCGACAGCTTTTGAATAGCTGCCAGCGCCTTCTTGTATGAGCCTTTACCTCTCAACTGGTCGTTTATCTCTTCTGGGCCATCTATGCTTACCGATGTCCAAACCTCGTTTTTAACAAGGTTGCCGTAGATTTCTCCGTCAACGAAGCATCCGTTAGTTAGTAAGCAAACGTTGAGACCGAGGCTCTTCGCGTAACCAACAATTTCAAATATGTCCTTTCGCAGGAGGGGTTCGCCGCCTTTTATGCCGAACCACTTGACGCCGAAACTGTGAACTTCATCAACTAAATGCAGTGCTTCCTTTGTGCTCAATTCTCTGGGAGCAGGCGCACCTGTGGCGTCAACATTGCAGTATCGGCAGCGTGCATTGCAGGCGCCTGTAGCTCTCCAAGAAGTCATCAGTAGTGGTCCTTTGTTAGCCAAACTAAAATTCACCCTCAAGCTCTCTTCGATGATTCATCATTTACTTTAAAGTTTCCTACGCCCTAAAAAAGATTATGTGGCATTCTCCTTATTTTGCCTGTTAAACGGCTTAGCAGCTTTCTGCCGTCATTGATAACCTATCTTCCGTAAGGTTTATAGTAGAATTAGGCCTTATCACTGTTTATGGGAAAAACAGAGTCAATGCGGCTTCATAGTTCGCTTTATTTATTGACCCGCTGAGGCTAAAGAAATGAGAATTCCCAAACATATCTCTGCGGTAGTTATCTTGACTCTGCTGTTCATATTATCAGGGTTTGCTGCAATCTCACCTCTCCGCGGAAATCTAGTTAATGCTCCAAGTGCGCTCGCGAACGCTACTGGAACTTCCAGCTACGGCGATTTGCTCCAGTACGAGTGGCCACAGTACCAGGGTGACGCTGCTTTTACGCGGTTCTCAGCAGGACCAGCACCAAACGCGCCTGACATTATGTGGAAAACAAACATAACTGGCATACAGAGCTATATCTCAGCCTTCAACGGCAAGGTTTTCGTAGCAAACAGCACCACATTTTTCGCTCTGGACGAGAAGACTGGAAGTATAGTTTGGAACACCACCCTATCCACGCGGTGGCCAGTGGTATACAAAATCGATGATACTCACATGGTTATAGGCGGAAGTTGTCTGGACCCAGAAACTGGGGACATCTTGTGGACTAGTGATGACTTCACTGCCAACGCAGCTTTCTTTGCCGCAAGCACTTACAGTTCCGAAGAAAAAATGTTCTACGTTAAAACCAGCGCTGTCATCCAAGCTTGGGATTTCTCCGACCCCTCAAACCCGCCCACTCTCGCTTGGGAAACCTACGTCTCTGGCGGAGCATCAGTTGGGTCAGGAGTTCAATATGGCGATGGCATAGTATTTCCAGGTTCGTTTGAGCCTCACCAGATGGCTCTGGACGCCAAGACAGGCGAAGTCCTGTGGGATGTGGAAACGAAAAGTGGCATGATTTTTAACGGAGCCTACTATCAGGGCAAGTTCTTTAGAGGAGGTCCGTTTGACAACACGCTCTATTGCTTTAATGCAACCACAGGCGAGATTGTGTGGACTTTCAACCCGGGTACACACGACGGATATTGGTGTTCTGGGCTCGCCGCCGCGTATGACATGGTCTATGGGCTTAGCAAGGATGGACACCTTTACGCCCTCGATGTGAACACGGGAAAAGTTGCGTGGGCGTATGAAGGACCTGGCCCACTCTTCTTCCCAGGAAATCCAATAGTTGCCGACGGAAAAGTCTATGCCACAACAGGCCAGGCTGCCTCGTTTGACCCGTCCACTGGTGGGCACAGCAAATCCGAGTTTGCCTGCCTTGACGCTTACACGGGTCAAGTAATATGGAAGATGCCAGTGGAAGCCTATCCCCCAAGGGAATCTACCGCAATTGCCTACGGCAACCTTTATCTCATTCCAGGTTTCGTGAAGGAGCAGCAGATGGATGAATACGTCACTTTTGATCAAGTTTGGGCTATCGGTACCCAGCCATGGTCCATGTGGCGTCACGATCCGGCGCACACCGCGGTTGGGCAGTCAGGTCCTGAGAACCTCACTTTGAAATGGAAATTTACGACCAGCGGCGCAGTTGTTTCCTCGCCAAGTGTCGCGGAAGGAAGAGTCTACTTCGGGTCGCAGGACAAGCATGTTTACTGCGTTGACGCAGAGACGGGTGCTTTCATCTGGAAGTTTAACACGACCGCCCGAATGGCCTCTTCGCCAGCAGTGGTTGACGGCAAAGTCTACATTGGACCAGACGACGGCACCATATACTGCCTCAACGCCTACAACGGCAGCCTTATTTGGTCGGCTTACGCTGGCGGTTATGTTGAAGCCAACTTTGGCGCCGCCGTGAACCTGCGCTCTTCTCCCACTGTGGTCGGGGACAAAGTGTACGTGGGGTCACTGGATAAAAATGTGTACAGTTTGGATGCAAACACCGGAGACGTGGAGTGGGCATATCAGACTGAAGGTTACATCACATCGTCTTCTGCGGTTGTGGAGGATGTGGTTTACATTATCTCGCAAGAGCCTGATTCTGGAGGACTTTACATGTTGAACGCAACGAACGGAGATCTCATTCAGCGAATAACGCTTCCGTATGTGCTGGCGAGCAGAGGCACAGATCTGCATTCTTCGCCGGCAGTGGCAGAGGGCATGATCTTCGCAGCGTCCAATAAGCGAGCGTATTACGGTATAAACGCGACGACTGGAAACGTTACATGGACATTCTCGGACCCAGACGCGGAAGAATTCATAATTGCTTCTCCAATATACCACGATGGAAAAGTTTTCCTAGTTGACCAGTTTTTCATAGTTGCTGTTGATGCTTTCAACGGAAGTCTTGTCTGGCAGGTTTTCGTTGGAACCGAGTTTTATGTATCGCCGACTTATGCTGACGGCAAACTGTATGTTACATCTGATCAGCGTGGCATGTACGTTCTAAACGCAACCGATGGATCAAAGATTTCTTGGTTTGCAACTCCTTCTAACAGCTGGTCCTCACCAACCCTGTATGAGGGCAAGGCATACGTGGGAAATAACGATTGGAACGTTTACTGCATCGCTGGCTACCCTCAGCTGAACAGCAGCGTAACCGTCGAACTGGCTAAAAGTGAGGTTATTTTAGGCGAATCCGTGGTCGGGTGCGGTTACCTTGTTCCCGGAATGCCTAACGCCTCTATAACCTTGTCTTTCGTCAAGCCTGACGGCGCCGTGGTCAACGTGCAAGTTACAACTTCTGAAAATGGCTTTTTCGACTTCACCTACACGCCTAACGCGATTGGCAATTGGGCTGTTACTGCCGCGTGGCAGTCAGACAGGGGCTACTACAATTCTGCCTGTAGTGAAAAAGCACTTCTAGACGTTGCTCCAGCGCCGACGCCCACACTCACTCCGTCGCCTCCGATGGAATGGTTTGGCCTGCCTCCAGCATACGTCATAATCTTCGTCATAGTAGCCATTGCCGTGGTCATCCTTGGCTTTGTCTATATTAGACGAAATATTAGACGAAAGCGAAGTAGAAAACAGCCTAGCGGGGCTTAACCGTTTTTCCTTTAGGTGTACGCCGCTTTTCGCTTTTTCTTTAGTTATGTGCTCTGCGTTTCCCATTGACCTTTTTTCTGCGGTGATAGTTTCTTGAAGTTGGCAGAAACCCACCTTGGTAGTTTCATTCGCCATAACAGGTGATTCAGCGCGGCTCGGGCCATGACTTGGCTATAAAAGTCCCTCTTCAGCGATTTATGCAGAAAATATGACGGAGAGAAAAACTGGTTGTAAAAGGTCCCCCGCATTTCCTCTATCTTCTGAGGTGGCAGAAGGGGATTTTTAAAGACCGTTGATTGTTCGTCGTAGTGATTCCATTCGGTGGAAACCTCCCAACCTAACTCCCTCAAGAGGTCAAAGAGCTCAGTGCCAGGGTACGGTATTGCTTGGCACACATAAACGTAGTCTGGTCCTGTTTTTCGAATAAAATCAAAAGTCTGCTTCAGCATATCTGCTGTTTCGCCCGGATACCCAACGACCACGGATATGGCGACCGATATGCCGACTTCCTTTGTCCACCTAATCGCCCTTTCGTTTTGTTCGACTGTTGTTCCCTTCTTCATTGCACTCAGCATTTTTTGGCTGCCTGATTCCACTCCGAAGTGTACGAGTTGGCAGTTTGTGTCCCTCATTTTGGACAAAACTTCTGTGGAAATCCGATCGACCCTCGTTCGACAGTCCCATGGAAGGTCGAAACCTCTATTCCTCATCTCTTCACAGATTTCGTATGCACGCTTAATGTCGAACGTGAACGTGTCATCGTAAAATGCAAAGACGTCAGCCCCATGCACATCTCTCAGCCACTCCAACTCATCAACGACCTTTTTCGGGCTTCTGGTTCTAAACCGTTTTCCACACATTCTGGATGCAAGGCAGAATGTGCATTGAAATGGGCATCCCCTGCTTGTTATTATAGGCAAGTACATTTTTCCAGAAAGTTTATACTTGCTTAATTGGAAGTGTTCATACGCTGGGTGGGGCAGTTCATCCAAGTTTTGAATAAAGGCTCTATCCTTGTTGCGGACGATTTTGTCGTTTCTCCTGAACGTTATCCCTTCGACCTCTTGAATGTTTTTCAGGTCGGATCTGGACACCAAGTCCGCGAGTTCTAACATGGTTTGTTCGCCCTCGCCCCTAACTATGATGTCGGCTTCGGGTGCCTCGTTGAGGGTTTGTTCATCTAAAACCGTAACATGCGGGCCTCCTAGGATAAGCAAGCAGTTTGGAAGGGCTTCCTTGGCTGTTTTCACTATCTCAAGTGCAGGCTTGTACGTTAGGGTTGCCGAGGTCACACCGACCACGTCGGGATGGCTCTTAATGAGTTCGGCTTTCAACTGATTGCGTGTGGGCCTTAGCGCTTGGCAGTCAATCACGTTAACTTCGTACTGGTTCTTCTCCAGAACAGCCGCCAAGTACCCAATGCCAAGCGGAATGAAAAGCGACGGCGGAGCCCCACTTGGGGATGGCGGGTTCACAAGGGTCACATGCGCCTTCATATCAGTTCCCCTAACTGGTTAATCAGTTAAAACAGGTGGCGCCAACTATTATGTGTTTTGCAGATAAGCCGAAGATGGCAACACAATCGAAATTCGCGACCGCACCTGCTAAAACGCAACCTTTTTTATGTTAAATCCTTAATAGCGATTCGTCGTTCAAAATAGCTTCGATGGAAAAATGGTGACCATGTCGACGGATTTGGCTCTAATCGGTGGAAAAATTTTAACCATGAACCCATCTCAGCCCTATGCTGAAGCAATCGCTATAAGAAAAGATAGGATAGTCAAAGTCGGCGCAAGCGAGGAGATTACCCAACTTATTGGAAAAAGCACAAAAGTAATCCGCCTATATGGGAAGACAGTGGTTCCAGGTTTCATAGACACTCACATTCACGTTGCTGACTTCGGCAGGCTCTTAAGATGGATTGACCTGAGCGCCGCAGGTTCCATAAAGGAGATGCAGCAGAGCCTTAGCAGACAGGTG
>Ga0315554_1001281_pt1 | contig 14810 bp, 14 predicted proteins | sample SalMarSW160370MG_FD_202114 | JGI IMG/M metagenome (GOLD analysis project Ga0315554, IMG submission 202114) | Salt marsh sediment microbial communities from the Plum Island Ecosystem LTER, Massachusetts, United States - Salt Marsh Sediment SW1603-70 ... | reverse complement strand
CTTGGTTGAAAATCTTTTTTCCCAATCATGAAAATTTTTGCCCTCTTTTTTCCTTTCTCTTCATTTTGCAACTTTCAGGCCATTTCGATAGTTGTGCAACAGACTCGGCAGGCAGGGGGGAAAAATCTCCGTCTGTACAAAATATTCAATCGAAGACTTCTTCGAAATTACACTTCGTTATTTTTTAATCACCTTCACTATAAATTAAATTCTTACAACAACGTTATTTTCTTTTAAATAATTCTTCAACTCTTTAATAGGTAAAATATTAAAATGAAACAGGCTTGCAGCAAGACATGCGTCCGCATTGGCTTTTTTAAATGCATCAAGAAAATCTTCTTTTTTACCTGCTCCGCCGGAAGCAATTACCGGAACTGAAACATTATCGGTTAGCTGTTTTAAAAACTTTAAATCATAACCTTCTTTTGTACCATCACGATCCATTGAGGTTAGTAAAATTTCACCGGCACCTCTATCAACAGCTTCCCTACACCAATCTATTCCCGCTAAGTTAGTTTCTTCCCTGCCTCCTTTAATAAATACTTTATACTTTTCACCGATAAATTTAACATCAATTGCTGCAACAGTTGCCTGTGAACCAAACTGCCTTGCCGATTCCGTAATTAGATTATGATTTTTTACGATTGCTGAATTTAATGAGACTTTATCTGCACCAGCCTTCAATAATGCTTCAATGTCTTTTATTTCTGAAATACCGCCGCCAACCGTAAAAGGAATTCTAACTGCTTTTGCAACTTCTTCCACAAGATTAATTAATATTTTTCTTTTTTCATGAGATGCGGTAATATCCAAAAAAACTAACTCATCGGCTCCTTCCCTGGAATATCTTTCTGCTAATTCCACCGGCGAACCAGCATCGATTAAATTAATAAAATTTGTTCCTTTTACCACCCTGCCTTCTTTTACATCAAGACAGGGGATTATTCTCTTGCAAAGCAAATTCTGCCAGCTCCTTTAAGTCAATTTTATTTTCATAAATTGCTTTCCCGACAACTACACCATATGGATTTATTTCCTTCAGACCTTTTATATCTTTCATATCTTTTATTCCGCCGGAAGCAATTAAATTTATTTCTAGGTATCCTTTTAAAATTTTTTTATAAAGAACTTTGTTTGTGCCGGACAGCATTCCATCTCTCGAAACATCTGTAACCAAAAATTTATTGATGCCAAGATTTTTACAATAATCAATATGTGAATAAATTGATATTTGAGTTTCTTCTGTCCACCCGGAAATAAGAATCATTTCATTCTTTACATCAGCGGCCGCAACAATATTTTCGGGCAAATTATTTTCAACAATAACTTCAAATTCATTTTTATTTTTAATTGATAACGAACCTATAACAATATAGTCAATGCCTGCAGAAAATAATTCTTCTGCATCTTTTGAGATTCTTATTCCTCCGCCAAACTCAACTTTTAAATTTGTTTTTTCCTTTATTTCTCTAATTGAATTAATTGCTGTGAACTTCCCGGTTCTAGATCCTTCGAGATCAACAATATGAATTAATTTAAAGCCTAAAGATTCATAAAGTCTAGCCTGGTTTAGAGGAGAACTTGAATAGTAAGAGACATTATTAAAATCTCCCTTTGCTAACCTTACAACCTTGTTTTCATATATATCAATGGAAGGAATAATCAGCATAATTCTAAAAAATTTTTTAATACTTTTAGCCCGGCATCGCTCGATTTTTCAGGATGGAATTGTACTCCATAAAAATTATCTTTTTCCATTGAAGCAGAAAAATCCACACTATTATTGCAATACGAAGTTGTATATTCATTGACCGGTAAATAATAAGAATTGGCAAAATAAAATCTTTCTCCTTCTTTAATACCGGAAAATAATTTGCTCTCTTTTTTTAAACGAATATCATTCCATCCCATATGCGGGACTTTAACTTTTTTTGCATCAAATTTTAAAACATCTCCCGGGAAAATTCCCAAACAAGCTATGTTTCCTTCAGTAGAATAATCTGCCATTAACTGCAAACCAAGGCAAACACCCAGAATGGGTCTTTTAATAATTCTAAGAAGGGAATACAAATTTAACTTGTGTAATTGTTTTATTGCGAAAGATGCTTCACCTACGCCGGGAAAGATTACTTTATCGGCTTTACAAATTTCAGATTCGTTATTTGTTATTTTATATTTCTGCTCAAGTTCATTTAATGCATTAGCAACAGATGCAACGTTGCCGGCTCCATAATCAATTAATGCTATCATAATACACCTTTAGTCGATGGAAGCACACCTTTATTTCTTTCATCCATACGGCATGCTTCATTTAAAGATTTTGCAAATGCTTTGAATATTGCTTCAATTTTATGATGATCGTTTTTTCCTTTAGCTCTTATATAAACATTTGCTTTTAAACCTGACGCTAAACCATTAAAAAATTCTTCGGTTAATTCCGTAGGGAATTCGCCTACTTTTTCTCTTTCAAATTTACATTTGAAGTTTAGATAAGATCTTCCTCCCAAATCCAATGAGCACCTTGCAATTGAATCGTCCATTGGCAAAAAATAACCGTAACGTTTTATCCCTTTTTTATTTCCAAGAGCTTCATTTAAAACATTACCCAGCGTAATACCAACGTCCTCAACCGTATGGTGTTCATCTACATTAAGATCGCCTGTTACAGTAATCTTCAAGTCTAAATTTGAATGTTTTGCAATTTGTTCAAGCATATGATCAAAAAATCCGATTCCTGTATTAATTATACTCACACCGGTTCCATCAAGATTTGCTTCAATTTCAATATCTGTTTCTTTTGTTTTTCTTTTTTGTTTTGCTGTCCTTAAATTTTTTAATATTAGATCCGCTGCTTTTTCAAATGTATTTATTTTTTTGTTTTCACCAACAATTATTGAATTCTTTTCGGAATTGTCTTTTGTTAAAATGAAAAAAGACTTCTCAACTTTTTTAGAAATGTTTTCTTTATGATTTATTAGAATATCTTCAAGTTCTAATATTTTATTCAATTCGGTTTTTTCATTCAAATTAAAGTTTTCAACTTGAATAATAAAGCCGTTCTTCTGCAGTTTTTTTAATCCACTGACTAATCCGTTTGAAACCGCAGAATTAAGATCAAAAAACTTTTTATCTATAATTACTTTATTCATTTATTTTAATTACAATTTTTAATCTTTCTTTTAAATCTTTCAATCCTTTAATTTTCCTTAACTCTTCCCATAAAATATCGTTTTCTTCTTCATTGCCAATAGAAATTCTCAGACAATTTTGTAGATTTGGCTGAGTGCTTCTGTCTCTAACAATAATTCCTTTTTCCAATAATTTGTCCTGAACATGCTTTGCATCCTCAAATTTTACAAGTAAGAAGTTAGCATCCGATCTATATACTTTTTTAACAATTAATAAAGTTTCAAGCTGGTTTTTTAGTCGATCCTTTTCTTTAATAATTGATTTTATATAATTGTCTTTTAATTTATAATTAGCAATAGCTTTTTCAAGTGCATACCTAGTTAAGGAATTAATATTGTATGGTGCCTTTATTTTAAATAAAATATTAATTATTTCATTATTTGCAGCACAAAAACCTGACCTTATCCCTGCCAAACCCCAGGCTTTAGAAAATGTTCTCAAAACAATTAAGTTTTTATGGTTTTTTATTTCGTTAACTAATGTATCTTTAATTGAAAAATCAATATATGCTTCATCAACAACAACTATAAGATTCAATTTTTGGCATAAATTTATAATATCATTACTATTCATTGTGTTCCCGGTGGGATTATTTGGAGAACATAAAAAAATCATTTTTGTTTTCCCGTCAATTCTTTCTTTGACTGAATCAAAATTAATCTGAAATTCATCATTTAAAAGAACTTCTCTCGTTTCAACGTTATTTATATCGCACGCCACCTTATACATTCCGTAAGTAGGTTCCGGTATAATTACATTGTCTATCTCCGGATTACAAAACACCCTTACCAATAAATCTATAACCTCGTCCGAACCAACTCCAAAAAAAATATTTTCATAAGGAATTGAATAATAATCACCGGTAACTTTTCTTATGTCTTTTTGATGCGGATCGGGATAACGGTTTAATTTTAAGCCGTTAATCTCCATAAATGTTGAGCCAAAACTATTTTCGTTTGCATCAAGCAAAATGCCTTCGGTGCTGTCGTAAATATCCCTTGCCGAAGTGTAAGGTTTTAAGTTAATTATATTTTTTCTTACTAAAGATTTTATATCCATAGACTATCTTTATTGGAACGCCGATTATTTATGATAAAATATTTTTTTATTCTACATATTTTTAATTCTTATCGAAACTGCATTTTTGTGTGCAAACAATCCTTCGGTTTCGGCTAATGTTTCGATTGTATTCGAAATATTTGTTAAGCCTTCTTTTGATAATTCCTGAAAAGTAATTGATTTCATAAAAGATTCTACGGTAATACCGCTATAGCTTTTTGCAAAACCGGAAGTAGGAAGAGAATGATTTGTACCCGAGGCATAATCGCCTGCGCTTTCGGGCGAATAATTCCCAATAAAAACCGAACCTGCATTTTGAATATTGTCCTTAATGTTTTCTGCATTTTTAATATTCAAAATTAAATGTTCCGGAGCATAGTTATTACTAAATTCAACCGCCTCATCTAAATTATCAACTAATAGGGAAAAAGAATTTAGCAATGAATTTCTTGCTAATTCTTTTCTCGGTAATTCTTTTAACTGCTTTTCAAGTTCCGCATTTATTTTACTTATTATATCTTCAGAATTTGATATTAAAATTACCTGTGAATCCGCTCCGTGCTCGGCTTGAGAAAGAAGATCGGCTGCGGCAAAAGTAGGCTCAGCATTTTCATCTGCTATAATTAGAACCTCGCTTGGACCGGCAATCATATCGATTGAACAGCCATCAGAATCAATACTTGCAAGCATTTTCGCTGCAGTTACAAATTGGTTCCCGGGACCAAATATTTTGTTTACTTTTGGAATCAAATTATCTCCATAAGCTATTAAACCAATGCCCTGCGCACCGCCGATTTTATAAAATTCACTTATCCCGCATATTTTTGCTGCGTATAACAATGGATAATTAATTTTATTTTTAGTTGGAGAAACAGCAACCACTCTTTTACAACCGGCAATTTTTGCAGGAATACCAAGCATTAACATTGTTGATGGCAATATTGCGCTTCCGCCGGGAATATATAAACCAACATTTTCAATGGCTCTAAATTCCCTTGTGCACTTTACTCCACCGGCAGTTTCCATTTCATATGGTTTGGGTTTTTGCGCGATATGGAACTTTTCAATATTCTTTGCCGCATTTTCCAAAGCATTTTTAATTTTTTTATCTAAATTCTTTTCTGCCTCATCAAATTCTTGTTTTGATACTAATAAATTATCCCCCTCAAAACCATCGAATTTTTTTGCATAAACAACTGCTGAATTAATACCTTTCTGTTTTATATCATTTAGAATTGGCCTTACAATTTCAAATGTTTTCTCAAAATTAATAGCCGGTCTATTAAGCAAATTTTTGTATTCGACAGGTGTTAATTCTTTTATATTATATCTTCTCATAATAGAAATCTTTACTGAATTAAATTTTCTATTGGTAATAATAGAATCCCTGATGCTCCTGCTGCTTTTAAATCATCTATAATATCCCAGAATGTTTTTGCGGGTATTACGGCATGAACGGCAAGTAAGTGCTCTTCCGCTAAATGTAATACCGTGGGACTTTTTAACGCAGGGATTATTCTTACAACTTTTTCCAATGAGTCTTTCGGTATATTCATCATTAAATATTTTGAAGTTCGTGCAGTTAAAACTGAACGGATTCTTTTTAATATATCATTAAGTATTACTTTTTTATTTGCATCTTCAAATTCTTTTTCAGATGAAATTAAAACTGCCTCGGAATCAAAAACCTTAAATGATTTTTTTAACTTGTTCATCATTAGTGTATTGCCGGTAGATACGATATCGCATATTAAATCCGCAACACCCAAAGATGGGGCAATTTCAACGGAGCCGCTTAGCTCTATTAACTTTGCATCAAGTTTGTTTTTATCTAGAAAACTCTTTAAAATCCTTGGATAAGAAGTTGCGATTGTTTTCCCGTTCAAATCCCCAATCTCTTTAAGCTCTTTATCGTTGGGATGAGCAAGGATTAAGCTGCATCGTCCAAACCCTAGCTTTTCCTGGATTTTAACTTCTGTCTGTTTTTCAAAGATTACATTCTCGCCAACTATGCCAACATCTGCGACTCCATCCTGTACATATTCAGGTATATCGTCGTCACGCAAAAAAAGAATATCCAGCGGAAAATTTCTTATAGATACCACAAGCCTTTCCGAATAATTTTCAATATCCAAACCGCAAAGTCTCAGTAACTCAAGAGATTTATCAGTTAACCGGCCTTTCTTTTGAACAGCTAGCTTCAAATTTCCATTCATATTTTTACACCCTATTTTAAATACTCAATTTCTTTCTTTAAAACTAAAAATCCGGCAAACGCCGGATATATATTTATTTATTGTTCTTTATTCATAATTAATACATACCGGCAAAATAATTCCTATAATGATGATGAACGTGTGTTACGATATGTAATTCTTTTATTTTCATTTCGGCTTTCAAAAATAACTAAAATCCAAATTATTTCAAATGAAATTAATTTAAAATCAAAATTGAATATTATGCTATGTTTTTTGAATTAAATTTCAAATCAAACATTTAAAAATTCGGTAATTGTTTTTATATCACCTATATCTTTTTTTCTATTCATGTCTTTTTTCCATTTAAGGAGATATTCCAGCCTTACAAAACAGTAGCCATTAATTATTTCGGCAGAATCGATTAATACGTTGACATCATTAAACCAGGGTTTCCAATCTCTGTAAATCTCCTTTTTTCCAATCTTTATTAATTTGTTTCCCATTACAGAATATTTTTTAGAAAGTTCTTCCCATAATTGTGACTTAACTATCAAATCAATATCGTTTGCATCTCTAAGATTACGTATGGAAAGGGGGCCGCTGCCAAATATGACAAATTGGCCTTTGGGTAATTTTAGTCTTTCTACTTCATTAAGCAAAGACCCAAACAAACTATTCCTAAATAATTAAGATAACATATTAAATTTTTCCTATTTTAATAACAATTAATTTTTCTTAATGTTATCACAGGGGGGAATGATATGAAACCATTGTTTCACTTTTTATTGTTTGGAATATTGTCCATGAGTTCTGTGAAGTTTTTAAAACATTTGCTTTTCATTATAAAACCGGCAAGGTTATTCCTGATGAATTAATCGAAAAAATAAAAAAGTCTTCAAGCTTTAACCAGGGTTTTACGACATTTGAGTATCTCGCTGCTTCGTTCCTTGATATGGATTATCATACCTTAAAAGACATAAAAGACTTTGATATCAATGAATTCGAAAAGGGTTCTTTGGATAAAATCGGGATGATACCGGAAATTGTTGTTAGATACAGAAGTACTTATTTCAACTATATTTTTAATTTCGGATATGATGCATGTTATTACAGCTACATTTGGGCAGAAGTGCTTGATACCGATGCATTTGAAGCTTTTAAGAAGAACGGCCTTTTTGATAAATCAACAGCAGAATCTTTCAGAAAAAATATTCTTGAAAAAGGTGCCACAGAAGATCCCATGATCCTTTATAAAAGGTTCAGAGGTTCTGAACCAAGCATTGAACCTTTGTTGGAGAGAAGAGGATTAAAATAATTTTTCTTTAAATCATTTTTGTTAATGAAATTCCAAGAAGATGTTTACGTTAGTAACAGCATTATTATAATTAATTAGATATTAATTTAAAATTAATATTAATAATAAGTATGTTGATATGTTAATATGTGTATTATTTTTATATTTTTCTGAATAATTAAAAGATTAATATTGTATTAAGAGTTAATAACTTCTGCACAAAAAATTATTTACAAACACATGGTTTATAAACAACATCTTTTTAACAAGCACAAACTATGATATTAACAATTTTTAAACATAAAAAATTTTATAAATAAAAAAGCTCCTTCGTGAGGAGCTTTAAAATTCTTTTATGAAATTAAAAAAGAAGGAAATTTAGGAAGAGCTTATTTCAATTTGATTCTGTAGGTTATTAATAATTTCCTTTATTAAAGTATCTTTTGACTTTGCTTCTTCTATTGAGTTACATGCATGAATTACCGTTGAATGATCCCTCCCTCCAAAATGAAGACCAATTGTTTTCAATGAAGATTTTGTTAGTTCTTTTGAGAGATACATTGCCAGCTGCCTCGCCAGAACGATCTCTTTTTTCCGTGTCTTATCACGAATCTTGTTTTCATCAACTTTAAGATATGAACACACATTTTTTGTAATCATTTCAATTGTAACATTTACTTTTCGATCTGTTGCAATCTCCTTTACTGTTTTTTTTGCAAGTTCAAGGTTAATTTCTTTTGAATTCAGCGAAGCATTGGCGAGTAACTTTATTAGACATCCTTCAAGCTCACGGATATTAGATGTTATGTTGCTAGCAATATATTCCAATATTTCATTCGAAACAGTCATTCCAAAATCCTCTGACTTCTTTTTTAATATTGCTATTCTTGTTTCAAATTCCGGCGGCTGAATATCTGCAGGCAGGCCCCACTGAAATCTAGATATTAGGCGGTCATCCAAACCTTTTAAATCTTTCGGTGCTTTATCGCTAGATAACACTATTTGTTTTCTTGATTGATGAAGTGTGTTGAAAATATGAAAGAACAAGTCTTGGGTTTTTTCTTTCCCGATTAGAAATTGTATATCATCAATGATTAAAACATCCATACTTCTATAAAAATTGGAAAAATCATTTACTTTGTTTGATTGAATTGCCTCAACAAATTCAACGGTAAAAATATCAGATGAAAGATATATAACTCTTTTTTCCGGAAAGTTGTTAGTTATTTTATTCCCAATTGCCTGGATCAAATGGGTTTTCCCCAGCCCAACACCACCATAAACGAAAAACGGATTGAAAGATGTCCCACCCGGGTTATCGCTAATTGCACTTGCAGCTGCTCTGGCCAGTTGGTTCCCCTCTCCCTTTATGAAGTTATCAAAAGTGTACCTTGAGTTTAAATAAGTTTCAAAATCAGGTTTGTTTTTGGTTGTAGTATGTTGTACAAGCTGAATTGGCGGGATAATCTTTTCGTTGATTTCTTTTTCTTCCGAAATAATGTAAGCTAATTTTGCATTTTCGCCAAGCACTTCTTTTAACGTTTTGTTTATTAAAGTATTAAAATGTTCATCAATCCATTCCCAAAAAAATTGACTTGGAAGTTTAACGGTTAACGTAGAATCATTTATTTTCAAGGACTTAATTGGTTGAAACCAGGTGTTATAAGTCATTAAAGTTACGTTTTGCTTAATGATTTTTAAGCATTCTTTCCACAGGATTTCATGATCAGAGAGGTTTTTCTTTTCAATAACGATTGAATTCAGCATATTGATTATCCACAATTAAAAAATTTTATTTTTAAATTAAGATGCAGTTATTTCAATATTTAAAAATGGCAAAAAAACAATTATCAACAAGATGTCAACATTAAATACATGCCCATAATTGTTTGTAATATAGCGAGTTACAAGTTTCTTTTTTTAATGAACACACATTAGAACAGCTTAAATCTCCCTGCATAAGATTGAAATACGTTGTGAAACGTTTTCACATATCAAAATAATCCACAAGATATTCACATTAATTTTGACTGCCTAATCAAATGAAAAAATAGGAAGTAATGTTGAGCAGTGCAAATTAATTTTTAGAAAAATTAATAATTTTTTAAAATTTAATATTTTTTACGAGTTTTAAGTACCTTGTTTATAAAAGTATCTATTATTATTTTTATAATCTTTTGAAAAAAGGAGTAATTAATGAAAAGAACTTACCAGCCAAGCAATAGAAAAAGAAAGAATAAGCATGGCTTTAGGGAAAGAATGAAAACCAAAAACGGCAGAAAGGTTCTTGCTAGAAGAAGATTAAAAGGAAGAAAAAAATTAACTGTTAGCGATGAGAAATAATTCAATTGAAACGCTTTGGTCTTTCATCAGAGGAAAGAATAAAAAGTAAAAAAGATTTTCAAGAAATATTCACCTCAGGAAAAATCTTTTTATCAGATCAAAAAAATATTAAAGCTCTTTTTATAGTTGAGGGAGAATCTAAAAAACCCGGAGTTAAAATTACCCCCGCTGTTTTTAAAAAAGCAGGAAATGCTGTTTGGAGAAACAAACTAAAAAGACTTATAAAAGAATCATATAGATTAAACAAAGAAATTTTAATTGACTGTGTCCTGGAAAAGAAACTTTTGGTGAAGGTTGTATTTTCAATAAACTTGCTTAATCAAAAAAATAATAGGATTATGAAACTTGAAAGTATTATGCCGGAAGTTGTTGATTTAATGTTCAAGATTAAAGGTGCGCTTTGAAATGTGGAGATTGTTTGTAATATTGATAAAAGGATATCAAAAAATTATTTCGCCAATATTTCCTCCGTCTTGCCGTTTTTATCCTACATGTTCTGAATATGGAATAGAAGCATTTACAAAGTATGGTGTTTTTAAAGGTGGAGCAAAAACCATATGGCGTGTTTTAAGGTGTAATCCTTTTAATAAGGGGGGGTATGATCCTTTACAATAATGGAATTTTGAATGGATAAACAAACAGTATTTGCTTTTATTTTAATCGGCGCTTTATTAATACTGTGGATGTATTTAAACGCACCGGAACCACAAAAACAATTGCCGCAAAACCGTGCCGACTCAACACTTACGGCAGATACTGTCGTTAAAAAGCAGCAGCCAACAGAAGAACCACAAAAACCTAAAGAAATAACGAAAAAAGAAGAAAATACCTCTACAGACAGTCTGAATTATGGCAAATTTTTCACACTGCGATCAAAGCCCGAAAAAATAATAACGCTTGAGAATGATCTTGTAAAAATGGAATTTTCGTCACATGGCGGAAATATTATAAAATATTATCTTAAAAAATTCCACAACTGGTATTCTGCAGATGTGGAAGATGATTCATCTAATTTTTACGAAACACATGTTCAATTAATTAAAGCTTCTCGCGGCGGTTCCTACGATTTATCATTTGTCTCTTCAGATGGAAAAGCAGTAAATACAAAAAATCTTGACTTCGACATTAAGCTAAGCAAACAGGAATATAAAATTACCGGTAACGATTCGCTTGTAATCACGTTCACTCTTAATGTAGAAGAGAATAAATACATAAAGAAGATATTTGTTTTTTATGGAGACAAGTATAGCCTGACGAGCGAAATTGAACTTAAGGGAATGAATAATATTATTAGCAACAATGCATATGATCTTGTTTGGGATAACGGGATAAGATTTGTTGAATATAATTCGGTTGATGAAGCAACATATTCAGATGCCAGCGTTTATTATGGTGACGAACAAGTTGTTGTCGATGCGTCAAAAGTTGGCGAGAAGAAAGAGGAAAGTTTTAATGGCAGGATAGACTGGGTAGGGGTAAGAAACAAATATTTTGCGGCAATAATTGCTCCTCAAAATACATCTAAAGTTGATGGTGCATATATAGAGGGAAACAGGAAAGACATTAAAAATCATGGAGTAGTAGAAAACTACAGCGCCCAGCTTATCATTCCATTTAACAGTACAGACTCTGAGAAAAATACATTCACTCTTTACATTGGTCCGGTTGATTATAATATATTAAAAAACTATGGGAATAATCTAGCTTCAATTGTAGATTTTGGCAGCTTTTTCGGATTGAAGTTTTTAATAAGACCAATTGCAATATATATACTTCTTCCGTTATTTAATTTTCTTCATTTATTCATTCCGAATTACGGTATTGTAATTATTGTATTTTCATTAATTATAAAGTTTGTTCTGTACCCACTAACAAAAACCAGCTACCAGTCTATGAAGAAGATGCAGCTTCTTCAACCTAAGATTGCCGAATTAAAGGAAAAGTATAAAGATGATCCGCAGAGAGTAAATAAAGAGACAATGAAAATGTATTCTACTTATGGTGTAAACCCGGCAGGAGGATGTTTACCACTTGTTCTGCAAATGCCAATTTTCATTGCTCTTTGGGGATTGTTAAAAATTGCAATCGATTTACGACAGCAGCCTTTCTTTTGGTGGATAAAAGATCTTTCTCAACCTGATATTATTTACAGTTTACCTTTTAAGCTTCCTATTTTCGGAATAGACCAAATAAGCGGACTAGCTGTATTAATGGGAGTGACTACTTTCTTTCAGCAGAAGATGAGCGTAAAGGATCCAAAACAGCAGGCCCTGGTATATGTTATGCCCATATTTTTAACCATAATGTTTATGAGTTTCCCTTCCGGGCTCAATCTTTATTATTTCATGTTTAATGTTTTTTCAATAGCACAACAATATTATATCAATCATAAACATGATGGAATGGTTTTACAACCAGTAAAAAATCCGAAAAAGTCAAAAGGTTTTATGCAGAAATTAATGGAAACCGCAGAACAAAATGCTAAGGTTCAACAACAAAGAAAAAGGCGTTAACTTTCCTAACGGTTTTAAGTTATACAAAATTGCCCGTACAAATCATAAAAAATGTTTATTTTTGATTATAAATATTTATGCATCACATTTCTCATCTTGCAGGATATAGCAGAAAATCATAAATGATTTATTTTCGGAAAATAGTATATCTTATAATTTTTTTGCCCTTCATTATATATTCCCAAACAACTATAACCATAACTGTTCCTACACGAGAACAAAAGCTTCCATTTGGACTTAGTTACCAGGTCCCAATATTTTGTCCCAAAGTTGCAGTTGCATTAAGCGGCGGCGGAGTCAGGGGCTTAGCTCAAATAGGTGTGCTTCAGGCACTGCAAGACAACAGTATTCCCGTAGATATTATTGTCGGAACAAGTATGGGGAGCGTTATAGGTGGTTTATATGCTGCCGGGTACAGCTTAAGCCAGATTGATTCAATAGCAAGAAATACTAATTGGGATGCAATCCTTGCTCCCTCAAGGGAAACCGATAGGAAAGAATTATTCGTTGATCAAAAAATAACCGAAGATAAGGCTATCTTTGCACTAAGGTTAAAGGGTCTGACTCCTGAAATTCCCACATCAATTAATAATGGCCTAAGGTTAACCAACTATTTAAATCTTTTAACTTTGCAGGCTCCGATTCATATTAAAAAAAATTTCGACGATTTGAGATTTAATTTTAGAGCTGTTTGTACAAATTTGGTAACTGGTGAACCGGTTATTCTTAATAAGGGAGCATTAAGTCAGGCAATGCGTGCAAGCTCAAGTGTTTCGTTTTTGCTTTCCCCCGTAAAAATTGACTCCTCTATTTTAGTTGACGGCGGTTTAGTTGCAAATGTGCCTGTAAAGATAGCTTTAAAAACCGGGGGAAATTTTGTAATAGCAGTAAATACCACAAGTAGTCTGCACCCTAAAGGAGAACTTGAACTTCCCTGGATGGTTGCTGATCAAATTGTCAGCATCCCCATGAAGCTTTTAATTGAAGATCAGATTAAGTACGCCAATGTAGTTATAAGACCAAGATTATCTGGTAAAACTCCCGACGACTTTACAGATGTAGAGTCTGTTGTGGAAAAGGGTTATGCTACCGGTCAAACTTATATACAAAGTATAAAAGAAAAAATAGACTCGATGTATAATAATAATTTACAAAAGGTTGAAAACAAGTTTTTTATAAAGAATACGACTTTAGAAAATAATCTTTCTGTAACAAGCTATCCATCTTTAAGTAAATTAGCATACCGAGATTCCGTTTCAAATTATGAGATTATAAAAAGACTTGGCAATCTTTGGGAAACTGGCGATTATGAAAATATAAAAGCCGAAGTTAAAGAGAACGGAAACAGCTCCGAAATAAATTTTATATTGGAACAAAATCCTTTAATTAAAAAAGTAAGGCCGTACGGTATAACTTTTATAGACCAGGAAGAAGCCGATTCTATATTTGAAACCGTAATTGACAAACCATTTAACAGCAAAAAATTATATTCAAAAATTATAAAGCTGCTTGGGATTTATAGAGAGCTTGGATATTCCCTGGCAACATTGGAGAAGTATGATTTTAATCCGTCAAGCGGAATTTTAAGCTTGTATTTTGATGAGGGCATGATTTCAAAAATTGTCGTTGAGGGGAATAACTATACAAAAAGGAATGTTATAATGAGGGAATTTCCTCTAGATGCCGGAGATTACTTCTCTTATAAGGATGCAGAGGAAGGCTTAACTAATTTAAGAAGCACAAACCTTTTTGACGATGTGGTGTTAACTGTAAAAAGAGAGGACGAGAAGAATATTTTAACTATTCATGTTTTGGAGAAAGTCTCCAGCTTAATTAGATTCGGATTTAGAGTAGACAATGAAGATAAATTCCAGATGAGTCTTGATATCCGCGATGAGAACCTTTTTGGAACCGGTACCGAGCTAGGCTTGCTGCTTTTTGGCGGTTCAAGAAACAGGGCATACGTTCTTGAGCATAAATCCAACAGGATTTTTAATACATACTTTACATATAAGATAAATGTTTTTTATCAGTTTGATGATGCATATACTTATAAAAACGATTCCACCACTTCGGAAAGAGAGTTTTCTAGATCCGTTAATGGTGAGTACAGACAAATTTATTACGGTACATCCCTTTCTTTGGGGACACAGGTAGAGAAATTTGGAAACTTAATATTTCAGGGGATATACAAATATGATCAGGTAAAAATAA
>Ga0315554_1001279_pt1 | contig 14821 bp, 11 predicted proteins | sample SalMarSW160370MG_FD_202114 | JGI IMG/M metagenome (GOLD analysis project Ga0315554, IMG submission 202114) | Salt marsh sediment microbial communities from the Plum Island Ecosystem LTER, Massachusetts, United States - Salt Marsh Sediment SW1603-70 ... | reverse complement strand
GTCCAGGAACGGCTCGCCGCGCTTGGGCAAAATCCTATAAAGGCAATGAACCCGCAGGATAAGGAAATTTCTCTTTTCTATGCGGGCAGCGCCCTGTGGCAGGGCATGAACGTCGCCTGCGGCGACGGGAATTATATGTACGGATATCCGTTTCTCGGGCTTCAGATCATCGACGTATCGAATCCGTTCTCACCCGAGGTTATCGCCGAATATCATCATCCTGCCGCCGCCGAGGATATGGTTATTGACGGCAATTATCTGTATGTGGCCGCAGGATACGAGGGCGGGTTGCTTATTTTCGATGTTTCCGATCCACATGAGCCGATATTGACCGGTTCGCTCATGACGGTCGACAATATGCCATTGGAGCCCTACGGTATCGAGATCATCGGGGCAACCGCCTATTTAAGCTGCGGGCTGAAATTTGTCATCGCCGACATATCGGACCCCTCGTCCCCGCAGGTACTCCATGTGGTCGATCCGGTTGGGGTGGCGTATGATGCCATTATCATGGACAGCTATGCCTACATCGCAAGCGAGGTCTTCGTCGAACTATGGGACATTTCCGGCGATCCGGCTCCGATTTACGTGGGAGGCCAGAAATGCGGCAACGATGCCTTCAGCATTGCTGCGTCGGGAGAAATTCTTTACGTGGCCAACCGAGGTGAGGGCCTCTACGTCCTGAATACCGCCCTTTACGGTTGGCCGACACCGGTCGGTCAATGGGTGGATTCCACCTCCAACTATCCGGAAGTCGAAGCAGCCGGTACGTATGCCTATCTGAGAAGCCACGATACCATCAAAATCATCGACGTCCAGGCACCAACGGCGCCTGTGCTTGCCGCCGATTGGCCCACCGGGGGAAACACCTACAGCATGTATCTTTCCGGAAACGAGGCCTATCTTGCCGACTGGCACGAAGGCATCGCCCGTTACGATATTTCCTCTCCGACCGCACCGGCTCTCGATGCCCAATTCGTCAGCCCCGGGACAGGATTCGATCTGGCCGTCTCGGGGAATTTCGGATACGAGGCAAATGGATATAAGGGCCTGCAGGTGCTCGATCTTTCCGTCCCCGAATCGCCTGTGGCCGTGGCTTCATATGATACGCCGGGCCGCGCCTGGGCGGTGGGGAAGGCCGGTAACGCCGTCTACATTTCCGATGAAACGGCCGTGGTGACTGTCCTGGATGTATCCGATCCCCACTCGCCTGCCTATGTCGAAACGATCAACACAACCAATCTCATGCGCGATATAGTCGTTGTCGGTGAGTACGCCTACATGGTCGGTGTTGATTCCCTCCTGGTACTCGATATCTCCGATGCGCTTAGCCCGGTCCGTGCCGCCAGTGTTTATGTAAGCGGTTCGGCCAACTATATGGCGATCCAGGGGAATTATGCCTATATATCCGTGCATAGTGTGGGATTGCAGGTCGTGGATATCAGCAATCCGGTGTCACCGTCGCTTATCGCCACCTGTCCCATCGGATATTCCTGTTTCGGCGTCGGTCTGGTGGGTAATTACGTCTATCTCAGCCACGGGTACCGGGGTAATTTGACTATCATCGATATATCGGATCCCGCCAATCCGACCGTAGCCGTCGAATTACCTGAGCTCATCGGCTGGAATGCCTGGGTCCACAATATGCAGGTGGTCGGTGATTACTTATATATGGCATCGTATACGGCCGGTCTTGAGGTTTATAACATCAGCGATCCGCTGTCCCCGTATCTGGCAGGAGGCTACAATACGCTGCCGCTCTGGGCTTGGGATGTCGACGTCGCCGGCGACATTATCTATGTCATCTGCGACAATGGCTTCATCGTCTTGAGTCAAGCCGACTGCAACGGCCCCGACGGAGCCGGCGGCTTCAATATTGCCGACGCCGTGTACCTGATCCATTACATATTCACCGGCGGTCCGGCCCCTGATCCTTTGCGGACGGGGGACGTCGACTGCGACGGTGCGGTCAACCTCGGCGATGCCGTCTATCTCATTGATTTCATCTTCCGGGACGGGCAACCGCCGTGCGGCGGATGCTATTGAAATAAACGCAAGCGTATAGACACACAGCCTCAGCTTGACGTGATCCGAACCCGCCGGGAATCCCGGCGGGTTTTTTATTTCCGGCAGAATCCGAACTCCGAATATACAAAAGGCCGGATTGTCATCCGGCCTTTCTGATTCAAGACAAACTAACCCCGCTGGATCAGGGCGAGCACGGCGGCGGGCCGCCGTTGAAGATGTAGTTGATCAAGTACACAGCGTCGGCAATATTTACGGCGCCATCGCAATCGGCATCCCCGGCGTCGAGCGGATCAGGAGCGGGACTGCTCTTGAAGATATAACTGATTAAATATACGGCATCGGCGATATTGACGACGCCGTCACCGTTGGCGTCTCCGGCCGGCGGGACGTTGATCTTGACGGAGCCGTCCCAGAACGCCACCGTCGCCGGATCGTAGCCGCCGCCGCTATACCCGATCGTAATTCCCTGGGGAGTGGCGAAATTAGTCTGATCCGGTAATTGGCTGATAATCAGTTGCACCGTCGTATCATCCGGAAAAGGCGGTAGATTCTCGTACGAATGGACAATCAGCCGGCATAGGAGGCCGCCGAACCCGGGCGGGATGGCCTTGGTGTACGGTGGCGTGCTGTTGGAAATTCCAAAAATCCTGATATCGTGATACTGGCCCGATAACGATTGTTGGGCGACGAAATCCCAATTTTCGATCAGGGTATTTTCGACGTCAAAGGCGATGCTGTCATCAGGAGATATCCCGAATTCGATCAGATCCGGCCGACCCATAAGGACGTGGAATTCGAATCCGGCCACGGAATCCTTAGGATTGCTGAGATACACGTCGATATAGATGGCGGTGTCGCCGAGATTGGCCGATATTGTGTCGATGGACAGTATCAGTTCCATGCTATCGACCGGAGTAATGTGTATCCCGCCGTTTTTGAAATCGGCAAAGCGAGGCGGATTGGCAGGATTGATAAAACACGAGTCCGGCGCGCCAAAAATTCCGGGAAGGCCGTATTCGGTATCGGTAATTTCGACACCGTCATGCTCATATACATGATCCGAAACTGCCAGGGTGTCGCCCGGGGAACCGAACGCGATGCCATTGTTGCCGCAATCAATCCAGAAAAAGCGCGCCGGCACGAACTGGCCTCCATAGGTCTGATCGGTCGTAATCGAACCAAAGAGCGTGAAAAGTGCCGTTCCGTCCGGTATGTCCGTTTCCAGCGGATGATGAGAACCGTTCGGAGTCTCGGCCAGGCCGATGACTCGAATCAGCCCCGACGGGCAGTCGCCGCCGCAATCGAATGGTCCGAAACTATAATTGAAATATTCCCATTGGTAATCACCGGACGATTCAAAAATGATTCCGGGCGCGACATCGGTGATGGAAAAACCGGCCGCATCATATCCGATAAGAAAATCGAATCCGGCCATCGCCTCCGATCCGTTTGTCTTGACGATGGGCACCTGGATAATATTCCCGAGCGCAGTATTGGAAATCTCTCCGATTTCGAAGGCATACGGGACGGCCAGGTCGCCGCCGGAGCTAAGGATTTGCGTATGGAATACACGATCATTGAAATCGGCGGCGTTCGCTTCGATCAGAAGGGCGCTGCCGGTATAGGTGAGAATCGGCCCATCGACGACGAACTGTGAAGGAAGGCCTCCGGGAAAATCAGACGGAATGATCATCACGATCGTACGGCCGCTATCGAGAATATAACTTGACGAGAAGCCTTCCTCGTTGACATTGATGGTCGGTGTGATTTCACCGTCGAAGACGAGCAGAAGCGCCGCCAGGCTATCGGTATAGTCGAGCGTTACCGTCTTGGTGTCATCGTCCTGAGTGAACACGACACCAATGGTATCGAGCGGGAACGGCCCCAAAGGCGGGTTGGAGTCGCCGAGGATTACACGGTATAGGTAAATCAGATCCTCGAACCGGAGCTCGTTTCCGTCGGCGTTGATGTCCGAATTCCCCTGACTGCATGCAGGATAGCTTCCAAACGCACTGATGCCATAAATGAAATAATTCGTGTACATCACGTAGTCGGCTATCTCGTACGGGATCATGTTGCAGTTGATATCTCCCCGTTCATCGATTTCGTCGGAGCAGTGGATATCGATTCCGCCGCCGTAGAAATCGATCTGCCTCGAAACGCCCGGAGCCGCAAGGCATTCGTCCGGAGCGCCAAATCTTCCGGGAAAACCATAGTAGACGTCGGTCTCATCCAGATAACCGCTGGCGCCGTCGGACTGATAAATCCGGTCGGATATCCCCAGAGTTATCCCTGTCGGATCGAGCGCCATGGCATTGTCGCCGCAATCGGTCCAGTAAAACCAGACCGGATCCCAGATGCATTGGTAGGTGGTATCGGTGGTAACGGTGAATTCGAGGGTAAACAACACGGCATCGTCTGCGAGATGATAGTCCACCGGATGATGACTGCCGTCGGCGAGATCGGCCACCGCCACGGCGTGTATCAATCCGGTTGGACTTCCCACCGAATCAACGGAATATGTGAAACTCTCCCACTCGTTCCCCCCGGGAATATCGAAAATAGGACCGGGGGTGACGCCGTTCAGCGTCAGAACGACGGCGTCATACTGAATGAGGAAATCGAAACCGTAAACGGGGTCCGAGCCCGCCCCCTTCGTCACCGGGATAGATAGCGTCGATCCCAGCGGAACGTTTGCGGCCCTGTCGATCGCGATGGCAAACGGCTCCGCGTCGACATTCGCCGTTGTCCCTGCTGTCATGATCATGATGGCGGCCAGAATCAGGAATAGCCCGCGAAGTGGAGATTGTACTGACATGTCTCATCCTCCCGCAAAAAGGTTGGTTGTTTGAGCTATTCCTTAGCTATTGAGCATGATTTTCTCTCTATTCTACTATCGACAAGATTCCGGCAAAATCACCATAAGTCTGAGCCGGAAGGAGCTTCTGATAAGCCTTGCAAGCAGAAATAGAGACCCGTTTCCTCCCCGAAGAAATTGGGGTAATTGGAACGCCGAATCTGAGAAACGGCGTACGTAGAATCTGTTATACCTGTGTCCCGAAATTCGGGATAACCTTTAACGTACCCGCCTTCAAAATACGTATTACCGCGGAATTGTCAACCTGTTTCTCGTTGCGTAATCAGGTCATGCGGTCAGGCGACCCGATTGAATCCGTTGGAATTGAGGCAATAAGGCCGGGGTATCGTACTTCCCGAGTATACCCCGGCAAAAAATTCGGATGTGAAACTACATCAGCAGTGTCAAAAACACGCCTGCAGCGACTGCCGAACCGATAACCCCGGCCACGTTTGGCCCCATGGCCGGCATGAGCGGGTTGACCAGGCCGTCGGTTTCATCGGAAACGAACTTTTGCACCACTCGCGCCGACATCGGCACCGCCGATACCCCTGCCGCGCCGATGCAGGGATTGATCTTCTTCCCCTGGGGCAGGAACACATTCAACAGCTTGGCAAAGATGATACCGCCAGCCGTGCTGAACGAAAAGGCGACGGCGCCGAGCGCCAGGATGTATAGAGTCTGGAGAGCCAGAAAATTCCCGGCGTTCATGGTCGCGCCGACCGCGATTCCCAAAAAGATGGTCACGATATCAATCAACGCGCCCCCGGCCGTTTTGCGCAGCCGTTCGGTGACCCCGCACTCCCGCAGGAGATTGCCGAACATCAGCATGCCGATCAACGGCGCGCTCGACGGGATGGCCAGCGAGGCGACGATGCCGGTTATGATCGGGAACAGCACGACGGCCGTTTTGGAAACCGCAATCGCCTGCGGCATATCGATAGCGCGTTCATGCCTGGTTGTCAGCATGCGCATGATTGGCGGCTGGATAATCGGCACCAATGACATATAACTATATGCCGCCACCGCAATCGGACCCAAAAGGTGCGGGGCCAGTTTGGTGGTGAGAAAAATCGATGTCGGGCCGTCAGCGCCGCCGATGATACCGATCGAGGCGGCCTCCTTGAACGTAAATCCCAGCAGGTAGGCCGCGCCGATGGCGGCGACGAATATCCCCAGCTGCGCCGACGCTCCCAAAAGGAACGTCAGGGGCCGCGACAGCAACGGCCGGAAATCGGTCAGGACCCCCACGCCGAGGAAAATGATCGGCGGCAAAAGATCGGTCTTGATCCCGGATTTGTAAATGAGAGCGATGATGCCCTCGCCATAGGATCCCATCTCGGCCAGCGGCAGATTCGCCAGGATGGCCCCGAATCCGATGGGGATCAATAGCAGCGGCTCGTACTGCTTGGTGATGGCCAGAAATATCAGAACGCCGCCGATGGCGAACATGACCCAATTGCCCCAGGTCAGATTGGCAAAACCCGATTGATGCAAAAGACTCGAAATTGTTTCCATGCGTCGGCCTTCTTATGAGACGGTGAGGATCGGTTTGGTTGAATCCACCTCATCGCCGATGGCCACATGGATGGAAGTTACCTTGCCTGGGATCGGTGTTTTGATGTCATGCTGCGCTTTCATCGCCTCGACCTGCGCCACCACCTGTCCCTTGGTGACGGTGTCGCCGACTTTCACTTTGATATCGACCACCTCGACCTGTCCCGCGAACGTCGAATAGACCGGCATGCCGTTGGCCGACGGCGGTTGCTCGGCGAGGGCGGTGGCGACCGCCGCACCTGATGGGTTGGCCGCGGCTCCCGTGAAATTGATCGGTTCCACCGTCACGGTAAATGTCCGCCGTCCGCCGTTCTCCTCCACCACACAACGGCTTGTCACCGGCCCGGTAATGGCGGGGCTAATCGACGGCGCCGCCGCCGGGGCCGGGGTTCCAGCCTTCAGCTCTTCGGCCTTCTTTTTCAACGGAATATCGATTTTGGCCTTGCCCGTCAATAGGCGAATACCTTCGTTCAGCTCCATTTTCTTCCCCGGCACCATCGCCGCCATGACCAGAAAAGTGTTTTTATCACTGGCGTCGAGCCCAAGCTCTTTGAGCGCGTTGCGAGCCGGTTCGACATTCTTGGGAGCCGCTTCCAGCGGATCGCCGGTGAACGGTTCCAGCTTGAGTTGTTCGGATGCGATCTTGATGACTTCCGGATCGGGCGGCAGCGGGGTTTTGCCGAAATAGCCCAAAATCGCTTTGCCGTACCCGGCGTCGATTTTTTTCCATCGCCCGTAGAGGACGTTGTTGAACGCCTGCAGCCAGTATTGCTGACTGCCGGGCGTAACGCTCGTCCACGCCCCGCCGGCTTCAACCACCACCGGAAACTCGGCCAGAACGTCTCCGTATTTATCGAGCACCCCGGCCTTGACCATCATATACACATTCGGTCCGATCGCGCCGCCCGGCATGGGAAAGCCGAGGACGCGCGCATCGGCGGTGGTTGTGGTGGGATTAAAATCATAATTCTGCATCAACTCAGTGAGCATATCCTCGATTTCGCGCATTTTGTCGACGTTGATATCGAGCGAATAGCCGGTGCCCTTGAGCGCATGCGCCATCGACCGCACGTCCGGCTGGACGGTGCCGCTGGCCATCGGCCGCACCGACAGGTCAATGCCGTCGACGCCGGCCTCGATGCCGGCCATGTAGCATGCCACGGCCATGCTGGCCGTGTCATGGGTATGCATCCAGAGCGGCATCTCCGGCGGCATGATCTTTTTCAGGGCCGTCGCGGCATCATAAATCGTCTTCGGGTCGGTCGTGCCGCTGGCGTCTTTGAGGCAAATGCTGTCGATATGCATGCCGCTGTCGAGCAGCCTTTTGCCGATGTTGAAATAAAATTCGGCCGTGTGCACTTTGTCCGAGTGAAACGGCAAACCCATCAATGCGATACATACCTGGTGATGCATCCCGGCATCGACGATCGGCTGACCGGTCTTGATCAGGTTCTCGACATCGTTCATGTAGTCGAAATTGCGGTCCCATGTCGTGCCGTATTGTTTCATCAGCCGTGCCTGCAACCGCAGCCCCTCGATCGATTGCGTCGTCAACGTAACGCCCGACACCGACCGCGTCAGAATCTGGAGATCGACGTCCGGACCGACCGCGTCGCGCATCGCCTGCATGTCGTCGAAAGGGTCTTCGCCGAGATAAAAATACGGGGCCTGGTAGCGGGCGCCCCCGCCGAATTCGAAATGGCGGACGCCGAGCTCCGCCGAGCGTTTCATGGCCGGCAGAATGTCATTGAGACGCACTTTGCCGCCGAACGAACTTTGCAGCCCGTCGCGGAAGGGGGTGAACATCACCCGTATCTTCTTGTTCGTCTTGGTGTAAATCATTTTTTCTCCTCGACCCTGGTTACCTTCGTCCCGGGATACAAGTTATGCATGACCGTCGTCACGGCCGCGAGCACGGCCGCATCACTAACAGCTTTCTTCTGGGGGAAGAACACAATGATCAGGCGCATCAGCACGGCCAGAACGGTAAGAAGAACAAAGACGGCGATAAAAGCCGAAATACATATCATCAGCAACTCAGTTGATTGCATGCAATCTTTCCTGGTTCGGCCCGCCGGGCCGGTACGTGTTTACGTGAAAGAACGATGGACGGCCGGAAAACCGCCTTCCCAAGAAGCATATTTCCCGATGCAACGGTTGCCAGTATACCAAATTTGCCAATTTCTGTCAAGGGGCTTCGGGGATAAAGGCCAGCCGCCCGCGGGTAACCGGCGCGTCGCGTCCATCGACATACAACTCCAGGTTGTCACCGATAGCCATCACGACACCGCGGATGGGAGCATCATCGGGCCGATGCGGGGAATCGGGCAAAATTTCCACTTCCCGGCCGATCACGATCGACCGGGCGCGGTACGAATCGACAAGCTGTGACAAACGCCCAGCCCGCAAAAGCTCATAATTGCCGGCCAGCGTTTCCAACAACAGAGCAAAAACGAGCCGCTGATCACACCCGGAATTTCCATCGAGAAAATCGCACAGGCAGGCGGCCCGGTGAAAGAACCGGTCGGGCGTGATCGGCGGCGTCGCCTCGACATTCAGCCCGATCCCCACGACCGTGGACGTGACGATGCCGTCAACGCCGGCGGTATGCGTGATATATCCGGCGACCTTGGCGTCGTCGATGACGATATCGTTGACCCATTTGATACCGGCCCTGCCCTGAAAGCCCTTGATACGGTCAATGGTTTCAATCATCGAGACCGCCGTCAGAAGGCTGAACCCGACGCCTATCTCCGCCGCGCTTTGATTGGGGGCAAAATGCGCCGTCAGGTGGATATTTCCCCCCAGGGCCACCCACGGCCGGTCGCGCTGGCCGTGCAGAAGATCGCCCGACCCGGCACTGCACAACAGGCCGTCGGGCAGTTCGACATTTTTCCGGCAAAGATCGACTACGACATCAAATTGCGACTCATGGGCGTGTTCAACGGCAAATAAATATCGCCAGAATTCACCCGGCACGGAGGCGGTATAGGTGATTTCTTGCGATGGATAAATTTTAGATGCCAGCGCACTCAAGCCCGGATCACGAAAACCCGGAAGTGCCGATGACCATTCAATATCACTCCCTAGGATTTTTCCGGCATACGATACGTTATCGGTGTATGCGATCATTCATCTTCCGCCGCGAGTGAGTCGTTCATATGATAAATGGCTCAATTTCAAATATAGGCAGGAGATGCGAATCAGCACAACCGATATTTCCGGGTTATAATGCAGAAGAGGCTGGATGAATCCACCTCCTTCAGCCGGATATCGGCGTTCAGGCCGGATGTCAATTCGCGAAACCGGCCCGGCCTTACGGTGGTCGCCCGGAAACCGTCGATGCAGACGATCACGCCGTTGCCGGTGGCGTCGTAATCGATTTCGCCCAGAAGCCCGTGCCGCGACTGCGATTCGAACCAGCGCAGGCGATCATCCCAGAATGACTCCGCGTAACTGGAGAATAACACTGTCCCGCCGGGTCTGGCAACCCGCACAGCCTCCTCGATCAATCGCCGCTGATCGACATGAAAAGCCGAGATACCGTTCTGGATACAGACGACAACATCGAACGCGCCGTCTCTGAATCCCGACGAAACCGCGTCCATTTCGACAACCGAATAAATCGCTGATTTTCGTGGGTCCAAATTCTTGGCCAGACGCAGGCTCTCGTGCGAGGTATCGATGCCGACTGTCAGCGCCGCTTTTTCCAATATCCGTTCAAGAACCCGACCATAACCGCATCCGAGTTCAAGGACGCAATCGGTCGATTCGATATGACTGAGGACGAAAGCGATTTCGGCGTCGAGATACTGCTTCACGCGCGGTGGAGCGATATCGTAGACTTTCCGGAGTTTTTCCGCCAATAATTTTTCCGAATAATATCCGCGCATACGTGTCGGCCCGATTGACAGGACCTATAACAAGAGCAGCGCCACGAAAGCCCGGCTGACACCTTCACTTGTCGCCTTCACGGCCTCGCCCCGGACGTCTTCCCCCGATGCGGCTTTTTGATACAGCTGCGTGGCGAGTTGGATATGGGCGATTTTCCCTTTTGCGGCCGGATTTTCCTTTAATCTCCTCGCCAGATCGTTGAGTCTATCGACGGTGTTCAAGGCGGCCCAAGTGCAGGATGCGACGAATAAATCCCGGATGAGCCCCCATTCCGGCGGCTGTTTGGCGCCGATTTGGTAGGCGGCATACCGTTCCGACGCAAACTGAAAAAGGATTTCGGCTTCGCTCACATCGCCGTTGTGGCGGCGCAGCAGGCCGAGATTGAGCAGGGCCGTGCCGTCGAACCACATTTTGTCGTCACCGGAATCGATGGACAGCAGCATGTAAGCGTCGCGGATAACCTGCTCGGCGTCGCCGCCGTAGTTGGCCGCCCAGCAGCGCAGCGCCAGCGCTCCGGGATACCAGTAGGAATCTATTTCAGCCGTGCTCAGGCAATCCGCTGCAGACTGTATCGCCTTCGTATAGTCGCCTTTTTCGAACGCCCGATAACCGCTCTTGTACAGTTTTTCCGGATTTTGCGCCATAGTCTCATCCCTTCAGTTAAAGCAAGATAGCACACGAGATGCGTTATGCCAATGAAAATACAGGCGCAATACGGGCGCATTCTTAGTTGCGGATGACCACAATGTCATAATGAGGCTAAGCGGAATAAATGGGCGCCTTCCGATGCAATCCTTCCAACAAAAAAATGTGACGCCCGGGTTTGTATCTTGACCCGGGCGTTTCGTATATTATAAACCATGGATATGTTCGAAAAGGACCGGGACGAAAAAACGACCGAACCGCGCGCCCGGCCATTAGCCGACCGCATGCGCCCGCAGACACTCAATGATTTCATCGGGCAGGAAAAAATCGTCGGTCCCGGTACGCCGCTGCGGCGCGCTATTGAGGCGGGACGAGTGGGGTCGATTGTATTCTGGGGGCCGCCCGGCAGCGGCAAAACCACCCTGGCGTATATTATCGCAACGTCCTGCAAAGGCGAATTCCTGAAATATTCGGCGGTCACGTCGACAATCAAGGAACTCAAGACTGTCATCGCCGGCGCGCGGAAGCGGCGCAAGATGTACGGTTCGATCACGTATCTGTTCATCGATGAAATCCATCGATTCAACAAGGCCCAGCAGGATGCGTTTCTGCCGTATGTCGAAGATGGTTCGATTATTCTGATCGGCGCCACCACGGAAAATCCTTCATTCGAGGTCATAACGCCGCTTCTGTCGCGTGTGCGCGTGTATGTCCTCGAACGCCTGGCCAAGGCTCATATCAAGATCATGATCGAACGGGCCCTGACCGACAAGGACAATGGGCTCGCCTCGCGGAATCTGACGATCGAGGCCAAAGGAACGGATTTCCTCGCCGAGCAGGCTGACGGCGACGGCCGACGGGCGCTGTCGATACTGGAAGCGGCCGCTGATGATATCGCCGACGGCGGCGAAATCACCTATGATCTGTTGAAAGACATTTTCGGGCGGCGCAATGTCATTTACGACAAATCCGAAGAAGAACATTATAACATCATCTCCGCTCTGCACAAATCATTGCGCGGCGGCGATCCCGACGCCGCTCTGTATTGGCTGGCGCGGATGTTGAAAGGCGGCGAAAATCCATTATACATTCTCCGCCGCCTGGTGCGGTTCGCTTCGGAAGACGTCGGCTTGGCCGATCCGTTTGCGCTGACATTGTGCATTTCGGCCACCGAAAGTTATCGTTTTCTCGGCTCGCCCGAAGGTGAACTGGCCATCGCGCAGGCCGTGATCTATCTGGCGACCGCACCCAAATCGGTTTCGGCCTATCGGGCCTTCGGCGAAGCCATGGACGAAGTCGAAAAGACCGAAAACCTTCCGGTGCCGTTTCATATCCGCAACGCCCCGACACGGCTGATGAAGGAAGTCGGTTACGGCGCCGGTTATATCTATCCCCCGGACATGGACACCCCCTTTGTGGATCAGACGTTTTTGCCCGATAATATCGCCGACCGGAAGTTTTATCATCCCACGGAACGGGGCCGCGAACGCAAGATCGCACAGTATATGGCCGCCTTCCGCCGCTACCGCGCGGAGAAGGGAAAGGACGAGATAAAATGATGATTGCTGTGGATATTATCGAACAACCCTTCGCCGATTATTGTCATCGCGAGCCCGCCCGGCGGGCGAAGCGATCTATAAATGATCATAGCAGTTGCTTGGAAACATCTCAATGATCAAACACCACAATGATTGTCATAAATTGCCACCTTCGACCTTTTTTCTGAGTGAGATTAAGCCCCCATGAACAAATACGACCAGGCCTACCGCGACGTCCCCGATTATTTCGGAGATGAACCGACCGAAATACTGACGAAATATTTTCATCTTATGGATAAAGCCAGGCCCGTCCTCGATATCGGCGCCGGGCAGGGCCGCAACAGTATTTTTCTGGCCCGTCAGGGCTACACCGTCGACGCCATCGATCCATCGCCGGTCGGATTGGAAACGATCGATCAAATCGCCGCGAAAGAACATCTCCTCATCCAAACCTGCCCCGTCGGCTTCGAGGATTTCGCCGCCGATAATGCTCCTTATACAGGGTTGCTTTTATTCGGCGTCATCCAGGTGCTTACGCGAGACAAAGCCGATATTCTGGTGGGAAAAATCCGGACATGGCTGGCCGACGGCGGTCTGGCGTTCATTGCCGCGTTTTCGACCGAAGACCCATCGTACGAAAAATCGGTGGCGGCGCTGAGAAGAGTCGGTGCGAATTCATTTGTCACGGGCGACAACGAATATCGCACTTATCTGGAGCCGAACGAAATACTGACGCTTTTTTCAGAATTTACCGTTGTGCGTCATCAGGAGGGCATGGGGCCGATACATCGCCACGGCAACAGTCCATCGCATCAGCACGCCGAAATCATCGCCGTTCTCCGCAAATAGAAGATCGGCAGGAAGGAATTTGGTCAAAAAAAAACGGCCTCGAACGAGGCCGCTTTTTATCGCATAAGAGTCGGTCTACCATTTGGTGCGGCGGTTGTTCCGACGAGTGCGAGCGTAGCGGGTCGGCTTTTTGCTCCGATTGTATTTCCGGCCGACGGGCTTGGTCTTCGTGCCGAAGAACATGGTGCCTTTCGGCGGGGTCTTCCAGTTCGACGGATTGGACTTGCGGATGTTCAAGTTGCTGGCTTTGTAGCGAACGGAATAGACCGTCCGGCCGAGCTGACGAGCCACCCACGCCGTATCGTGGAAACGATAGTACTTGCGCAGGAAGGTAATTTCCTGAGGTGACCACACCCGAGCCATTTTGCCGCGCGGCTTGCGATAGTTCCAGCGGGGCTTTCTTACTTTACGCCGTGTCGCCATGAGAAACTCCTTTCATGAGTTTGTGTACGTACAGCGGTTCTTGCATGAATTACAAGAATCTTGCAATAATGAGCAATCTGCTTTGGATATCGGATTTTTCTTATGATCCTTTACGCCAATGAGTTGAAAATCTTTTTGCTTTGGCTATTTTTTGCCCTATTTTTGAACAGCGATAACGACAACATCGGCGCCGACAACGACGGGAGGTCGTATATGACGGTCTATAACAGATTTGCCCACGTCTATGACAAAATGGGATCGGATCGCTTCTCGATCAAAATGTTCGATTATACCCTCAGACTGCTGACCAAGCTGCGGTTTCGGCCGCATTCCATCCTCGAACTCGCCTGCGGTACCGGCACCGCCGCCGTGTTGTGGGCCAAAAACGGCGACCGCGTCCACGGCATCGATCGATCCGACCAGATGCTGGAAATGGCCCGTCGAAAAGCGCAGGAGCACCATGTGACGGTCGATTTCTCGAAGCAGGCGATGACATCGTTCACGCTCCCCGATCAGGTCGACCTGGTCACCTGCTATTTCGACTCGCTCAATTATCTCCTGACCCTGGCCGACATGACCGCCTGCTTCAAATGCGTGCGGCGGGTGATGAACGATCACGGCTATTTCATATTCGACGTCAACACGCCCGAGGCGATGAAGGTCATCTGGGGATCGGAAATCTATGCCGACGAAATCGAGGACGTCGCCTGGATATGGAAAAACTGCTATTTTCCCAGGGTCAACCGGGCCGAGGTCAAGGCGACTTTTTTTGTCCGCGGCGGCGACAACACCTGGGAGCGGTTTGAGGAGACGCACGCCGAACGCGGTTATACCGCGACCGAGATCCGGAGACTGCTCAGGGCCGCCGGGTTGAAACCGGTGAAAATATACGACTGCCTGACCTTCAACAAACCGAATCGAAAATCGATGCGGCTGGCGATCGTGGCGGTAAAAGCATAGAACGCGGGCGCGAGTCGGGGGTAGAATAAATAAGGTTTTCATTCACAGCGCAGGGGGAATAAGATATGAA
>Ga0315554_1001277_pt1 | contig 14833 bp, 7 predicted proteins | sample SalMarSW160370MG_FD_202114 | JGI IMG/M metagenome (GOLD analysis project Ga0315554, IMG submission 202114) | Salt marsh sediment microbial communities from the Plum Island Ecosystem LTER, Massachusetts, United States - Salt Marsh Sediment SW1603-70 ... | reverse complement strand
TCGCCAAACTGAACATCGCCGCCGCGCCCAGCAACCCCGCCGACTTGCTCTATTCCACATATCTGGGCGGCAGCAAGGACGACGAGGGCTGGGCGGTTGCGGTGGACGGGAGCGGCGCGGCCTACGTGGCGGGCAGCACGGCATCCAGCGACTTCCCCACGACGCCCGGCGCCTGGGACACGTCCTACAACGGCGGCGACCCCGAAGGCAGCAGCGGAGACGCCTTTGTCGCGAAGGTCAACGCCGCTGGCACGGGATTGGCCTACGCCACCTTCCTGGGCGGCAGCCAGTACGAAGAAGCGTGTGGCGTCACCGTGGATGGCAGCGGCGCGGCCTACGTCGCAGGGTGCACCGATTCCCCCAACTTCCCGACGACCGCAGGGGCCTATGACCGCGCCTGCGGCACGGACGGAAACTGCAATGGCGTAGAAGACTACTACTTCGACGACATCTTCGTGGTCAAACTGAACGCCTCTGGAACCGGTCTTGTGTACGGCACCTTCATCGGCGGCAGCGCGAATGATAGCGCGGTGGCCATCGCCGTTGACAGCGGCGGGTCAGCCTACGTAACCGGCGACACGGATTCCACCGACTTCCCCACCACAGCGGGCGCTTTCGACAGGACGTACAACGGTGGCGATGAAGATGCCTTCGCCGTCAAACTGAACGCTGCGGGCAGCGCCCTGGTGTACAGCACCCTGCTCGGCGGTGACGACTATGACCGAGGCGGAGGCATCGCCGCGGACAGCAGCGGCGCATCCTACATTGCTGGGCAGACCCGGTCCGCCAACTTCCCCACCACGGCCGGGGCCTACGACCGCACCTGCGGCACTGACGGGAACTGCGGCCCCGGCGGCTACCAGGGGAAGGGTTACGATGGCTTTGTGACGAAACTGAACGCTTCAGGCAGCGCCCTGGCCTACAGCACGTTCCTGGGTGGCAGCGACAGCGACTTCGGCGAGGGCATCGCCCTGGCAAGCGGCTCGGCCTTCGTCGTAGGCAGGACCACGTCAGCCGACTTTCCTACCACCACCGGGGCTTATGACAGGACGCCCAACGGGGGTCAAGAAGTCTTCGTAACCAAGATGAACGCCAGCGGCAGCGGCCTGGCCTACAGCACCTTCGTCGGAGGGACAGGCTACGATTCAGGAGATGACATTGCTGTGGACGGGAGCGGAGCGGCCTATGTCACAGGCTATACCTACTCCACCGATTTCCCAACCACCACGAATGCGTATGATAGGACGTGCGGCAGCGATGGCACCTGCGACGCAGATGAATGGGAGACCACGCTGAGCGATGCCTTCGTAGCCAAACTGAACGCCGCCGGAAGCGGCCTGGAATACGGGACTTTCCTGGGCGGCAGCGGTGGCGACGACGGCTGGAATCTCGCAGTGGACGGGAGCGGCGCGGCCTACGTTACGGGAAGGACTTACTCAGCCGACTTCCCCACGACTGCCGGGGCCTACGACACCACCTGCGGCACGGATGGAACCTGCAACTTCAACGGCGAATGGAACTCCGCGGACGCTTTTGTCGCCAAACTGGCGATGGGCGGCGCGGGGCCGGGCACTCCGACGCCTACCCCTACGGCGACGCGCACGCCCACGGGCACCGCGACCTCGACGGCCACGCCGACTGCCACCGAGCCGACGGGGTGCGTGGACGATCCCTACGAGGACAACGACTCGTGCCAGGACGCCGCCGCCGTCACGCCGGGCACGTACCCGGACCTTCAGATATGCCCCGGCGATACGGACTGGTTCAGTGTGGACCTCGCGGCTGGCGAGACAATCACCGTCACTATCCTATTCAGCCACAGCCAGGGAGACCTGGACTTGTACCTGTACGACAGCGACTGCTCGACTCAAGTGGGATTTAGCACGACTGTGGACGACAACGAGCGGATTGTATACACGACGCCAGATGGCGGCATACATTCCTTCGTGGTCTATGGCTTTGGGGGCGCTTCAAATACCTACGATCTGCAGGTTGAGGTCTCGTCGCAGCCAGCCTGCATTGACGACGCCTACGAGGACAACGACACCTGCCAGGACGCCGCTCCTATCACGCCGGGCACGTACCCCGGCCTCCAGATATGCTCCGGCGACGCAGACTGGTTCGCAGTGGATTTGAAAGCGGGCGATACCATCTCGGTCACAATCCTGTTCAGCCACCAGTTGGGCGACCTGGACCTGTTCCTGTATGACAAGAACTGTGGAGGATACCTCCAGTACAGCAACTCCAGTACGGACAACGAGCAGTTGTCTTACACAGTTGCCGCGGACGGCACGTACGGCATCCTTGTCAAGGGATGGCAGGGTGCGCGGAACACGTACAGCCTCATCGTGGAAGCGCCGACGGAAGGGACACGTACGCCCACGCCCACCGCCACACGCACGCCGACAGCGACCCGCACGCCGAGCGCAACGCCAACGGCAACGCGCACCAGCACCGCAACGCGAACGCCCACGGTGACCCCGACGGGCACGGGAACCTGCGTGGACGACCCGTATGAGGAAAACGACCAGTGCGGGCAGGCCAAACCCCTGACTCCAGGCACCTACACCGGCCTGCAGATATGCGGCGGTGAAAACGACTGGTTTGGCGTGAACCTCAAGGCGGGGGATACACTCACCGTGACCATTCTCTTCAACCACGCTCAGGGCGATCTCGCCTTGGCGCTGTATGACGTTGGGTGCGGAAGCAGGCTGACCGACAGCAATTCAGCAACCGACAACGAGCAGGTGACTCACACCGCGGCTATTGACGGTGACTACAGGTTCGTCATCTTCAGGGGCGGGACCGACATGGAGAACTCCTACGACATCGCGCTGGAAGTCTCCTCCGCGCGCAGGCACAGAGTCCACCTGCCCGTCGTGATGAAGAAATAGCACGCGTAGGGGCAGGTCTGAGACCTGCCCCGCAGTTTCCCGCCAATGCGTGTGCGAAGCATGGGGGCAACAGCGTGCTGTGCCCCTGTCTGTTCGGTCGCGAAGAAGCAGGCATTGACGCGCCCGGCGAGGGCTGGTACAATGCCGCGTGTAGGAATCACCTCGGCGACACCTTCGCATGTGAGAAACAGAAAAGGGGGATTGCGATGAAACGGCTGCATGTGCTGAGTTTGGTGATTGTTCTTGGCCTGGCTCTTTTCGCTGCGTCTGTCCTGGCGGTCTCTGGGACGGGCGGTCCTGAGGCGGTCTCTATGTCCGCCACGGTTCGCTACGTGGCGCCCACGGGCAACGACACCGGCAACAACTGCGCCAGCAGCGCTGCGCCTTGCCGCACCGTCCAGCGCGCCGTGGATCAGGCAATGGCGGGGGATGAAATCCGCGTCGCCGCAGGCCAATACACCGGTGTGCAGACGCGCAGCGGCCTGACCCAGGCGGTGTACGTCGACAAGACTGTGACGGTGCTCGGCGGCTACAGCACAACCAACTGGAACGTCTCCAATCCAACGGTCAACCCCACCACACTGGACGCGGAGAGCCTGGGGCGCGTCATGGTCGTTACCGGCACCATCACGCCCACGGTGGAGGGGCTGCGCATCACCGGCGGCGACTGCACCGGGCAGGGCGGGGGATATCCCTACGACGTTGACACGGGAGGCGGCATCTACATTCACACGGCAGCAGCCACCATCCGCAACTGCGACATCTACGGCAACTACTCATCCGATGAGGGCGGCGGGCTGGGTCTGAACAGCAGCCCGGCCGCGCTGACCAGCAACCACATCCATGACAACAGCGCGTATGCTCACGGCGGGGGACTGTCCATGGGCAACAGCGCGGCCACGCTGGAGGGCAACACCATCGAAAACAACGAAGCGAAGAACTGGCACGGCGGGGGGCTGTACATGTGGGAATGCGACGCCACGCTGACCGGAAATTTCGTGCTCAACAACGTCTCGCAGGAAGACGGCGCCGGGGCATACATGCACTGGGGCGAGCCTGTCTTCATCGGCAATACCTTTTCGGGCAACACGGCCCACTATGGCGGTGCCGGGCTGTCCCTCGAACATTCCGACGCCACGCTGACTCGCAACATTATCACGGACAACACCGCGCAGAACGGACGCGGAGGCGGCATCTACATGAAGACCAGCGATGCGACGCTGGACAGCAACATCATTTCTGGCAACTCGGCAGGGTTCAGCGGAGGCGGCATCACGATGTATTGGAGCGAGCCCACGTTGACCAACAACGTCATCGCCGGGAATCAGGCTGCGGGCGAGGGCGGAGGCGTGGAGATTCAGCGGTGCTCGCCCACGCTGCGGCACACGACCATTGCCAACAACACTGGCGCCAGCGGAGTTTGGCTGACCGATCAGGCAGGGACGTATGCCTCTCCCACCTTCGTCAACACCATCCTTTCGGGGCACACGGTAGGCGTCCTGGCGGACCCGGGGAACACGGCCACCTTCAATGGGACCCTGCTCTATGGCAATACGACCAACTGGAGCGGGGCTGGCATCACCCACACCAACGACCACACCGGCAACCCGGTCTTCGTCAACCCAGGCGGCGGCGACTATCACATCGGCCACACGTCGGCGGCCATTGACCAGGGAGTGGACGCGGGCGTGACTACGGACATGGACGGAGACGCCCGCCCGTGGGGCTCTGGCTACGACCTGGGCGCGGACGAGTACACGGGCGGCACAGTGAATACAGCCACGGCGACCCATACGCCAACGCAGACGCCCACAGCGACAGCCACCCCCACGCCGACCCTTACGCCCGGCTGCGTCGATGACGGCTATGAGGACAACGACACGTGCCAGGACGCTGCGCCTGTGACAGCGGGGACGTATCCGGGTCTGCAAATCTGCTCCGGCGACGACGACTGGTTTGAGGTGTACCTAACGGAGGGCGATACCATCACCGTCACCGTTCTGTTCAGCGATGTCGTGGGAGATATCGACCTCAGTTTCTGCGACCGAGACTGCGGGGGACATCTCAGGAGCAGTACCTCTTCCTCGGACAACGAGGAGATTGTCTACACGGTGCTGTGGAGCGGCACCTATGGCATCAGAGTATTTGGGTATCAAGGGGCGGAGAACGCCTACGACCTCATCGTGGAAGTGCCCATGGCAGGGCCGACGCCCACGCCGACGCAGACGGCCACGCCGACGAGGACGCCGACGCGAACCCCAACTGCTACGCGGACGCCTACCGCCACGCGCACGACCACCTGCGTGGACGACCGCTTCGAAGAGAACGACACCTGCGCGGCGGCGGTTCCCATCCGTCCCGACATGTACACCAACCTTCAGGTTTGCAGCAACGATGAGGACTGGTACTCCATCACCCTCAAGCCGTATGACGTGCTCACCGTGACCACCCGATTCAATCACGCCCAGGGCAATCTCGACCTCCAGATCTTCGAAGACGACTGCACGACTGTGGGATATTCCAGCACCTCGAGCAACGATTTCGAGACGCTCACAGTCGAAGTCGCACGTCCGACCACATTCAACATCCGGGTGTACGGGCGATGGGGCGACGCGAACAGTTACACCATGGAGGTGGTGATTTCGTCCCTCTACAAGCCTAGAATCTACATGCCTGTCGTGATGAAGAAGTAGGAGACTGCCGAGAACTCAGGAACCATGACAAGAGACGGCCAACAGGGACGAGCACCGACGCACATCTCGCGGAGGGAACTGCTGCGGTGGGGCGCGCTCGCGGGAGGTGGGATGCTGCTGCACGGCTGCGGGGCGGCCCTGCCCACCGCGACGCCCACTTCCACACGGGCAGCCCTCACATCCACAGCGATGCCGCAGCCCAGCGCGACACCGGCTCCATCGCCCCCACCCGAAGGCACAACGGTGGCGCTGGCGCGGGCCGAGTCGGTGCGCGACGCCGTCGAGCGCGCCGTCGAGATGGCCGGGGGGCTGGACTTCATCCGGCCCGGCGACACAGTGCTCGTCAAGCCCAACGTCAACTCACCCGACCCGTACCCGGCCACCACCAACCCGGAGATCGTCGAGGCTGTGGTGCGGCTGGTGCTCCAGCGCGACCCGAAGCGGGTCATCGTGGCAGACCGCAGCGGGCCGAACGTTTGGGGCAGCGGGTTCGGCGATACCATCGCGTATATGAAAGCAGTCGGCATCTATGACGCGGCGCTGGAGGCCGGGGCGGAGGTGGCTTCCTTCGACGATGGGCCGTGGGTAAGCGTCAGCCCGCCAGGAGCCGCGAACTGGCCAGGCGGCTTCAGCGTTCCCCAGGCCATCACGGACGTCCACCACATCATCAGCCTGCCGGTGGTCAAGACCCACTTCATCGCCGGCTTCACCATGTCGCTGAAGAACTGGGTGGGGTTGCTCCATCCCAACGACCGCATGTCGCCTCTTCACAACAGCGGCACAGGCGAGCCGACCTTCGGCCACCTCGTTGCGGAACTGAACCTGGCGGCAGCGCCGTCCCTGGTGGTGATGGACGGCACGCGGGCCTTCGTATCGGGCGGGCCTGCGTCGGGCGACGCAGTAGACCCGGGGCTGGTCATTGCGTCGCGAGACCGAGTCGCCAACGACGTCGTGGGGCTGGCCCTGCTCAAGATGCTGGGGACCACCGAGCGGATTCAGACGCCCAGCGTGTGGGAGCAGCCACAAATTGCGCGGGCGGTGGAGTTGGGACTTGGCGTGACACGCGCCGACCAGATTCGTCTGGAAGCGGACGGCGTGCCCGAAATCGAGGAGATTCACAGGCACCTGATGGCGTAGAGGTATCTCGCTCCCCTATTCGCACTCCTCGTCCGCTTCCTGGAACCAGCCGTTCTGGAGGCCGGCCCGCTCGAAAGCCTCCAGCGCCTCTATGTATTCGTCGGGGGTGACTTTGCGCCCCAGCACCGGGTCCTCCAGGGCGCGGTGGGCGGGAAAGTACTGGCTCATCACGCTGACGTGCACCTCCGGCGACAGTTCGCGGGCAATCCACCGGAAGACCGCCTCGCTGCCCGCCAGCCCGCCGGGGAGCACGAGGTGGCGGACAATCATCCCGCGCAGGGCAATCCCTTCCTCGTCCAGAATCAGGTCTTCGCCCGCCTGGCGGAAAATCTCACGAAGTGCCGCGCGGTCCGCTTCCACGTACCCCTTGAAGCCGGACAGTTCGCGCGCCACCGTGTCGTCCGCATACTTGGCATCGGGAAGGTACACGTCCACGATGCCGTCCAGGAGTTGCAGCGTCTCCAGGGAATCGTACCCGCTGGTGTTATAGACCAGCGGCACCCGCAGGCCCAGTTCCACCGCGTGGGGCAGCGCCTGGACAATCTGGGCCGCGAAGTGGGTCGGCGTGACGAAGTTGATGTTGTGGCAGCCCATCGCCTGCAACTCCATCATCATCTCCGCCAGGCGTTCCACAGAGACGCGGTTGCCCACGCCCAACTGGCTGATGGGATAGTTCTGGCAGAAAAGACAGCGGGCCGTGCAGTAGGTGAAGAAGACCGTGCCGGAGCCGCGCGTGCCGCTGATGGGCGGTTCCTCCCACGGGTGGACGTTCCAACTGGCCACGACGGGGTCTGCACCCGCCTTGCAGTAGCCGACCTCTCCTTCCAGGCGGTTGACCCCGCACCGGCGCGGGCAGAGGACGCAGTCCGCGAGCAGGGCTTCGGCGCGGCGGACGCGCTCCGCCAGTTCGCCGGTCTCGGCCAGTCGGAGGTAGCCGGGTGCGTACACACTCACCGCCGCCGGGCCGCCGCGCGGGGGCGCTCCCACTCGGGCAGGCTTTCGTCCGCCAGTTCCTTGCGCAGTTCGAAAATCTGGTCGCGGAGCAGGGCGGCCTTCTCGAACTCCAGCGCCTCGGCGGCTTCCCGCATCTGCTTTTCCAGTTCTCGGATGATGCGCTCGACCTCGTCCTTGGGAAGAGGCGCGCCGACCCGATATTCTGTCCTGGACTCGGCCGCCATGCGAACGCGCGCCGTCAGGTCGTACACCGCCTTGACGATGCTTTCCGGAACGATGCCGTGCTCCTCGTTGTACTCCACCTGAATCTGGCGGCGGCGGTTGGTCTCGTCGATGGCGCGGCGCATGGAGTCGGTGACGGTGTCGGCGTACAGGATGACCTCGCCGTTCAGGTGGCGCGCCGCCCGCCCCATGGTCTGAATCAGCGCCCACGCCGAGCGGAGGAATCCCTCCTTGTCGGCGTCCAGAATCGCCACCAGGGACACTTCCGGCAAATCCAGCCCCTCGCGCAGCAGGTTGATGCCGACCACCACGTCGTAGACGCCCAGGCGCAGGTCGCGCAGGATTTCCACGCGCTCCAGGGTCTGAATCTCAGAGTGGAGGTAGTGGACTTTGACATCCATCTCGGCCAGGTAGTCGGCCAAATCCTCGGCCATCCGCTTGGTCAGCGTCGTGACCAGCGCGCGCTCGCCGCGGGCCACGCGTTTGTGAATCTCGCTCAGGAGGTCGTCCACCTGCCCCTTGGTGGGCCGCACGGAAACCACCGGGTCCAGCAGTCCTGTCGGACGCACGATGAGTTCCACCACCTGCTCGCTGTGTTCCAGTTCATAGGGGCCTGGCGTGGCCGAGGTGTAGATGACCTGATTGATGTGCTTCTCGAACTCGTCGAACCGGAGCGGGCGGTTGTCCAGCGCCGAGGGAAGGCGGAAGCCGTGCTCCACCAGCACCTCCTTGCGGGAGCGGTCGCCGTTGTACATGCCGCGAATCTGCGGGATGGTCATGTGCGACTCGTCCACAATCATCAGGAAGTCGTCGGGGTAGTAGTCCAGCAGCGTCCAGGGCTGTTCGCCGGGCGCTCGCCCCGAAAGGTGGCGGGAGTAGTTCTCGATGCCGGCGCAGTAGCCCACCTCCTGCAGCATCTCCAGGTCGTAGCGGGTGCGCTGCTCCAGCCTCTGGGCCTCCAGCAGTTTGTCCTGGGCGCGGAGGAACTCAACCCGCTCCTTCAGTTCAGCCTCGATGCTTCCCAGCGCGTCCAAGAGTTTGTCCCTGCGGGTCACGAAGTGCTTGGCAGGGAAGATGGAGACCTCCTTGCGCTCACTGAGAATCTCGCCGGTGAGAGGGTCCGCCTCCACAATGCGCTCCACGACGTCACCCCAGAACTCGACTCTGATGACCGTCTCGCCGTAGGCAGGGAAGATCTCGACGGTATCGCCTCGCACGCGGAAGTCGCCTCGCGTTGGGGCTACGTCGTTGCGGTCGTAGTAGATTCCGACCAGGCGGCGCAGCACCCTGTCGCGCCGCGCCGTCTCGCCAACCTTCAGGTGCACCACATCCTGGCCATAGTCCTCTGGCGAGCCGATGTTGTAGATGCAGGAGACGCTTGCGACGATGACCACGTCGCGGCGGGTCAGCAGGGCTTCGGTGGCAGCCAGCCGCAGCCGCTCAATCTCCTCGTTGATGTCGGCTTCCTTCTCGATGTAGGTGTCGGTCTTGGGGACGTAGGCTTCCGGCTGGTAGTAATCGTAATAACTGACGAAGTATTCCACGGCGCTGTCGGGGAAGAACTCCTTGAACTCGGAGTACAACTGAGCGGCCAGGGTCTTGTTATGGGCGATGACCAGCGCGGGGCGGTTGACCTGGGCAATGAGGTTGGCCATGACGTAGGTCTTGCCCGAACCGGTGACGCCAAGCAGCGTCTGGTGCTTCTGGCCCGCCCGAAGCCCCTGCACCAGTTCCTCGATGGCTTGAGGTTGATCGCCGGTCGGTTTGAAGTCAGAGACCAACTTGAATTCTGCCACTGTTCCTCCTTAGGACGCCCGTGCATACGAGTCCGACCACATATTATATACCAATCTCTCCAACGGGGAAAAAGACAGCGCGGCGTAGGATAAGTTGGCAACTTAGCCACCAGACACTTTGTCAGTATCACCCTGAGAGTCACTCTCAGGACGTCATTGCGAGCCCCCGAAGGGGGCGAAGCAATCTCCTCACCTGTTCTTGGGGATTGCTTCGGGCGCTTCGCGCCCTCGCAATGACCCTCTCGGTGAAACTGTCAGGTAGGCGGATTGCCAATTTGCGCCAGGACAGGCCGGCAACTTAGCCACCAGACACTTTGTCAGTATCACCCTGAGAGTCACTCTCAGGACGTCATTGCGAGCCCCCAAAGGGGGCGAAGCAATCTCCTCACCTGTTCTTGGGGATTGCTTCGGGCGCTTCGCGCCCTCGCAATGACCCTCTCGGTAGAACCGTCAGGTAGCCAGATTGCCAATTTGCGCTACGGGTCGCCTGCCCCCGGCGACAGAAACTTCTCGATGAGGATTTCGTCCACGTACCTGCCGCCGACCTTTGCCTGGCGCTGGGCCGTGCCGATGATGCGGAAGCCCTGACCGAGATAGAAGGCCAGCGCCGCCAGATTGTCGGCGCGCACATAGGAGAGAATCTTCTCGTACTCCTTGCGCCGCGCCGCAGCGAAGGTGGCCTCGGACAGCCGCGGTCCAATGCCCTGCCCCCGCAGCGCAAGGTCCACGTAGGTGCCGATGACTGCCACATGGTCGAAGGCGTGGGTGTAGGTGGCGTACGGTTCGATGCTCTGGAACCCAACGATGCGCCCCTGGCGCGGGCGCTCGGCCACGAGGAAGATGCCCTGCTCCGGGAAGTTGGCGATGTAGTCGCGCTCGGCCTCCACAGTGAAGGGCGCGTCCATCACGGTATAGTCGCCGGCTTCGATGATGGGGTTGAGAATGCGGATGATGCCTTCTGCGTCGTCCGGCCGGACATCCCGAATGTGCACGTCCATGTCCCGCCTCTCTGCCTGCATGCCGCCTGTCTGGCGTCTCCCCTGCGGGCGGTCAATCCTCGGGAACGGTGTAGGGATAGCAGCGGATGTCCATGTAGGCGAAGCCAGTCTTCGCCCGCTCCTCCTGCTCCCGTATCCACGCCTCGAGGCCTATCTTCTTGATGCGTTCGCCGTCCGCCAGAAGGGTGGGATAGCCCTGTGCGATGCCGAGCACCCGCCTGCAGGGATACTCCTCGCAGTCGAGACACAGGTCGAGGCCCTTCTCGCGGGCGCACTTCCGGATGGTGCAGAAGGGCGGGCCGCCGTCCTGGCGACACCCCGGACAGGACTTCTCGGGGTCGCAGAGGTCTGCCAGGAAATCCCAGAAGGCTTTGAAGCCGGGCAGTTCCTCGCCCCAATACTCGTAGCCCTCCTTGACCATGGATTCCCGGAGCACGCCGGCCTGCCCGGGAATTCGCCCGCGCCCCCCGCACAGGTCGCAGTAGAGGCCGCAGTATGTCACGAGTTCGAGTCCGTCCATGCTCGCCTCCCTTCTCCGTTCCACCAGCAGGGGCCTACACCTCGAACTTGCCGTCCTTGTAGAACAGTTCGCCGTCCACGAGCACTTCGCTGTCGGCCATGTCGCACAGCATATCCCAGTGAATGGTAGACTCGTTCTTGCACCCAATCTCCGGGAAGCCGAACCCGACGGCGAAATGGATGGTTCCGCCCATCTTTTCATCGAACAGCATGTTCTTGGTGAAGCGCTGGATATCGTAGTTGGTGCCGATGCCCCACTCGCCCAGGTAGCGGGCGCCGTCGTCCGTGTCGAGGAGCGCGGTGAGGAGGTCCTGGCCCTTGGTGGCGGTCTCCTTCACGACCTTGCCGTCCTCGAACCAGAGTTCGATATCCTCGACTTCGCGGCCCGCGTAGATGGCGGGATAGGCAAACCGCACCCAGCCGTTGACGGAGTCTTCCACCGGCGATGTGAAAATCTCGCCATCAGGGAAGTTCCTCTGGCCGCACGCGTTGATGAACCCGCGCCCTTTGATAGACAGGGTGACATCGACGTTGGCCCCCTTGATGGCGACCTGCTCCTTGCCCTTCAGCCAGCGCACCAGTTGCTCCTGGCGCTCGCTCTGAATCCGCCATGCTTCAACAGGATCCGGCAGGTCGAGTTTGCCTGCGGTGTACACGAAATCCTCGTAGTCGCTCAGGCTCATGTCGGCTTCCTGGGCCGAGGCGTTGGTGGGATACAGGGTGCCACACCACTTCAAATCTCCGCTGGCGGCCCGTTCCATGAACGTCTTGAACAGGCCTGCGCGCGCCTTCTGGCGGCGGCTGAACCGGGCGGGCTCCACGCCGGATAGGCGGCGCGTGTTTTCGGGCGCGGAAATGGCGAGCCTTGCGGTGAAGGTCTCGATGACCAGTTGGAGGACTGGCGACACGTAGTCCATTTGAGCGTCGCTGGCATGCTTGAAGAAGGCTTCCGTCGCTCCGGGCAGGTCGGTCATCACGAGAACGTGCGCCCCTGCCAGCATGGCCTCTTTGTAGGCAGCCAGGCTCAACTCCTGTGCCATCGACTCAGCCTCCAGCACCATCTCTTCACCGGGCTGGATATCAAGGGAGTACTTCACGAGAACCTTTGCGAGTTTCTCGACTCTTGCGTCGGGCATGATTTCCTCCTCGAATTCTGACGTATCGTTGACAAAGAGCGCAGCAAAACGCTGTGCCGATCGATTGTACAAGTATAGCCTTCTCCTGCCGGACGCGCAAAACGGAGCAGTAGGCAACATGGAGACGCATCATCCCTCCTGCCTTGCCTGACATCTAGTACTCTCGCTTCTTGTCCTGGGTTCAAAACGGTTTGTCAATTTTATCATTTCAGTGGTATAATGATAACGTTCCCACACGAGGCACTGTCAGCCAGGAGAGAGCGCGACTTCCGGAACGAGGAGTACATGCCGGGCTTGACTCTCGTCAAGAAAACAAAGATTCTGATTCCAAGACGGCGACCCGAATCTCTCCGTCGCACGCGTCTGATAGATTTCATCCACGCCCACACGGAAGTGCGCCTGTTTCTGGTTTCCGCCCCGGCAGGCTACGGGAAAACCACCCTTCTGGTCGATTTTGCCAACGACACGGACCTGCCCGTGTGCTGGTACTCCCTGGACAGCGCGGCGCAAGAGCCTCGCCTTTTCATCGAGCACTTCATCGCGTGCATTCGCCAGCGTTTCCCCGACTTTGGCGAGCGTACCATAGAGACGCTGGACAGCATCACCGACTTCACCGCCGATGGCCTGACCCCTGTTCTCGTCAGCCTGGTCAACGAAATCCTGGACGAAATTCCAGACTACTTCGTCATCATTCTGGACGACTTCCACCTCATCGAACAGAGCACACACGTCACCACATTCCTCACCCGCTTCCTGGAGGATGCGCCTGAAAACTGCTGTCTCATCGTCGCGGGCCGGACAGTGCCGTCCCGGCTGCCCATCGTCGCCCTGACCAGCAAGAAGCAGATAGCGGGCCTTGGCAGCAGCGACCTGCGCTTCACGCCGGAAGAGACGACAGCCCTCATCAAGCAAATGTACGACGTGGACCTGTCGCCCGAGGAGATTCGGACGCTGGCGCACGATTCGGAGGGTTGGATTACCGGCATTCTGCTCTCCGGCCACATGCTCTGGCGGGGCTTGCTGAAAGGCCTCATCCGCGCCAGAGGCACCATGACGGTCTATGACTACCTGGCCAGTGAGGTTTTCATCCAGCAGGATTCAGCGGTGCAGGACTTCCTGCTGGGCACATCCATCCTCGAAGAACTCAACCCGGAACTGTGCGACGCCGTCTTGGGAATCCAGACCTCCGGGACCATGCTGAACCTGCTGGAAGAACGCAACCTGTTCCTGAGCCGCCTGGAGGGCGAGGGGCAGTGGTGCCGGTACCATCGCCTGTTCCAGGGATACCTGGCCTCTCGCCTGCAGCGGGAGAGTCCGGCACGGTTCGCGGAACTGCATGGGCGGGCAGCGGAGTACTGGAAGGGAATGGGGGACGCGCGCCAGGCCATCTCCCACTTCCTGCTGGCCGGCGAGCACGCCCAGGCCGCCGAACTGATGGAAACAATCGCGCCCGAGACCTTCGTATCGGGCCAGCACCTTCTGCTGATTCAATGGCACGAAGTGCTGCCTCCCAGCATCGCCGAACAGCATCCCCGACTCCTCCTGTACTGTGCCAAAGCGCTTGCGGAACAGGGAAAGCAGGAGTTGTCCCTCTCACTGCTGGACAGGGCGCAGGCATTGTTTGTCTCAGCCAAGGATGCGCCCGGCATCGCCCAGACCGCAGTGCAGAAGGCAACCGTCCTGCGCATGGCCGGGCAATACGCCCAGTCAGCCGAGTTGTGCAGGGAGGCATCTTCCCTGATACCGGAGATAGACACCGCAACCACTGCCGAGATCTACCGCTGCTGGGGCATCAGTGTAGGGCAACTGGGCATGCTGGGCCAGGCGATTGACTTCCTGGAAAAAGCGCTGGAGGGATACACGAGCGCAGGACTGTCCTACAATACAGCCCAGGCCCGCATCGATTTGGGGGCCTATCTGGAGCGGATGGGGCGCATAGATGAGGCGCTGGCTCACTTCGAGAAGGCGGTGGACACCTTCCGCCACCACAGAAATCCCGGCGAACTGGCCAATGCCTTGAACTCGGTGGGCGTCATCTATTACTATCGAGGAGAGTACGACCGCGCGCGAGAGACGCTGCACCAGGCATTGGAGACCGCCCAGCGAGCAGGGCGGGGCTGGTGGACCGGGTACATCCTGGGCGGGCTGGGGGACGTGGAACGAGACACTGGACGGCTCTCTGAAGCCCTGAATTACTACCAGAAGGCCCTGTCTCTCTTGGACGAGAAACAAGAGGGCTTCCTGGCCGTCTACATCCGCGCCGCCCAGGCAGAGGTGCACGCTGCCCAGGGTGAACGCTTGAAGGGGTACGACTTGGCGCGCCAGGCGCTGGAACTGGCCCAATCGCACGGTTCTTCCTACGAGGAGGGGCTGGCGAACACGGCCCTGGGCCTGACCCAGATAGGCGCAGATCCTTCAAGAGCTATGGGGGCGCTGGAGAGTGCAACGGAGCAGTTGAAGCGCAATGGGGCGACGCGCGACCTG
>Ga0315554_1001275_pt1 | contig 14841 bp, 9 predicted proteins | sample SalMarSW160370MG_FD_202114 | JGI IMG/M metagenome (GOLD analysis project Ga0315554, IMG submission 202114) | Salt marsh sediment microbial communities from the Plum Island Ecosystem LTER, Massachusetts, United States - Salt Marsh Sediment SW1603-70 ... | reverse complement strand
CCCGCCTTCACCATCGCGTGCGTCACACAACCGTCACACGTGCACCCCAGCCCATGACCCTCAACGCCCATCACCGTCTTTCCCGAAGACATCCCCATCTCCTGCGCAAAAACGGCTCCCCCGAACGCCAGGAAGAGCAACGCTACCATGCTTGTTATCAACACCTTATGTCCGTTCATGGGAACCTCCTGTGACAGTGCCTTTCAGATTCGAAGACGCAGTAAAACAAAAAATACTGCGCCCTCGCGAATGGTGAAGAGTAGAGAATCACTCCGGAGTGGGGCAACTCGATGGATGGACTCAACAAAACTCGAAGAGAGGCAGGAAATTGCTCTCCGGGGTCTCCAGATTCGAACGAAAAAATCAGGAGGAACCGGAGCTCGATAGCTCCTATACTTGCTGTATGAAGTACACAAGGACACAGATGCTGCGCGCCGCGATGAGACGGGACTCCCGATACGACGGCCTTTTCCTGACGGGCGTTCTCTCCACCGGGATATACTGTCTTCCCTCCTGTCCCGCGCGAAACCCCAAGGCCGAGAACATTCGCTTCTTCGAGGCGGAGCAGCACGCCCGCGAGGCCGGGCTCCGTCCCTGCAAACGCTGTCGTCCTGACCTGTTTTACAAGAACATGGACCCCGAAGAGACCCTCGCTTCGGAAATCGCCGCGCTGATTCGGAAGGATGTGGGCGGCATCCGCAGCGCTGCCGAGCTCGCCAGGCGAGCCGGAACCGGACAGACCACACTGAACCGCCTAACGCTGCGCCATTTCCACCGGACCCCCTCGGCGATGCTCACCCGGGAGCGCGTGGAACACGTGATGCGAGACCTTGCGCTGAACGGCCGGAAAATCCTCGAAACAGCGCTCGAGGGTGGATTCGAGAGCCCCTCCACCTTCCACGCCGCGTTTCTTCGCTGGAAAGCCGTACGGCCGGGCGACGTTCGCAAATGGATACGCGACAGGGAGATCCTCCTCCACCCTCCCCGCAATTTCCGCATTGACCTCGCCCGGAGACAGAGCCTGTGGGACGGTGCGGGACCGGACCAACACCGCGAAGGGAACAGGCTGCTGCGGGCGATGCTGCTTCCGCGCGGTGCGGTGACACTCGAGCTCAACTTCAACGACCGGATCCATTTGCGGGTTCACGCGGACCGCAAGCTCCAACCGGAAGAATCCATCCAGGTTCACGACGCAGCCCTGCGGATCCTCGGACTGGTTGTCGACCCGAACCCGTTCGAACGCCGCGCGCTGTCGAGCCCCCGGGGAAAGTCGTTGCTCGGCCCGCGAAGGGGACTGCGGATCTCGCAGACGCTTGATTTCTGGGATGGGCTCGTCTGGGTGGTGGTGGGCCAGGCGGTCAGCCTTGCCGCGGCTCGGGCGGTGCGCAGCCGGTTGATCGAACGCCTGGGAGAGAAAGCGCCAGGCGGTCTGAACGCATTGCCTTCCCCCGACCGCGTTGCCGGAGAGAGCGAAAAAACCCTCGTCTCGTTGGGAATGTCGGGAACTAAGGCCCGCACACTGTCCGCGCTCGCCGCAGCCGTCGCCAGCGGAGAGCTGGACGCGCAAACCCTCTCCGCAAACTCCGCAGTCCGGGTCGAGCGCGCGCTGCTGCGGCGAACCGGACTTGGCCCCTGGTCCGTGCACTACCTGCTGATGAGGTCGCTTGCGCTCACCGACAGCGTGCCGGTCGGGGATTCGGGCCTGGGAGAGGCGTTGAAGCGGTTTCATCGACTGCAACGGCGGCCGTCCCCGCGGGAGACCCTCGAACTGCTTGCACCTTTCGCGCCGTACCGCAGTTTCGCCGTGATGCATCATTGGATGTCGCTCGGAGATGCCCCATGACCTACTGGACAAGCATGGATTCACCCCTCGGATCCCTGGTCATCGTCGTTGACGAACAGGGATGCCTCAAGAATCTGGATTTTTCGGCCACGCGGAGCAGCAACCAGCCCGACACCGGGGCTGCGGCCCGCGATGACAGCCGCTGCGCTCACGTTGTACGCCAACTGGAGGAGTATTTTGCGGGCCGGCGGCGGGAATTCGACCTCGAAGTGGCTCCTGAAGGCACCGAGTTCCAGCGCAGGGTGTGGGCCGCACTGTTGACGATTCCCTTCGGAGAGACGATCAGTTACGGGGAGCAGGCGCGCCGCATGGGCTCCCCTCGGGCTACCCGCGCGGTGGGAGCCGCCAATGGCGCCAACCCGATCGCAATTGTCATTCCCTGCCACCGTGTCATCGGAGCGTCCGGTGCTCTCATCGGTTACGCCAGCGGGCTGAAACGCAAGAAATGGCTGCTGGAGCATGAGGGCGCGTTGTCCGGCACGCTGGCGCTCTAGGTTGGCGCGATCGGCAACGCAGAGGCTGTCCGCAACCGGACGGGCAAAATATCCCTTTATTCCTTGATCCCCGACATTCCGTTTCCAATCTTTCATGACTTGGAATGACGACGATGGAACGGCGCGGGGAACAGATGAAATCAGGTGGCACCAGGCGGAAAGCGGCGTCACGCGGCTCTGCGGCAACAATCGATAGCACCGCTGTCGCTCCGACGGAAGAGACGAATTATGCCCATCTTGTCTCACCCGAAACCCTGCTCGACTCCCTCCAGGAGACGGTCTTCGTTCTCGACAACAATGGGATCATCCGCTATTTGAGCGGCGCCGTTCGCACGCTCTCCGGTTACGAACCCGATATCTTTCTGAATCACCCGTTTCTTCGTTTTATCCTCCACGAAGACCGGCCCGAGGTCCACCGCCGCTTCGACCGGCTGAGCCGTGGTGAGCGCATTTCTCCCGCCATCTTCCGGATACGAATTCGGGGCGGCGAGCGGCGTTGGGTGCGTGCAAGCATCCAGTCCCTGATCCAGGGAGAAACCTTCCAAGGCGCACGGGGCGTGCTCTCCGACCTTACGGAAATCAAACGCGCGGAAGAGGTGATCGCCCTCAGTGAAGACCGGTACAGGCGCCTTTTCCACAACACTTCCGATGCAGTTTACCTCTGGGAAGTCGACTCGGACGGCAACCCGGCCCGTTGCATTGAAGTGAACGACGTTGCGTTGCGGATGACGGGTTATTCACGAAGTGAAATGCTGAAGATGACTCCCCGCGACCTGGAGACCGCGGAGATGGCAGGACGGATCCCGGCGGTGATGCAAAAGCTGGCGAAAAGCGGCCGGGCCACCTTTGAAATGGTCCATCGGTCAAAATCCGGCGAAACCATTCCCGTCGAGATCAACGCTCACCTGTTCAGCATCCAAAACCGTAAAGTCATCCTTTCGGTGACACGCGACATTCGCGACCGCAAGCGCGCTGAGCAGGAAAAGAAAGAGCTGGAAGAACAGCTTCGCGAATCGCAGAAGCTCGAAAGCCTGGGTCTGCTGGCGGGTGGCATTGCACACGATTTCAACAACCTGCTCGTCGGCATCCTCGGCACGTCATCGCTGCTGCTCGAAGAACTCCCCGAGGACTCGCCGATGCGCGAATCCGTGGGAACCATCTTCCGTTCGGCAAAACGCGCGGCTGACCTGACGCATCAGATGCTCGCCTATGTGGGCAAGGGTCATTTTCACGTAGAGCAGATCGATCTCGCGGCCACGGTGCGCGAGATGGCCAACCTGCTCGAGTCCAGCCTGCCCAAGAAGGGGCGGTTTGTTCTCGATCTTGAGCCGGATCTCCCGATGATCGAGGCGGATGTGGCTCAGATCAACCAGCTTGTGATGAACCTGGTGATCAACGCCGCCGAGGCGCTGGGCGATGACGTTGGCACGGTAACGCTGCAATTGAGAAAAAGATCGGTGGATCGAGACGAATTCGGCAGGATGAAATTCGGAGAAAACGCCAAACCCGGAAGCTACGTCGAGATGATTGCTGAGGACACGGGGATCGGAATGGATGAAACCACTCTCAACCGCATATTCGATCCCTTTTTCACGACAAAATTTACGGGGCGCGGGCTCGGGCTCGCGGTCGTTTTCGGAATCGTCAGAAGCCTGCACGCCGCGCTTGAAGTCGAAAGTTCGTTCGGGCGCGGGACACGGTTCCGCATTCTCTTCCCCGCAGTATCGACTCCCGTATCCGGTCGAACCGCTGCTCCCGAGCCCCCCGATACGGCCGCGGGAGAGTCGGGGCGAATCCTGATCGTCGATGATGAAGAGGCGGTGCGTTCGGTCGCAAAAGCCCTGCTGGAGCGCGCTGGACACTCCGTGGTCATCGCCGGCGAAGGCGAGGAAGCCATCCGCATCATCACACGCGACAAACACTTCACCGCAATCCTGCTTGACCTGATGATGCCCCGGATGAACGGGGATGAAGTCGCCCGCAAGTTGATTCAGCTGGGGTGCACTGCGCCGATCATCCTCAGCAGCGGGTATAACGAGAAAGAGGCACAGAGCCGTTTCGACGAGCAGGGGCTGACCGCCTTCCTGCAAAAGCCGTACACGTACGAAGAGCTGATCCGGACGATCAACGCCGTTCACCAGCGATCAGGGTGACCATCCGATTTCCTGAATCACCGGCAGGGTCAACAGATCAACGAAGTAGATGTCGCCGAGCCCGTTTCCGGGAATGTCGGGAAGCCCTTCCACTTCCATCCCTTCCCCGCCCGTTCGCGGCGTAAAACCGTGACCCAGCGAACGCGTACTCGTGAACAGCAGAATGCGGTCGTTGGGGCCCAGTGCCGGACAGCATTCCATCCCGCTGCTGTTCACCGGCTGCCCCAGGTTATAGGGACCCACCCAGCTCCCGTCGCTGCCCAGCACCATCAGGTAGAGGTCTCCGGAACCAAAGTGGATCGGCTGATCCTGAGACGCAAAGATCAGCAGAGTGCCATTGCGCGACAGGGAAACATCCACTTCGGTGCCGATGGTGTTGATTGCGGGTCCTGCGTTCACCGGATCGCCAAAGCCGTCCCCCCGCTTTGGAGCGTACCAGATATCGTACTCACCCTCGCCCCCATCTCGCCGGGACGCGAACCAGAGGGTGCCGTCGTCCACCACCCACGGCGAGACATCATGCTCATCGGAATTGACCGGTTCCGGAAGGCGAACCGGCTCCCCCCAGCCGCCTTTCGTTCGATCCACGTACCAGATGTCGAAATCGCTCTTGGGTTTTCCGTCTTCCGTGCGCTTGGAGGCGAAGTAAAGCCGCTTGCCGTCCCGGGTCAGGAACGGGTCGGCATCGATGAACCTGCCCGAAAAAGGCGCGACTACAGGTGTGCTCCACCCGCCGGAATCGCGCCAGGCGGAGGAGAGAATGGTCATCTCATCGTCAAAGGAGCCCCCTCCCGCGCGGGTGATCCAGACCTCCCGGCCGTCCTGGTTGAGGCTCGCATTCAGCTCGAATTTTCCGGTGGATAGCACCGATGGACCGAGCATCTGGACCTGCCCCGGGGCCAAACCCTTTTCCCAGGGATACGGGGCGGGATGCCTCAAAACGCTCTTCTTACCGCAGCCGCTGAGCAGCACTACTGCCAGCAGGATTATTCTGGCTTGAGCCCGCATCCAACCTCCCGGAAAGTGGTGGCCTGGACCCACCCGCATGTAAAATATACCGAAGAGGCGAACAGTGAACATGTTCGTGCTCGAACCATCGAGTGTACGAATGTGAACAACACCACGTTACCCCTTTTGGAGTGATTTTGTTTTTTCTTTAAATATCAGAAGCTTATGTTCGCTCGTTTGCGGCACAGATCTTGTGCGTGAACTGAGGGATCACACAGAGCAAGACCTGTGGAACCGGAAGGCGGCGGGCTGCGCCGGTTGCATCAGCGCTCTCCGCCAGCGGCGGCAACACTATCAAACCGACGATTGAGAGTCCGCGAGCTAATGCCTTGTGTTTTAGTCAGATACTGCAAATAGTAAAAATCATTACCGGGATTTCCCAATAACTTCATTGGCGGCCAACATGGCGAGGGAACCGTGTTTTTAAGCTATCTCCGCATCAGCGTCCGGAATTTGATTCGCCAGAAGGGGTACACGCTGCTGAACATCCTCGGCTTGTCCTCGTGTGGATGGTGCTCGTCGCCGTTACCTGGCGCACGACACTGACCAATCCCGCAGAGGCGCTGTGGTACGAATAATCACTTATAAAACATTGATTCAATCAGCCAGCTACCACGCGCTCTACACGGTGCGGCTTTTGTTTATATCTTGCTGGTGCACACTTCGATCAAGCTCGTGGGGGGATGTCATGAGTACCCGCTGTTTGATTTCTTTGGCGCTGCTCGCCGCCCTGCTCTTTGCACAGCGGACATACGCGACGCAACCTGCCTCCGGACCCGGAAACGATGAACAAGGCACACTGGTCGACACCACGGGATTTGCCAAAGTGAACGGACTGGTGCTGTTTGACGCGGTGCTGATGAAGCACGACGAATTTCTCGGCCTGCTGCAAATCGACGCCCTCGTCGAACGCGACGCGCTCGTCACTCAACCGGACGGCAAGAGCGGTATCGAGGCCGTCTATGAAATCGCCTTCAGCGTTATCCAGGGCGGCCGCCAGCTCGCACAGGACTGCTGGAAACGGCGCGATTGGTCGAAGAGCGCGGAAAAGAGAAAATCCAATGTGCGCATTCCGGAAATCGCCCGTTACGGCGTGCCACCGGGCGAATACACGGTCCGGGTCCGTGTGGTGGATCTCGTCGGACACCGCGTCGAGGAGGTGACGAAAAAGGTTTCGCTGGGGTACTACACCAATGTCGGCCTTCAGCTAAGTGATATCCTGTTCGCTTCGCACATCGATCCGTCGACGCCGAAGCAGGAGGAGTATAACCTTCGCGGCATGTGCGTCATTCCGGACGCGGAAAAGGTGTACGGTGACGGCCGTGAACATCTTCAATGGTACCTGGAAATCTACAACCTTCAGCGTGACAGAAAAGCCTATCACGTCGTGCAACCGGTGCTGCTCGACAGCAAGGGAGTGGTCAAACTCCGCCCGCCGACAATAACCGGAATAAATTCCGAGTCCGATCTCTCCGTCTGGGACGAGATGGATTTGACGGGGATCGCCGCCGGCGACTACAAGCTGCAAATCCTTGTTGTCGACAAGGCCAGTGGGGATTCGGCAACGGTCTCACGCCCACTGACGATCAAACGGTTCGAATACAGGGAGGATCTGGCATCGATGAAACGCGCCGGGTTGACCCCGGATTCCACCGGCGACATGGAAGTGGCGCTGGAATACCAGGCGATTCAATACCTGCTTCCCAACGCGCAGCAGAAAATCATGCGGGGAATCTACGATCCCTCCAAGCAGCGAATCCTGCTCACCCAGATTTACACCGCACTGAACCGGGATTCCTCTTCGACGAGCAATGAATTCCGCCGCCGATTCCTGCAACGACTGGCGCATGTCAAGGAATTCTACGGCAAGGTGCGCGGGCAACCCGGATGGAAGCGCGACCGTGGGCGGGTATACCTGAAATACGGGCCGCCGGACTACATCGAGGACCACGGCATTGAACCCGCGAAGGCTCACGCGTACCAGATCTGGGAATACCCGAACATCGAAGGTGGGGTCATTTTCGTGTTTGTCGACCGCAACGACCTCGGGCTCTACACCCTGGTCCATTCGACGAAACACGATGAGATTTACGCCCCCGGATGGCGTGCGCGTGAGCTTTTCGTACAGTCCGCATCCGGGTCGACATCCGGGATAAACGCGGAAGACATCCGGGACAACACCGGGATCGGCCGGTAACTGAGCGGGTTTTTCCGGCATCGCCAAAGCCCCGCATCAAAGCGGGGCTTTTTGTCTCCCGCCACGGACCTTGTCCGCCGCATGCACAAACGCTACGTTACCCACTCCCGGCGGGAAGCCGGACGAACCCCCTGGAGGACCCATGGACGACAACACCCGTCTCCCGTTTATATCTGACATCGAGCTTTTCCGCGACTTGGGACAGGAGGAACTGTCCTGGATCGCTGAGCGGCTGACCGAACGTACCGTCTCGCCGGATGAACTGCTCTTTGAAGAAAACACACCCCGCCGCAGCCTGTTCCTGATCCGCGACGGCCAGGTGGAACTATTCAAGACCGGCTCGGACGGAGAGGAAAAACGTCTCGCGATCTTCGGCCCCGGTGATTTCCTCGGCGAGGGGTCGCTGATGGATGACTATCCTCACAACACGTCCGCTCGCACACTTGAAAAAACCAACCTGCTTACCATTCCCCGCGAGGATTTTCAACGGCTTTTCGGGGAACGGCCTGATACCGCTGGGCGCATCCTCTCCAGCATCGCCCGTGTCATCAGCCGCCGCATGCGCCAGGCGAGTGCCCAGGTGGTCAACGCTGCCGCACAATACGTCTCCGGCCGCACCCGCAGCGAACATGACCTGCTCGGTGAACGCCAGGTACCCTACGAGGCCTATTACGGCGTGCAAACGCTGCGCGCGATGGAGAATTTTTCCATCAGCGGCATCCCGCTCTCGCATCATCCCTGCCTGATCGACGCGCTCGCTCGGGTAAAACAGGCCGCCGCGTTGGCCAACCATGACCTCGGGCTGCTCGATGGAAAAGTCAAGGACGCGATCGTCCGGGCTTGCGGGGAGATCATCGGCGGACGTTTCCACACCCATTTCACCGTCGACCTTATCCAGGGCGGAGCGGGGACGAGCACCAACATGAACGCCAACGAGGTGATCGCAAACCGCGCGCTCGAAATCCTCGGCTTCGTGAAAGGTGACTACGAGCACTGCCACCCGAACAGCCACGTCAACCTCTCGCAGTCCACCAACGACGCCTACCCCACCGCGATGAAGATCGCCCTCATCTCCAGCAGCCGGAATCTGGTTGATGTTCTCCGTGAACTGATCGACGCCTTCCGGAGTAAAGGAGAGGAGTTTGCCCACGTGATTAAGATGGGCCGGACCCAGCTTCAGGATGCGGTGCCGATGACCCTCGGACAGGAGTTCGACGCCTGGGCTGCAACCCTCTCCGAGGAGATCGACCGGCTGGAGCAGAACGCCGCCCTGTTCCTCGAGATCAACATGGGCGGCACCGCGATCGGAACCGGGATCAACGCCGACCCCACCTACCCGCCTGCGGTGCTGCGCCACCTGAGCGCGGTAACCGGGCTCGATTTGAAACTCGCGCCAAACCTCGTCGAGGCCACCCAGGACACAGGCGCTTTTGTCATGTTCTCCAGCGCGCTGAAACGGATGGCGGTGAAGCTCTCGAAAATTTCGAACGACCTCCGATTGCTTTCGAGCGGTCCACGCGCGGGGATCGGCGAGATCAACCTGCCGAAAAGGCAACCGGGCTCCTCGATCATGCCCGGCAAGGTCAATCCGGTGATCCCGGAAGTGGTAAATCAGGTGGCGTTCAAGGTGATCGGGAACGACCTGACGGTGACGATGGCCGCCGAGGCGGGACAGCTCGAGCTGAACGTGATGGAACCGGTGATCGTGCAGAGCCTGTTCGAGTCCATCGACATGCTCTCGAACGCGATGGTTACCCTTCGCACACGTTGCGTCGAGGGAATCACCGCGAATGAAAAGCGGTGCCGCGAACTGGCGCTGAACAGCATCGGCCTGGTGACCGCGCTGAACCCGGCACTCGGCTACGAAACCTGCACCGAACTGGCCAAGGAAGCTCTCGAAACCGACCGCAGCCTCTACGACCTGGTGCTCGAGAAGAAGCTGATGACGGAAGAGGAATTGAACGAGCTGTTGAAACCGGAGAACATGATCCGCCCGCACGAACTGGCGAAGAAGAACGGAGCGAAAAAAGAGTGACTACAACTCCGTTCTTCTATTCCGTCAGCTGATAATCACTGAATTCCTGCTCGACGCGCATGTAGAATTTCAGCAGCAGGAAAGACGCCTCGATCTGTGAAGTAGCGTGGCGAATCAGATTTGCGCCGTCGGAGTCCGGCTCAAAAACCATATCCATCTCGAGACGTTTGACGTGCTTGGGCGGTTCGGTAGGGTGGCCTGTGATGTGCAATGGCACCCAGCGGGTTGTGTCCACCGTATACTCGCCGACAAAGCCGGGATTGTCATTCAAAGTCGCGACGCTGAAACGCGGGTGCCCCTCCGCATCGGGCGCGAGCAGGGTGAAACTGAAATTCCCACGGCGCTCAGGTTTGAACGTGGAGAACGGATTCATTGAAATCTGCACGCTGCGTTTTCCGTCCGACTCCTCATCCTTCACCTGTGTCTCGTCGCTTTCCTCCTGGCGCTCCTGAACGCGCGACGATTTCACCGCTCCACTGTCATCCAGCTCCTGCACGAGACGGTTTCCCTGGCCGTCGAAGGTCATCCGCGTCCAAACCGTGTCGGAACTCTTGATGTTTCCATTCTTGTCCAATCGGTGCTGAATGGTGAAGGTGTTGAAGGAATAACCGAGCGAATCGGTGTTCATCCGCCACAGGTTCGCCCGAAGCGAATCGAGCCACGCTCCGGGAACCTTTTCGGGCTGCGTCGCCCGCGCGGACCCGCAAAAGACGGCGAGAGCCAAAATCAGCGTGAAAATCCCCCCTGCGATCCTCATCGATGGAATCCTCCCTGGGTTCACAGTCAACCTGCACAGGGCAAACGGAAGGCCAGAATGCAATTGTTTGAATTTCATACGCCCATCAAACTCTCAATGACGACGATTCAGTTTACTTAGCATCACATTGTGGCGCTGCGGCAACAATGTCCACCGCGGGACCGTGATTGAATGCACGCGCTGGCAACCATGCTCAGATAACCGAATCCCGTGCGCCAAGGATGTTGTCCATCTCCGGGTAGTCCGTGGTAAAGTGCAGGCCGCGGCTCTCTTTTCGCGAACGTGCGCATTTGACGATCAGGCGGGCGGTCTGGGCCATATTGCGCAATTCCACGAGTTCCGGCGTGACCGTAGTACGACGGTAGTAGTCCTCCACTTCACGGGCGATCAACGCAAGGCGGCGCGCGGCGCGTTCGAGGCGCAAATCGCTGCGGACGATGCCGACGTAGTCCTCCATCAGCACCTGGATTTCACGCTTGTCATGGCGGATCAGCACCCACTCCTCCTGGTCGTAGGTGCCGAAATCATTCCATGCGGGAAGTTCGGGGAGCTGACCGGCTTCGGACGACGCGAGCACGCGCTTCCCCTCCTCCGCGGCGCGGGCAGCAAAGACAACCGCTTCGAGCAGGCTGTTGGAAGCGAGACGGTTTGCCCCGTGAAGGCCGGTCTGCGCCACCTCGCCAGCGGCAAAAAGTCCCTGCAGTGTCGAACGGCCGTGCATGTCGGTCACCACTCCTCCGCACTGATAATGCGCCGCGGGCACCACCGGGATCGGTTCCGACGTCATGTCGATGCCGTACTCATCCAGAAGGGTCTTGTGGATCATCGGAAAGTGTTCCCGGATCGCTTCCGCGGGCTTGTGGGAGACATCGAGCCAGACATGCTCGATGCCCCACTTCTTCCGCTCCGAGTCGATGGCGCGGGCGACGACATCGCGGGGAGCGAGCTCGGCGCGTGGATGCACACCATCCATGAACCGTTCGCCGCGGTCGTTGATCAGGATGCCCCCAAAACCACGGACGGCCTCGGTGATCAGGAACGCCCGGCCCTCTCCGCCGGAGTGCCACAGCGAGGTAGGGTGGAACTGCATGAATTCGAGATTGGCGATCCGTGCCCCGGTCCGCCACGCCATCGCAACGCCGTCCCCCGTGGCGATCCCCGGGTTGGTTGTGTTCAGCCAGACGCACCCCATCCCCCCCGTCGCGAGCAGGGTCAGTTTTGCACGAATCAGATCGACCCTGTTCGTTTCGCTGTTCAGCACGTACGCGCCGTAGCAACGATGGCTGTGAGCCCTGACGGAGGAAACGATGTGGCGGTCGGTGACCAGGTCCACCGCGAGGGCGTTTTCCCACATCTCAACCTGAGGGTGTTGCTTGAGAGCCGAAATCAGTGCGTGCTCCACCTCACGCCCCGTGTGATCATCCTTGTGGACGATGCGGTTGGCGCTGTGGCCGCCCTCACGTCCCAGAGCCAGCTTTCCTCCCTCACGGGTAAAATGGACGCCCCATTCGATCAGGTTGTGGATCCGGGTCGGCCCCTCTTCGGCGACAATGCGGACGACGTTTTCATTGCATAACCCCGCTCCCGCCTCGAGGGTGTCGTGCACATGAGCCTCCACCGAGTCATCGTCGCCGATTGCGGCCGCAATGCCACCCTGGGCGTAGTTCGTTGCCGACTCGGCGCGGTCTTTCTTGGTCACGACCATCACACTGGCCGTCTCCGCCATTTGCAGGGCGAATGTCAGTCCGGCGATGCCCGAACCGATCACCAGTACGTCAACAGTCTGATCACTCACGTTGGCAGCACCATCCGTATTGTCGTCCCTTCACCCGGACGACTGTTCAGCACAAACAGCTTGCCTCGATGCATCTCTTCCACGATTCGCCGGCTGAGCGAAAGCCCCAGCCCCCACCCGCGCGTTTTGGTCGTAAAACCTGGGCGGAAAATGGACTCGTAGTTTCGCGACGCGATGCCGACACCAGTGTCCATGATGTCGACAACCACGCCCGCAGGAAGCCGGGAAAGTGTGACAGCAATCTTTCCCTTGCCCGACATTGCCTGGGCGGCGTTGCGCAGCAGATTTTCCAGCACCCAGCTAATCAATTCCGGCTGCAGCGGAGCCTCCCCTGCATCCTGATCCTGAACCTCGATCGACACCGCCGTCCCGACACGGGTCCGCATGTAGCGGACGGTTTCCTCCACGATCTCGGCGAGAGGCACTTGGTGCAACTTCTCCGCCGCGCCAATCTTCCCAAACCGCACTGATATCTTTTCAAGGCGCGAGATGTCTTGACGCATTGCCGGCAGTGCGTCACTCCGGGAGGATTCGCTTCCGCTCTCAAGAATGTCCAGCCACCCCATCAACGACGAGATTGGCGTCCCCAGCTGATGAGCGGTCTCGCGTGCCATGCCCACCCAGACGGACCGCTCCTCCGCCTTCCGAATCGTTCGAAAACCGACGTATCCGATCAATACGTAGAGTGTCACCGCAAGAGCGCTCAGCACCGACACCCAGCGGAGCAGGCTGACCAGGGATGGATCGCCGTAGTGAAAATAGAGAATCCGGTCGGGGACGATTTCAACTGAGATCGGAGGATTGCCGTGCCTGTGCGTATCCGCCACAAACCTGCGGAGTCTATCCATCGCCTCTGGCGAAGTGTCGTCGGGTGCGATCGCCATGTTTCGCCACGAGGTCGGATTCCCGTCCTCGTCAGTCACGACAATCGGAAACGGCATCGCCTGGATCGCCTCCCAGGCGAGCTCGGGGTTGTCGGAAAGGAGCAGGCTGCGATAGTATTCCACGGAAAGATTCATGGCGGTGCGAGCCGATTTTCGCACCTCGGAGACGAGGACATTAGTCGCGATAAAGACAGCTGCCGCGAGCAGCACCGCGCCGAGGAACAGCAGTCCCTTGTACAACCCTACCCGCCGGAAGGTCGCTCCCCGAACGATACGCTCGGTTGTGGATGTCTCATTCATCGCTGCGTCTCCCCGCCGCGAGAAGCCAGCACGTCGCGGTACTCCGCTTCAACTTGCTCAACATACCGAATTAAATCATTCGGTGCGGGGACTCCCTCGCGCAATCGAGACAGGAGATTGGAATCTTCGCAGAGCGCACGGAGTTCGTGTTTCCACGCGGAAATATCACCAACCGGGATGTGCAGGCCGGACACATCATGCTCGACCTGGTCGACAACCCCGCCGACGTTGCTGCAGAGAACCGGTACTCCCGCAGCGAACGCCTCCTGAACCATCCTCCCGAACGATTCGGCGCAAAGGCTTGGGACGGCCAGGAGGTGGAAACGGTTCATCACCCTCAGCACTTCCCGGTGCGGAAAACCGCCCCAGAAAATCACCGGAAGGTTCCGCGATCGCTTGCGCAGAGACCGCCAGTACGCGACCTCCCGTGCATCCGTCCAGGTGGGTTCGCCGAACACTTCCAGAGTCGCATACTCTCGCGGCAGTCCCGCAAGAGCTTCGACGAGCACATGAAGCCCTTTTATCGGTGTGATTTTGCCCACATAGCCCAGTCGCAACGGGCGGCCCTGCGGGATCGCCTGTCCCGTTCTTTCCGGCAGCGACACGGCGAGCGGAATCGCATGAATCCTCCCCCGGTCAAACCCGGCCAGTGTCTCGAAGCGGCGGGCGAGGTCCTCGCTGGGCGCAAGCAGAAGCTGCAAACGATCGAGTCGCTCGAGCACAGCCCGGTTGCGTTCGCGCAGGATTTCGACTCCGCGCCACCGCATCAATGGCTTGACTCCAAGCAGAACCTGCCCCACCCGTTCGGCGCCGCGCTTCCAGCCGGAGGACGATTTGGCCAGCTTTCCAGCGAGCACGGCCCAATCCACCAGGCCCGGTTTCGGGTACGCGGAATCATCGGCGAGGCAGCGGGCGCAATCCTGTTCGAGATCGCTGCCGGTGCAGAAGCTCCCGTCCCCCCTGAACATGACGCTCCGCGCACAAAGCAGGGAATAGTCATGCAGCGTCATCACGGTGGGAACGGCCAGCTCATGCAGCGCGTCAAGCAAAGAGAGCGAAAGCCCGGCCAGGTGATGCACATGAACGATGTCCGGCGAAAACTTTTTCAGCACCCGGCGCAGTTCCTTTCCCGGCGCGGGATGGTTCAGCCATGCCTGGTCGCTGCGTGGACTGAAGAAGAGGCGATCCACTTCGATGCCGTCCACTCGATCATGGCGCAAGCGGGTTTCCCGAAGTGAGATCCCGCGTTCTCCGGCAAATACCGCCACCGTGTGCCCGCGATCCCGCTGCTGCTGCGCGAGCTCGTATACGACGAGTTCCGTACCGTGCCAGTGGCGCGGGAGAAATAAATGAACGACGTGCAGGATGCGGAGAG
>Ga0315554_1001274_pt1 | contig 14850 bp, 12 predicted proteins | sample SalMarSW160370MG_FD_202114 | JGI IMG/M metagenome (GOLD analysis project Ga0315554, IMG submission 202114) | Salt marsh sediment microbial communities from the Plum Island Ecosystem LTER, Massachusetts, United States - Salt Marsh Sediment SW1603-70 ... | reverse complement strand
CCTGCTCTGGCGTGCGGAGCAGGTCGGCCTGCATCCATTCCAGGAAGAAGATGACCACTGCCGCGAGGAGGATGCCGATGATTCCGCCGGCGAGAAGGTTGATTTTCAGTTTGGGGGAGAACAGTTCCGCGTACCGCACATTGTCGTTGATAATCACCTCGATGCGGTCTCGCTGGTCCTGATTCTCGTTCCAGGCGGCGCGGTCTTCTGCGAAAATCTCGCCGACAGTCTGGGCGATTTTCACAGCCACCGCCGGGTCTGTGTCCTTTGCGTCGATACTAATGGAGAAGTTGGAGGCGTCCGTGCTTACGGTGATTTTGCTCAGGAGGTCGTCGGTGGACATGTCCAGTTGGGCGCGGTCGATGGCTCGCTGGGCAACGTTGTGACTGCGAATCTGAAGCACATAACTGCGTAGCAGTTCTTTGGCGGTGTTGCTCAGACCCCAGTCGGCGCGCGCCGGTTCCACCCTCATTACGATGGTGGCGCGATAGACGGGAGTCTGAAACTTGCCCACCAGCATCGCTGCCGCAGCGGTGAACAAGGCCAGAAAGATGACAATCCAGCCGCGCTTGCGCACAATTTCAAGATAATCTCGGAATTCCAATCTCCCCTCCCTTGTGTTTCTGCGGCGATTTTACCACAACTGGCCCTTCCCAGCAAGGCGCGATGCTGTAGCAATCGCCCTACCGCCAGCGCCTCCTCTTCGGGATTTCGGCCAGAATCTCGATGCCGATGCTCTCCAGGTCGTCCCGACCGCGTATGAACGGCTCCAGGTAGTTCCACAGAAAAACGATAGCAGCGCCAACCAGGAACGCGATTATAAGACGTAAAGGCAGGTCCAGCCGTTCCCTGAGGCTGCGGCCCGCGACTCCAAAACTCGGGCCGTCTACCAGGTTCACGACGGCGTCTTCTGCCTGCAGGAAGCCGAAGAACCTCTCGCTCCTGTCCTGCAGGACGGTGATGATGGCCTGGGCGATGGGGCCAATCTGCTCCGCGTTGCTCCAGGCGACGCTGACGTTCAAGATGCGGTGCAGTTTTCCGGTTTGCGTGGCAGCGCCGATGGCCAGCCCGGAGACCTCGATGCCCTGCGCGGCCAGTTCTTCGCTCACGGCGTTGGCGAACTCGCTTCGCCGAATGACTTCCGCCAGGTCGTCCACGAAGTACTCTGCGGTCAGCCACGTGTAGTAGTGGTCGTAACTGTAGTAGTCTCCGGTCTTCGGCTCCGGCTTCAATCCGACGGTGAAGGCCATGGATGCTGTGTGGACAGCCGGTGACGGATGTTGGGTCAGCAGGCTCAGCGCCAGGACGAGTACGGGCAGAAGCGTCCAGACCCACCACCTTCGGCGCAGGATTTGCCAGTAGGTTCGCAATTCCATAGAGTTCTCTCCCTCACACACTCTGAAGGCGCGCATTCGCCTTGTGGCGCTCCAGTTCCTCCTCCACAAAGGCGCGAAAGCGGCGTTCGAATGTCTCGGTGCTGAAGCGTTCGGCATTGCGGCGGGCGGCGTCGGGGTCGAAGGGGATGCCTTCGCAGGCCCGGACGGCCTGAATCAGCGAGTCCAGCGTTTGCTCCGAGAAGAGCACGCCAGTCTGGCCGTCGATGACCGTTTCCAGGGCCCCGCCGCCGGCAAAGGCGATGACGGGGCGGCCGGATGCCTGAGCCTCCACAGGCGCGATGCCGAAGTCTTCCAATCCGGGGAATATGAGTGCGCGGCAGCGGGCCAGGTAGTCGCGCACCGTCTCGAAGGGCACGTGACCCAGAAAGGTGATGTTTGGCCCGGCCATGTCCTGCAGCGCGCTGCGGTCTCGCCCCTCGCCGATAACGACGAGAGGTCGCTCCAGTCGGTTGAACGCCTCGATTGCCAGGTCGATGCGTTTGTACGGCACCAGCCGGGAAACAATCAGGTAGAAATCGTCCTGTTCCGGTGACGGCTGGAACTGGTCGGTATGCACGGGTGGATGGATGACCACGGCGTCGCGCCGGTAGTACTTGGCGATGCGCCGCCGCACAGTCTCGGAGATGGCGACGAAAGTGTCCACGCGGTCCGCGGCCTGCCTGTCCCACACCCGCAGCCAGGCCAGGAGCGCCGGGAGCACCTTCTGCGCTGCCGTCCCCAGGCCCTCTCGGCGGATGTAGGTCCAGTAATCCCAGACGTAGCGGGTGGGCGTGAGGCAGTAGCAGATGTGCAGCGTCTCAGGCGGGGTGATGACCCCATGACAGAATCCGCTCTTGTTGCTGATGACAAGGTCGTAGTCCGATAGGTCGAGACTCTCGAAGGCCAGGGGATAGAACGGCAGGAACCACTGGTGTTTGCGCTTGACGAGGGGCCAGCGGTTCATGAATGAAGGACGGATGTCCCACGACTGATAGAGGGCCGGCATCTTGTCCCGCCAGTAGATGGACGTGTACAGAGGCGCATCTGGATACATGCTTTTCAGCGCTTCCAGGACGCTCTCCGCGCCGCCTATCTGGTTCAGCCAGTCGTGGACGATGGCGAGTTTCACGAGGGCCTCTCACGGGTCAGAATCAGGGCCGCATCCCCTTGCTGCCGCCCCGTGCCGGGAGTATAGCACATCCGTCTGCAACGAGCAAGCCGTGAGAGAAGAGGGCAGGGGCTCATCACGGCACGATGAGTGCGCTGGCAGGATAGATTGGCAATCTGTCCAAGAACGCGAGGCAGACGCGGACGGGTTGCCAACCCATCCTACGGGAACTGAATCCCTGACCCGGCGCGCTTCTGCGGAACGGGACAGTTGTGGTATAATGGCCTGCGGCGGTGCACCTGCGCCACCGTTCATTTTACTCTCTGGGTTGAAGAATGCCTATCCTATCGGCCGAAAACCTCGCCAAGTCGTACGGCGCTCAGGACGTGTTCTGGGACGTTTCTCTTCAGGTCGCCCGAGGCGACAAGATTGCCCTGATTGGGCCCAACGGGCATGGCAAGACCACGCTGCTGCGGATCCTTGCCGGGCTGGAACATCCCACGGGCGGGACCGTGGAAAGAGCGCGAAACCTGTCGGTTGGCTACCTGCCGCAGGTTGCCGACCTCGATTCGGCGCACAGCCTGTACGGCGAGGCGCGAACGGCGTTTGAGCCCCTTCTGGCGATGCAGGCACAACTCCGGCGGCTCGAACGAGAGATGGCCGACCCCGACCAGCGCGAGGCGGTTCTGAGACGGTACGGCGAACTTCAGGAGCGCTTCGAACTGGCTGGCGGCTATGAGTACCCTCACGAGATTGAACGCGTCCTCACAGGCGTCGGCTTCAAACCGGAGGAGTTTTCCCTGCCGGTGTCCCTTCTCAGCGGCGGACAGAAGACACGCGCGCTGCTGGCGAAACTCCTCTTGCAGCGTCACGATGTCCTGTTGCTGGACGAGCCGACCAACCACCTGGACATCGCCGCCATCGAGTGGCTGGAGGCGTATCTGAGAGATTGGGATGGCACCTTCATCGTCGTGGCCCACGACCGCTACTTCCTGGACGAGGTTGTAGGGCGCGTGTGGGAGCTGTCCTTCGGGCGGCTGGAGGCCTATCGCGGCAACTACACGCAGTACGTGGAACAGAGGGCCGAACGCTACGAGCGGCGCATGGAGGCGTTCGAGGCTCAACAGCTGGAGATTGCCCGCACGGAGGACTTCATACGCCGCTACAAGGCCGGTCAGCGTTCCAAGCAGGCCAGGGGGCGGGAACGCCGTTTGGAGCGTTTGGAACGGTTGGAGAAGCCCAAGGAAGCGCGCGCGATGAAACTCTCCATGCAGACCCAGCAGCGAAGCGGGGACCTGGTGCTGGTCTCCGATGGCATGGAGGTCGGCTATGCGGCGCGAGATGGACTGCCGTCCGTCAGCCTGTTTCGGTGTTCGCCCATGACACTGGAGCGGGGCGAGAAGGTTGCGCTCATCGGCCCCAACGGCAGCGGCAAAACCAGCCTTCTGCGCACTCTGCTGGGGGAGATTCCCCCGCTGTCGGGCGCGTTTCACCTGGGTGCGAGTCTGCGCGTCGGATATGTGCCCCAGGGCTACTCCGATTTGAATCTGGACAACACGGTGCTCGATGAGTTGCTGAGCGTGAAGAACATCCCGATTGGGAAGGCACGCGACATTCTGGGGAGGTTCCTTTTCTCCGGCGATGATGTGCTCAAGCGGGTTGAGGCTCTGAGCGGCGGCGAGCGGGCCAGGGTGGAACTGGCGAAACTGACTCTCCTGGGCGCCAACTTCCTGCTCCTGGATGAGCCGACCAGTCATCTGGACATGCTGTCGCGAGAAGTCCTGGAGGAAGTGCTTCTGGATTTCAACGGCACTCTCGTCATCGTCTCCCACGACAGGTATTTCATCAATGCCCTGGCGAGTCAGATATGGGTGGTTGACGGCGGGCAGTTGACCGTGTATCCTTGGGGATATAAAGGCTTTCTGGAGGCCCGCGAGAAAGCGCGCGCTGACCACCAGGTCGATGAGGAGGCGCAAGAGCGGCGAAAACCGACGTCTCGCCCTCCGACCGGGCGACTGCCGAAGGGCATCAAGCAGGAGGCGGAGCGTATCGAGGCCGAGATTGCCGCTCTGGAATCGCGCCTCGGCGAACTGGAAGGCGACATCGCTCAGGCCACCGAACGGAAGGACGCCCGCGCCCTTTGGGACTTGGGGGAAGAGTACCAGCGCTTGGAAGAAGCATTGCACCGGAGGCTGGAAGAGTGGACGGTCATGACCAGTCGGCTGCAGACGCTGGCAGAGGAACGACCAGACAAGACAACAGGCCGTACGTAATTGGAGTCACGGGCAATATCGCGACGGGAAAGACCACCGTCTTGTCCATGCTCCACCACCTTGGGGCGCGCATCATCGATGCGGACCAGTTGGCCCATGACGTGATGTCTCCCAATACGGACGTATGGCGGCAGATAGTGGCCGCATTTGGCCGCGAGATACTGGACGAGAAGGGTGCCATTGTTCGCGCCAAGTTGGGCGATATCGTCTTTCAAGACGCGGAGGCCCTGACCCGCCTGGAGGCCATTGTCTATCCTGTGGTCATCGCTCGGACCGAGCAGCTTATCGCGGAGGCGCAGGAGCCTGTCGTCGTCGTCGAGGCCATCAAACTGATTGAATCGGGGCTGCTGGACCGGTGCGACACGCTGTGGGTTGTGACGTGCCGCCGCCGCCAGCAGATGGAGCGGCTAGTCGAGCAGCGGTATCTCACGAAGGCGCAGGCCCAGGCCCGCGTTCGAGCCCAGCCGCCCCAGGCGGAGAAGATTTTCCAGGCCGACGTGGTGATTGACAACAGCGGCTCTCTGGACGAGACATGGGAACAGGTGCACCGCGAGTGGCAGAAAATCGCTGCGCTCATTGGCGACCCCACGCCGCCGACACAGGTGCGCCGTGCTACGCGAGAGGACGTGCCTGCTGTTGCGCGCTTCCTTGCGAAGATGGACTGGCGCGGAAAGCCGCCCAACGAGGAAGCCACCCTGGCTCGAATCATGGGACGCGCCCACTGGCTCCTTCTGCGGGGGAATCAGGTTGCGGGCATGGCCAGTTGGGAAGCGCTCAACCTGGTGGCCTGCCTGGAAGAGATTCTTGTGACTCCCGGACCCGATGCGAGCGAGATTCTCTGCAAACTGGTGGACGCGGTCGAGGGCGAGGCGCGCATTCTTCAGTGTGAGGTGATGCTCGCTATCTTCCCGCCGGGTGCCAACAGCGAGTGGGACAAGGTCTACAAGCGGTGCGGCTACACTGTTGTGTCTATCGCCGGTCTGGCAAAGGCGTGGCGCGATGTAGTGGGTGAGGTCGCACCAGCCGGCAGCAGCGTCTTCCAGAAGTCACTGCACTAGTCGGCGTCGCCTCGGTTCCCTTGAGCGCTGGCTATCGCAGCAACCCCTCACGCTTCTCTGTCCACCCTGCCTTCATCCCCTGCAACCTTCCTGCCCAGGGACATCCGGCGCGGGAAAGAAGTAAGGGGGCCCCTCCGCGGGCAGAGGAAGAGGCCCCCTTTGGATGGTGCCCACAACTTACCACCAGGTAAGGAAGGCGGCGCGTCCACCCGCCCTCGCTTCCCCATAGGTCGCCGTCACCTCAACAAACACGATGTAGCCAGGTGGGGGATTGGCCAGTTTGAAGGTGAGGTAGGAGCGTCCATTTGCGTCGGTGACGGACATTGCGAGCACGCGATCCCCATGTGGATAGTGCACCGTACACATCACGGTGGCACCGCTGATAGGTTCTCCGTCTTGGTCTGCTACGTACACTGTAACGGTTTGATTTCCCTGCGTTCCAACGATGGCGCTTCGCAGGGATGTGTGGACAATCATGCGCTCAACCTGACGTCTGAGCGGTGACCAGACTGTTGGCATCTCTTGAGGCGTTGGGGCAGGCTCACTCGGCTGTTGTTGTGGAACGCGGCTCAGGAGCGCCGGGTTCAGCCTTGCAGCGCGGAAGTATACCTCGCCCAGATTGCCGAGTTGCACCCTGTCCTCGTTGGGGTTGTCTGGGTGCCACTCCATTTTGGCGCGCTGGAAGTACTGGACGATGCCGCCGTTCTCGATGACGAGTTCGGTGATGGGATAGCCGAACACCTCCAACCCTCCGTTGAAGTCGAAGAAGGTCTTGAAGGCGTAGCCCAACGTGTGTCCCGTCTGGGGATAGTAGCGAACGTTGGGGTCGCTGGATGGCGGGATGTTGCTGGGGGAGATGGGCGGCGCGCCGTAGCCCAGAAGCTCGCCCAGGGAAGCCAGCTGGATGCGGGGCGAGCCAAAGAACCCGGACACCAAGTCCATGCGGGCTTTCTGGAAGTACTGCACGCGGCAACCGGCATCATACCGGTCCTCGAAGTCATCGGTGATGGGGTAGCCGAAGTTCTTGACGCCCCCGTAGGTGTTGAAGTACGCCAAGAACTCATCCCGGACGAAGTGTCCCGTCTCCGGGAAATACTGAGGCGGTGGATATTGAGTTTGGCCCGGCACAGGTGCAACCAACGACAAACACACGAGCACCGCGCCACTGATGAGGACTCGCGCTATCCTCACCACAAAGCGCACCACCCTTCTTCGTTGTATGCTTTGGTGAGCCTATCAGACAACCATATTATACACGAGTTTTCGGAAAGATGCAACCCTGAGTTTTTGGGAATACACGGGCTTTCGCACTAGATGTTGTTGCGTACCACTGGAGGAGCGCTATAGGTAGTGATTTGCGGCGCTGGGGCGGGCGCGCGGGGGACGGATGCAAGATTGCTTCCTGCGGTGCGGCCGATTTCTCCCCTCCGGATGGTAGTGTATAATGAATTGTGGAGGGACCCACGTGGCACATCTGAACCGCATCATCCTCATCGTCCTGGACAGCGTGGGCGTGGGCGCGCTGCCGGACGCGGAGCAGTATGGCGACGCGGGGAGCAACACCCTGGCGAACACGGCCCGCGCCGTCGGTGGGCTGCGCCTGCCACACATGGGCCGGCTGGGGCTTGGCCGCCTGACGGATGTTCTGGGCGTGCCGCCTGAGCCTGCGCCTGCAGGCGCATACGGACGCATGGCGGAACTTTCGGCGGGCAAGGATACCACCGTGGGGCACTGGGAACTGATGGGAGTTCACTCGGCTCAACCGCTGCCCACCTATCCCGACGGATTCCCACCCGACCTGATTCGGCGCTTCGAAGAGGCCATCGGCAGGGGGATACTGGGGAACTACCCCGCTTCCGGCACGGAGATTATCAAGGACCTGGGCGAGGAGCACATGCGTACGGGGAAGCCCATCGTGTACACGTCCGCTGACAGCGTGTTTCAGGTGGCCGCTCATGAGGAGGTTATCCCGGTCGCGGCCTTATACCGCATGTGCCAGACGGCCTGCGACATGCTGACCGGCGAGCATCGCGTGGGGCGGGTCATCGCGCGGCCCTTCTTGGGCAAGCCCGGAGACTTCGTTCGCACGGAGCGGCGCAAGGATTTCTCCGCGCCCCCGCCGGGCCGCACCGTGCTGGATTCTCTGGTGGGTGCAGGCATTCCGGTTGTCGCCGTAGGGAAAGTCGAGGACATCTTCGCGGGGCAGGGCATCACCGAGGCGGTGCACACCAAGAACAATGCGGATGGCCTGGACGAGATAGAGAGATGTCTGGAGCGTGTCGAGCGCGGCCTTGTCCTTGCCAATCTGGTGGACTTCGATATGCTCTACGGGCACCGGAACAATCCCGATGGCTACGCGCGCGCCCTGGAGCAGGTGGATGAACGGCTGCCGGACATCCAGGCGCGATTGAAGGAAGGCGACGTGCTGATTCTGACCGCCGACCACGGCTGCGACCCCACGACGCCGAGCACCGACCACTCGCGGGAGTATGTGCCGCTGCTGGTCTGGGGGCGCGATGTGCGCGCCTGGGTCGACCTGGGCACGCGCGAGACCTTCGCCGACGTGGGTGCCACGATTGCCGATTGCTTCGGCGTGGCCTCCACAGGGTTGGGGCGGAGTTTCGCCGAGGAGATTCTGTAGGGGCGATGCATTTCGGACAGCGGGTCGTTTCTGCGTGCATTCTGCTCTTCAACAGACGCTGTTTTCAACGGCAACTCGCGGGAAATGCATCGCCCCTACCATCTAGAAGAATACCTTGGCCAGTTCGTACAGTTTCAAGTCCACCTGCTTGTTGGAGTCGACGATGGCTGCCAGGTCTACGGGGACAATCTTGTTTCCCTTCAGGGCAGCCATGCAGCCGAAGCGTCCTTCGCGGATGAAATCCACGGCGGCGACGCCCAGCCGGGTGGCGAGAATGCGGTCGAACACGGTGGGAGAACCGCCGCGCTGGAGGTGACCTAGAACCACCACGCGCGCCTCGAAGCCCATTCGCCGCTCAATCTCTTTGGCGACGCGCTCGCCCAGGCTGCGCCGGTCCAGCCTCACGTGGCCGAAAGCATCTCTCTCGCCCAAATCCTCCAGTTCTGGCAGGTCGGCGATTTTGGCTCCTTCGGCCACCACGACGATGGCAAAGTTCTTGCCCCTCTCTCGGCGCTTCTGCAGGTGTTCGCAGACGTCGTCCATCGTGATGGTGGCTTCGGGGGTCATGATGAAATCGGCCCCACCGGCCAGCCCGCCCAAAACGGCGACCCAGCCCGCATCGCGCCCCATGACCTCCACCACCATGACGCGGTGGTGCGCGAAGGCTGTGGTGTGCAGTTTGTCCAGCGCGTCGGCGACGGTGGTCACCGCTGTGTCGAACCCGATGCAGTAGTCGGTCTCTGCCACGTCGTTGTCCATGGTCTTGGGGATGCCCACAGTGTGCAATCCCCGCTGGTGCAGGGCGGCTGCCACGCTGAGCGTGTCATCCCCTCCTATGGCGACCAGCGCGTCCAACTGCATCTTATTGTAGTTGTCGAACACGCTTTGCATCATCTTCTCATCTTTGAGTGGGTTGGTGCGCGTCGTTCCCAAAATGGTTCCCCCGACGTGGAGGATGCCGGAGACAGATGAGGGCGTGAGTTCCTCGTACTCCGCCTCGACCATCCCTCGCCAGCCATTCTTGATGCCGTACACTTCCCACCCATATTGGAAGGCGCGGCGCGCCACGGCCCGTATCGCTGCATTCAGGCCGGGGACATCGCCGCCGCCTGTCAGAACACCTATTCTCATGGTAAAACCTCCGAAACTGTGAGTTCTATTCTTCTGTGCCACCCAGGTGCGCGCTGCGGAATTGCTTCGGGGCTTCGACGAAACCGCCATCGGCGGAGATTCGGCCCGCAGATTTGAACAGGCGAATCTTCTCCCGCACCCGCTCCTTGACGTTGTCGCGCGCTACACTGAGAGACTTGCGCGGGTCCACGGAATCCGCGTATTTCTCCAGACCTTCTCTCATCCCGTCCACGAATGCCTCGTTCAGATAGGTGGCCACGTTGATTTTTGCGATGCCGTGCTCGATGGCCTCCACGATGCTGTCGTGGCGGACGCCGGATGAGCCGTGGAGCACCAGCGGGATTCGGGTCGTTCTGTAGATGGCTTCGATTCGGTCCACGTCCAGGGCGGCTTCCCGACTGCGCATGGCATGGACGGAACCCACGGCCACGGCCAGCGAGTCCACGCCGGTTCGCTGGACAAACTCCGCGGCCTGGTCCGGGTCCGTCATGAGCGCCTCTACCTGTTCCTGCGTCAGCGCTTCGCCTGCCTGGGCCACCTGCCCCAACTCCGCTTCCACCGGGATGCCGCACATGTGGGCCATTTCGCAGATGCGCTTCGTAGTCGCCACGTTCTCTTCATAGGGCAGTTCGGAGCCGTCGAACATGAGCGACGTGAACCCGGCGCGCAGGCACCGCACGTTCTGCTCGAAGTCCGTGCCGTGGTCCAGGTGAAGCACCACGGGCACGTCCACGGCATCGGCGGCGATTTGTACGAGGCCGGCGGCGAAAGCCAGGCCGGCGTATCGAATCGCGCCCTGGCTTACCTGAAGAATGACAGGGGCACGCTCCTCTTGGGCGGCCTCTACGATGGCCTGTACTTGTTCCATGTTGTTTGCGTTGAACGCACCGATGGCATACCGATCCTGAACGGCGCGCTCCAACAGGTTCTTGCTGGTGACCAGTGGCATTTCAAACCCTCCTCTGCGGAAAGCATTTGCGGCGTCTGCCGCTCAAGGCGCGGTTCGACTGAACCGCACCACCCATTCGTGATGATAAGGCTCTTCCATGTCCGGACATTCTTCTTCTATGACCTGAATTCCCGATGCGATGTCGCTTCCCTCGATTCCAACCATGACGGAGTACTCTTCTCCTGCCTCCATCACGTAGTCGGCAAAGCCTGGGTCAATGTCTGGCTTCAGACCTGTGTGGAAGACCTCGGAGCCGTCCGCCCAACTGACCTCGACGCGGATGCCGGGAACGCCATCGCCTTTCTCGTCTTGCACGTAGATGGCGATGATGTCCGGGCCCTCGCCCTCGGCGCACACGGCCCGTTTGCTGCTCAGGCGGAACAGTTGCAGGGACGCTGGCGCTGTCGCCGTCGCAGTCGGCGTCGGCTTTGGTGTGGGCGTGGCGGCCGCAGTCGGGGTTGGCGAGAGGGTCGGCGTGGGCGTGGGAGCAGGCGTAGCGATGTACACCAGCAGGCGCGCCGTGATACCCCCAAGAGCCTCGGACATCCGCGCCATGGCGCGGATGTGCTCCAGGCTTGCACCCTCCTGCGCCCTTGCCTCGGCAACTTGCGCCACGAAAGCGCCAGGCTCTTTCACGCCGAGCAGGGCCAGCCTGTCGTAGGCCGTCTCTAGGTCTCCGGTCAGGGCATATCCGTCGCTGACCAGTTCCGCCCACAGCGCCTTTCGCTCTTGAAGCAGGTCGGCCGGGTCGGCGTCGTAGTACTGTACCGGCCAGGCGACCCACGTCATGTACAGGGCAGCGCCCAGTCCAATCAGCACGCCGAGGATGGCCCAGGGAACGTACTTGGCGCGGCTGGGTCGGGATGCAGGCAATCGTCTCATGGCTGCCCCAGCGCCTCCATCAAGTCCCGGATTCGGCGGGCCGCTGCGGCCTCACCGCGGGCCTCCAGTCGCTGTGCCGCCTCCTCCATTCTCGGAAAGGTGTCTGTGGTACGCAAGAGCGACAGGGCCTCGCGCGCCTGTGCCGTGTCCTGAGTCAACTGCCACTGCTCGCTGACCATCTGAATGTAAAGGTCCTGATGTTCCACCGTCAGGTCTGCAACGTCTGTGTTGTAGTACTGTACCGGCCAGACTATCCAGCCCAGCGCCAGGCCTACGGCCGCTCCGATGAAGAGCCCGATGCCCAGGGCCGCCAATCGGTTTCGCCACACAGAGTCGCCCATGAATCTCCTCGCTCGCGGCATTCAAACCCAAAAATAGCGGGGACTGTCCCCGCTTGGATTGCGTCGATTTCCAGTTCCCTGAGGAATCTGATATAATGGCCGCGATTGGTGCCGAAGGTGGGAGTCGAACCCACACGAGGTATAATCCTCAACGGTTTTTGAGACCGCCGCGTCTGCCATTCCGCCACTTCGGCACGAAGGCGCTCGACAGAACAACCTACTGCCCAAAGTATAGTCCAATGGCTGGGTTTCGTCAAGTCGTTCGGGTGAATCGGACGCCTCTTGCAGCAGGAAGAAGGATGGACGAGAAGGAACTCATCACACAGTCGCAGGAAGGCGATTTGCAGGCATTCAACCAGTTGGTGCTCACGTACCAGAGCACCTTGTACAATGTCGCGTACCGCATCCTGGGAGACGGAGACGCGGCGGCAGATGCGACACAGAACGCATTCCTGTCAGCCTATCGGGCCATCGGGAGGTTCCGCGGGGGTTCCTTCAAGGCCTGGCTTCTGCGCATCGTCACCAACGCCTGCTACGACCAACTGCGCGTCAAGCAGCGCCGACCCACCGATTCCCTGGACGACATGGCAGTGGAGCCGGAGTACGATGCCAACCTGGCTGACGACGCCGAAAGCCCCGAAGCCTATGTTCTGCGCCAGGAGTTGGGCGCCGTGATTCAGCAGGGGTTGGGCGTGCTGCCGTCCGATCAGAAGGTCATTCTGATTCTGTCGGATATCGAGGGGATGAGTTACCAGGAGATTGCCCATGTGGTGGGCATTTCCCTGGGGACGGTCAAGTCGCGGCTCAGCCGCGCCCGCGCCAAAATGCGCGACTACCTGGTTCAGAACGGGGAACTTTTGCCTGCGCTGTACCGTCTACATGACGGCGGGGGGTGATGTCGGGCAGAATCCCCTGTCTCTAGTGGGAGCCATGCCATGGGGTTTCGGTCGAAGAAAGGCATCCATACAACTGTGCGGGAGAACCTCTCTGCCTACGTGGACAGGGAGGCCGATGCGGAGGCGGTTGCTCTGATAGAGAGCCACCTGGCCGCCTGTGATGCGTGCGCCTGGGAAGAGAAGACGCTGGAACAGACCCGCCGACTGATGGGGCAGGCGCCCAGGGTGGCCGTGCCGCGCTCGTTTGTGCTCCGCCGCGCAGATGTGGAGGCGGTATCGAAGGCCGGACACTCTCTGGCGAGGCGAACCCTGTACCTTCGGGGAGTCACAGCCCTGGTGGGAGTTTTGCTGTTTGCGGTTGTGGCCGGAGATGTGTGGCTGAAACCTGCCACGGTGGCGTCTCCTGCTCCCGAGCCGCCTCTTATGCTGCTGGGGGCACCGCAGGGCACAGAATCGTTGGCGGAAGGGACCGCGCCATCGCGCCTCGCTGTTGAGGCGACCCCGCCGCCCGCGGAAGTTGCTCCCCTGAGTGCTGCAGAGCCCGCCCCTGCGGAGACTCCCACGGATATAGAAGCGGACGCGCTTGAATGGGGAAAAACTACGGCACTGGGCGGCGGTTACCAAGGCGCTGTGCCCGAGCCTGGCGAAGTTCGCGCCCATTGGTGGGAAAGCGCTAACCTTTGGCGAGCCGTTGAGGGTGTGCTCGGATTGTTGTTTGTGGTTCTTCTGGCAGTTATCATCGGCGGGGCGCGACGGGTCAGGCGAGGGGCCTGACTGTTGACGCTGGCCGATAGAACGGAGGGCGGGCCTCTGCAGGCCCGCCTTTTCTATTGACTTTCCCGTACAATGGGGTAGAATGGGAAGGAGGGGCTGAGGAAGGAGACGGCAATGGCGAAAGGCAAGTTAGTTCTGATAGACGGCCACGCGTTGGCCTACCGGGCTTTTCACGCGCTTCCTCCCACGCTGACCACCCGCGATGGCGAATTGACCAACGCCGTGTTTGGCTTCGCGTCCATGCTGCTCACGGTTCTTCACGAATTCGAGCCGGACTACGTGGCCGTTGCCTTCGATGTGGGGCGCACCTTCCGCCACGACCTCTCGGCCGACTACAAGGCCACCCGTGCCAAGATGCCCGACGAATTGTCTGCCCAAATGGACCGAATCAAGAAACTGGTCGCGGCCTTCAACATTCCCATCTTCGAGGCGCAGGGGTATGAAGCCGATGATGTCTTGGGGACTTTGGCACGGGAGGCGGAAGAGCGGGGCGTCGATACGATTATCGTGACCGGCGACACGGATGCGTTTCAACTGATTGACGAGCACACCCGCGTGTATACGTCGGGCCGCCGCTTCTCCGACACCCGAGTGTACGATGAGGCGGCCATTGTGGAACGGTTTGGCCTGAAGCCGGAACAGTTGGTTGATTTCAAAAGCCTGACCGGCGACAAGTCGGACAACATCCCTGGCGTCGCGGGAGTGGGGGAGAAAACGGCGGGCAAACTGCTGGCGGAATATGGGACGCTGGAGAACCTCTACGAGCACGTCGATGAGGTCGAGCCCAAGCGGGCGCGCAAGGCTCTGGAGCAGGGCAGAGACGCTGCCTTCGAAAGCAAACGTCTCGTGCAGATTGTACGCGACGTGCCCCTGGACCTTGACCTGGAAGCCTGCCGCACCTCCGACTTTGACAGAGACAAGGTGGTGAACCTGTTCCGCGATTTGCAGTTTCGCACCCTGATACCGCGCCTGCCGGGCAACGCGTCACCTCGCAATGCCCAGCAGATGTCGCTGTTTGCAGCCGCTTCAGAGGAGCCGCAGGCGGCCCCGTCGGGCGAATACGCCGTCGTGGATACCGTCGAAGGGCTGCGCGCTCTCGCCGAGCGACTTGCCAAGGCGTCTGCCATTGCGGTGGACGTGGAGACCAGTTCCACCGACCCAATGGCGGCAGAACTCGTGGGCATCGCGGTGACGGATAGGGAAGGCACGGGCTTCTACATCCCCATTGGCCACGAAGAAGGGAAGCAGGTAGGCCTGCACGATGTGAAGCACGAGTTGGGCGCTGTGCTCCAGTCGCCGGACATTGTCAAGTACACTCACAACGGCAAGTTCGACCTGGTTGTGCTGGAGAATCACGGGCTGGGCCTGTCGCCTATCGGCTTTGATACCATGATTGCCGAGTGGCTTGTGGACCCCGCGAG
>Ga0315554_1001272_pt1 | contig 14853 bp, 10 predicted proteins | sample SalMarSW160370MG_FD_202114 | JGI IMG/M metagenome (GOLD analysis project Ga0315554, IMG submission 202114) | Salt marsh sediment microbial communities from the Plum Island Ecosystem LTER, Massachusetts, United States - Salt Marsh Sediment SW1603-70 ... | reverse complement strand
GACCCTGAAGGGTCGCACTGCAATCGGGTTTGGAACCCAACGGCCAGGTCTTGTGCCCGCCCAGACCGTCCGCATCCCTGGCGGGGATAAACCCCGCCACTACATCAATATATTTATTGGAGGCCCGCCGTTGAGCGAGACCCCTGTGTACTTTGGTAGCAGTACGTTAGTAACAAAGGACATGGGCTGGACCTGTGCGCCAGAGGAAAAGTGACAGAAACTGGTTTTTTCTGCTAGACCTATTGACAACAGAAAGATAGCAAGGTATAGTAGTTATGCCGGTTTGCATACCGGCTGTTGTAGGTCGTCCTGGGCGAACGTTAAAAAGTGAATACAGCGCAAATTCGGGAAAAGGGGTGACCCTCGGCCCCCGCCCGTGGACAAATAGGGGGAGTAGAAGGGAGGGACTTCCCTACATTACATTATATAATGTATACTACTTCTATCTGACGAGGGAGAGGAGGTGATGTCTATGGCAGAGTCCCGAAAGGAATCCTGAGTTTCGTGTCATTGCCCAAGCAATGTGAAAAAGGATTCTGGAGGGAGAAAAGCCCGGCCCCAGGCGTAAAATGACAACGCTCGGATTGACACCCGGCGAAGGGGCAGCCTGAGACAAGCAGGCTGACAAACGATTGCTTGTCGATAACACCTGAAGCACTCTGGCCCGAAGTGGTCGACTTCGAGCTTAGGAGAGCAACTAAACACTAAAAGGAGGAAATAAATGAAGAAACCTAGATGGCAGGCTAAGGCATTTTATGTTATCTTTGCTTTAGCGCTCATTGTCGGCCTGACGCCGCTGACAGTTTTTGCCGGACACGCCGAGATCGTCATATCTGGTCCTGGCTATGCCAAGGAAGGCCAGAGCATAACGTTCACGGCCCTGACCGATCCCCAGGCTGATAGCGTTACCTGGGATATGCCCGCCGAGTTCGTTCCCATTGGCCTCGTTGACTCTTCAATAAGCGGTTACTTCGCTACCGGCTCTGCGGGAAAAACATATAAGGTACACGCTGTCGGGCATTGGGGAGCAAACCTGGTGCAGGATGCCTACTTTGAGATTCTGATAGGCGTGGGCCTGATACCCCAGCTTGAGTACAATATCATTGGCGCCAGCGCCGAATTCTGCGTTCCTGACCTCTACAATGGACACGTCACAGGGTGGCGCTTTGAGGCCAGTACGCAGCTTGGCACTGGCTGGAGCAAGGTATCCGGCGGCAATGCTGGCGACAATTGCGTCGTGGTACACGGCAGCGCCTGGGGCGAGCTGGTAATCTACGCCGATACCGAGCAATTCACGAGCACGATTGCTCCCTACCCAATTATCCCCGCCACCAGCCTCATGGCCACAAAGAAGTGGGGCAAGATCTGGGACACCTGGCTCTTCGGGTGGGATTACTACGCCGACGAACCGGTTCAGGGCTCGGGTGACACCCAGGTCATATGGTCCGAGAATGACAAGAGTTGGATAGGCGGAGCGATATTGATCGATTTGATTATCGGTCACTTTATAACCGATGCTGGAGAGCAGTTTGATGCTCTTGCCGACGGTGCTGATGTTGAATGGTGGATAATGGATGCCCGGGCTCCGGTAGACACGCTGCCCAGCGGCGTTCCTGCTAGCGTGCTCGTTCCTATGATCGAGGCCATGCAGGACGCATACCCCTCGCACCATGTCGGCTTTGGTAACTGTGATACTAAGTACGCAGAAACCGTAAGCGGTGCTATGGTTGCCGACGCCGGTATGGAAGATCTTGATGGAGTGGCTGAGGTAGAGCTGGTTGCCTGCGGCGAGGAAGCGGTGAAGATCGTCGTTGTCGCCAAGTATCCTGACGAGCTTCACTACACCGAGTGGAACGTTTTCCCCGAGTTCATCAGCTGGAACTTCTGGACCCAGCAAATTGAGAAGGTTCCCCAGGTAAGATGGGCCGGAGAAAAAATAGTGCTCGAGAAGCAGTTCGGCACTAGCTACTATGATGATGATGTGCTCTTCAATCTGGAGGCCCAGTCGGTTGGCAGCCTCTTCCCCATAGATGGTTCAATGCCCATGGGAGCACAGCAGGTGTGGACATCCGTTGATGAGGATGGCGTAGCCCGCTGTATCCTGGAATCAGAGGCGCCTGGTGAGGTCGATGTCACCGCCAGTTTGTACGACGGGGGCACGCTCATCAACCAGCACGGCTTCGTGGTGTTCTTCCTGAAGTTTGAGGACATCACCCTGGGCAACGTACAGGGCGAAAGAGTCGATCACAACGATGGACTGTGGTCTCCTGTACTTTATAGCGGTATGGTCTACGATGCCTTCCCTAATGACATTTACGACCCCACTGCGAACTTTGCGGCCAACCTTATAGGAAAGACTATCAGGGTATGGAAGGGAGAATTAGAGGAAGATGGCAGCATCACCTTCGTAGGCGACCTGCAGATACGGGAGGTTGAGAGCAATACTTCCGATACCGTGGTGGTCACTGAAGACTGGACCAAGATACCAAACGGTCCAACTGAGGATATACAGTGGTACTACGAGATTAGCGATCCCGTCTGGGATCCTGCTCTTGATGACCTGTCGCAGGAACTGAACGTATCCCAGGATACCCTGCTCCGCGCTCGCGTGCGTGGCTGGTTCATGGGCGATGACCTGAGCGTGAGACCTGCGAGGGCGATTGACACTGACGGCGATGGCGAGGATGACATGATGCTGCCTGCGGGTCGATGGGTCCTGCCTGACGACTGGTACAAGCTTGGTGGTGGTGCGCTCTGGGCAGAACTCCGCCCGCACTGGGATATCATGACTCAGCCCAATGACAACATCATGAGCGAGGTTGACTTCAATCTCGACAAGTTGGAGGAGCTGGGTGACTACATAGAGTGGACTCTCAATGAAAGTCCCATGAAGCTTGATATTCCCGGCGATCTGGTAGCTGAATTTCCGGTTATCGGACCTTACAGCTCACTGGATACCTACACTCCAACCATCGATCACCCGAAGAAGATAAACTGGAAGACGATTATCCCCAACGGCAAGCTGAACTGGTGGGACTGCCCCATGCCGCCAGCCAAGATAGTCTTCGAGATTACCGATGGTGCTGGCTTCTTCAAAGACGCTGACAAGGGCGACATCTACTACCAGTGGGTTGAGAGAGACCTGGAATCGGATGGACCGGAAGGCGTCGTCTACACCAACCCGTACTACTTTGAAATGATTCCAGCCAGTCCGTTTATCCCGCCCTTCGTCAATAACGGCGGATATGACTGGGATAGCTTCGGCTTTGTGGGTGGTGCCTACGGACCTTATCCGTTCTGGACGATCTTCAACCAGCTACCCGGTATGACTCCATCTACCGACGATCACCCAACCAAGGTGGAGGTCTACTCCGACAACCACGGTGAGGCCATGGTCTGGCTCAACGGTGACTGGAACCTTGACCTCAGCGATTGGCTGACCGAAGCTTATGACATTCCCACAGGAACTGTAGTAGGCGACACCATAGTAAAAGCTATCGCCGACTACCCTTACCTGCGCAAGCATCCGCCTGTGATTTCCAACCCTGTCGAAAAGACCTGGACCTGGGGCAAGCAAATCCTGGGAGCCGACCCCCATGAATACATTGATTTCTCCTGGGATCCCTTCGAGACCCGCATGGTATTCCAGGTAGGCACGCTCGATGCGGCCGGTAAGTCTGACAAGAAGATGGCCTTCATCTGGGTTACCGACCGCGATGGCATGCCGGCAGTAGGCGAGAGGATCGAGTGGTACGTGGCTCCCCCCGGAGCCGAGATTCCACCCATGACCGCTCAAGGTGTCAGCATCTGGCTGCCCGATATTGACGTGGAAAATGGCTTCCTGGCTGGCACTGGCGGACACGTGCTCAATCCTGACCGGACCAGGGGTGAAAGCTGGACCAGGCTTCCTACTGACGCCGAGAAGGCGTTGTTCGAGAAGTTCCAGGACTATGGTGTTTATCCTGCCGACCTGGACGTCAACGACTATGCCGTGGCGGCAGTAGAAATCCTATCTAGCTTACCTTACGACTTCGACCTGACCATCTACGTGAATGAGCCGCGGGAAGGCACAATGATCCGCCACACCAACCTCGACTTCACTGTGGCAGATGACCCCGATGACCCGATCGTCTTTAGCGCGGCGGACGTGAACCGCACGGGCGGAGTTAACGTCCTGGATATGATCCTGGCGGGACAGAACTTCGGCAAGACCGGAGTTGCCGGCTGGATCAAAGAGGATGTTAACAAAGATGGCGTCATCGACGTCCTCGACCTGATAAAGATCGGTCAGAGTATGTAAGTAGGAGTGCTATTGGAGACATAGCCGACCCCATAGTAAGGCAGCCCCGGATTTCTCCGGGGCTGCCTACTCCCTGTGTCCAAGGGTCAGGATTAAGGCCTGGTTGAGAGTAGGGGTAAGCATTGTGCGCAGAAGATAGGGCGCTATATTGCCGAGCCGGTAGAGCTCGCCCGAGATTAAAGACCGACCCGTGTGAAGGAGGAAAAGTATGAAAAAGAAAATGACAGTGATAAGCCTGCTTGTTGCTATAGCGATGCTTGCCCTGGCTTTGCCGAGTACCGCTGTAGCACACGTTAGCACGGCTTGCCGCTTCTATGGTCCGGTCACCGTAAATGGCGCGGATGTGCCTGATGGCACAGTGGTCAGCGCCTGGGTGGGAAACCTTTCCTGGACTACCACCACTTATACCCACTACGGGGCGTCATGGTACACGATAGATATCCCTGCTGACAACCCTGCCACTACGGGCAAGGATGGTGCCGTTGCCGGTGACCAGGTGCACTTCAGCGTGGGTGGTACGACTGTGCCGGGCACGGCCACCTGGAACAGAGTTGAGAACGCATTCCATCCTCTTCGCATAACCTCTCCCGGTCTTATAGGTGATGTAAACGGCGATGGACATGTTAACGCCCTGGACCTGGTTCTGGTGGGACAGCACTTTGGCGAGAGTGGAACCCCCGGCTGGATTCCAGAGGATATTAATGTAGACGGGTTTGTTGACGTTCTCGACATTATTTTGATATTTCAAAACTGGACTGGCTAATAGGTAAAGGATAAAGAAGGGATCCCTTATTTCAGGAGCAGGGCTTGATGGCTCCCCTTCCTGCTCTTCTTACATTAGAAGGGGAACCCTCAGGACAGGGATTCTTTCGCAGGAGGTTATCCTCACTTAAGCCAGGGCGGGATTAATGGGGTTATACATGCCTCTCAACCTCCTCAGTTGCCAGTCCCGACTTCCGACTCTTGACTGGTGACTGCGTTCAGCCATTTCTGGGCTGTTTTCGCTCACTTCAAATCTGCGGGCAATCGCCTTAACGCTCTTCCCTTTTCGCTTCAAGTCTGTGATGCTCTCGGCTTGGCTGCCTTCTAAGAAACCTTTTTGCCCCAGGGCTCTTCTTTCAGGCAATCAGGAAAGGGCAGTCAAGACAGGAGGGAGGGAGGTCGCAGCCCTTATCTTCCTGGAGGAATTCCTCTGGCAATAAGTCCCAAACCAATTTACTTTCCATATTCCGTTCCTCATTATTACCCATTCGGTGAAGCCGAATCCTGCTTTCTCGACTGAGCATAACCTGGCGGGTTTGTTCCACAGGGGCAAGGAGTTTGCGTCGCATATTGACAAAAACGATGTCGCTGCTATAATAAGTCCAAATTATACGGTGAATCACCGGTTACCTATTGACAAAATAGGCATATAGGTTTAAATTAGAAGGCAGGGCAGTAGGCCCGAGCCTCTTATTGTGTTTTTTGGGGATAAAGTCGAGTTTGTGTGAACTTTAATAATTGAATATCGTTCGGTCGGTATCAACTTGTTATTCTTCGTCGTCCCAATGCATCAAGAGTGTTGATAATGATAGCAACGTTGAACAAAACGACAAGGAGGTGATGCTTATGGCAAAGTCCCGGAGCGGATCGTTGCTGTTCCCCTTCTTAGGGGAGAGGGGCAAGGGCAGTTATGGAACTGGCTCGCGGATTCGCCCAAGGGAAGAGAGTACGATGCCTGGCCCGGGCAGAGATATTAATGTAGTCGCCCAATTCGTTTGGCAACTGCAAATCAAAACAAAAAGGGCAGCCTGAAATGAGGCAGGCTTAAAAGAAGGTTTACTGAGGAAAGACATTTCCAACGAGTCGAGCCCGGAGTGGTCGACCCGGGCGAGACCGAGGATAAGTTGGATACCTATAAAGGAGGAAATAATGATTAAGACAAGAAAATGGTTAGTGGCGCCCGTTGTCCTTTTGTTGATTAGCGCCCTGTTTTGTTCCACTATTCTAGTGTCTGCCGACCCAGCTACGACTGTCACTGTCCAACCAGCCACCAAGGTGGTGGGCATCGGGGACACCTTTACTGTGGATGTATTCGTCGATCCTGATACTAACATAGCGGGGGTGCAGTTCAGCCTGAGCTTTGACCACACAATCCTACAGGCCAATGGCGTGACAGAGGGCAATCTGTTATCACAGCTTGGCGCCTCGACTTTCTTCCAGTCAGGAACAATAAGCAATGGGGCCGGGACTATAACTAGTGTTGCCGGCGCCATCATAACACCCGGTGCATCAGTATCACAGGAAGGAACATTTGCCACAGTTAGCTTCAACGCGACAGCAGCCGGAACATCAGCGCTTACGTTGAGCGGTGTGATAGTGGGAGACACAACGGGGACGGCAGTGACCATAACAACTACCGGCGGCAGCGTCATGGTTTGTCCGGACTGGGATGTAAACATGGACGGGCTCGTTAACGTCCTCGATATGACCACGATCGGGCAACACTGGGGAGAGACCGGTGCTGCGCACTTCATTCGGGAAGATGTCAACCGAGACGGAACAATCAGCGTTCTGGATATGATACTGATAGGTCAGCACTGGACCGGATAGGATGGTGAGACATGAAACATAAAAATGTAAGTAGATGGCTGGCGCTGCTGCCCGTCGTCCTTCTGTTGATGGGAGCGCTAGTTCTGCCTGGTACAGCCTTGGCCGCCCCTGATACTGCTGTCACTGTTGAACCAGCCACCCAGAGCGTTGGTACAGGTGCCACTTTTTTCGTAGATATAGATGTTGATCCGGATACCGCTATAGCCGGGATGCAGTGCTACTTGAGCTTTGACCCCTCACTTTTAACGGCCAATAGCGTGGCAGAGGGGGATCTGTTATCACAGGGTGGCGCCTCAACTTTCTTCATGGCAGGAACAATAGACAATGTAGCCGGGACCATAGCTGGTGTTGCCGGCGCCATTATTACGCCCGGCCAGACAGTATCGTCACCGGGAACGTTCGCCACAATTATGTTCACCGCTAAGATGGCAACGGGAACATCAGCGCTTACGTTGAGCACTGTGATAGTGGGGAATGTACTGGGGCAGCCGGTGGCGATAACGGTGACTGATGGAGAGGTCGTTGTAGGTGGCGCTCCGGAAGAATATACAATAACCTTCGACACGGACCCTGAGGCGACAGGGACCATCACTTTCGATAGTGTAGGCTACAACGATGGGAATACCGTTGATAAGACTGCTGCTACATACAATATCGTGGCAAATCCAGGCAGTGGCTACAACTTTGATCACTGGGCAACTACCGGAGGCCTGTCGGTTGGCTCTACAAGTTCAGCCAGCACGACCTGCACGGTCTCAGATGATGGCACGCTGAGCATGGTGCAGACTATAACGCCACCTGTGGAATACACGGTGACCTTCGACACGGACCCTGAGGCGACAGGGACCATCACTTTCGATAGTGTAGGCTACAACGATGGGAATACCGTTGATAAGACTGCTGCTACATATAATATCGTGGCAAATCCAGGCAGTGGCTACAACTTTGATCACTGGGTAACTACCGGAGGCCTGTCGGTTGGCTCTGCAAGTTCAGCCAGCACGACCTGCACGGTCTCAGGTGCTGGCACGCTGAGCATGGTGCAGACTCAGGAGGAATACACGGTGACCTTCGACACGGACCCTGAGGCGACCGGAACCATAACCTTCGATAGTGTAGCCTACAACGATGGGAATACGGTTGACAAAGCTGCTGCTACATACAACATCGCGGCAAATCCAGCCGGTGGCTATTACTTTGATCACTGGGTAACTACCGGAGGCCTGTCCGTCGGCTCTTCAAGCTCAGCCAGCACAACCTGCACGGTGTCAGATGATGGCACGCTGAGCATGGTGCAGACTCAAACACTACCGGAGGAATACACGGTAACCTTCGACACGGATCCCGAGGCGACAGGGACCATCAGTTTCGCTGCTGTTACCTACAACGATGGGAATACCGTTGATAAGACTGCTGGTACATACGCTATCATGGCAAATCCAGCCGGTGGTTATTACTTTGATCACTGGGTAACTACCGGAGGCCTGTCGGTCGCCTCTTCAGGTTCAGCGAGCACGACCTGCACGGTGTCAGATGATGGCACGCTGAGCATGGTGCAGACTGAGACACCTCCTGTTGGCGGTACTGCCTATCCACCAAACAAGCTGCTAATGCTGTTACCCTGGATTGTCATTGGGGCAGCCGTCATAGTTGCGACAAGCCTGCTGGTGCAAAGGCGCCGCAGTGCTACAGGATAGAGGACTTAATCGTAGGGGCGGAGTGCATCCCCGGGCATCCCCGGCTTAGTCGGGGATGCCCGCCCCTACGGGGTTCCGGTGGGTTGTGTCCTCAACGGTGAAGATGGAGAGCTTGTCCTGGGTCTACTGAAGGACGGGACTGAAATTGTCTCACTCTTTCGCCCCTTTTCAGGACAGGTTGTTCACTCCCCGTGAAAACGACAGGTGTAGCTTTCACCGGCCAGGACAGAGAGAGAATCGTACTGGAACTCCACGGCAAGCCTTGACCCTCAATAAATCCAAGCATCCAAATCCAAGTGCTTAATAAATGCCAAAGCCACTCTGTCTTGTTATCCGGATTTTCGACTTGTCGCGGTTGAATCGAGATTCAAACATGGATGGGACGATGCTTGATGGGCCTCGCTTAACAGTGCGGGGAGTAGTATACTGGGAACTATGGCCGGGGTTTTGGGAAGACTGGACTGCTGAGGAATTTCGTTAGCCCAATGGGGGAGCCGTAAAGCCGTGATTCCTAATCGAGATAGAAAGCTCAAGATCATTTGTTCTCTGGCCATGCTTGCTGCTATTGCCCTGATACCCTCCGCAGGCATGGGCGACCTCCAGGCCCGGGAGCATGACACTTTCCATGTAGCTCCACTGAATCCTGATTTCGTCAAGTTCTGCGAGGAGCCACCGGATCCTTTCTATGGCTATATTCCTCCGCCTATGGACCTGAGCCACCTCGATGCAATCCCGGTGGAAGGTCTCTCGAAAGCGGGCGCTCTCCCCGACAGCTTCGACTGGAGAGACCAGGGCAAGGTGACCTCGATAAAAGACCAGCGTCCCTGCGGAACCTGCTGGATTTTCGGCACTACCTCTGTCTTAGAATCAGCGGTTTTGATTGGTGATAATACAGCATATAATTTTTCCGAGCAGAGCGTGGCTTTGTGCGTTGACCGGTCCTGGGTTTACCTTTATGATGACGCTGACGAACCCTGCGGGATATCGCATGGTGGTGGATGGAGCTCGCTCGCTGCCGAAGTGCTTATCAGAAAAGGCGCAGTTTTGGAATCGTGCACCCCTTACGATTCATCTGGTTTGCACTGCGATGGAGCTTGCCTGTGTGATAACTGCACACCTGTTAAGATAGTCGATGGATATAGACTGGTAACCAACGACCAAAGCCAAACCAGTCTGATAAAAGAGGTGGTATATAACCAGGGACCTGTAACCATGGCCTTCTACCATCATGGAACGCATGAATACACTGATGCTACCTATGGCACCATTTATGATTGTGCTACATGTGCTGATGCCAACCATATGGTCTCTATTATTGGTTGGGATGACAATGTTCCCCACTTTGAGACACCGGGAACTGGTGCCTGGCTGGCAAAAAATAGCTGGGGGGCGGTGTGGGGAAATGATGGCTTTTTCTGGCTGGCCTACAATTCAAGCTGTATGACAGAGATAGCCTACCTCGAGTATAGAGATTACGACCCGAACGAGAAGCTCTACTACTGGGACGAAGCTGGCTGGGTTGACGACCATGGCTACGAGGATCCCTCCGCCTGGATGGCCAGCATATTCACCTCGACTCAGTATGGCAGCCTCACCCACGTTGACTTCTGGACCACCGGCAACGATGCCCAGTATGATATTTGCATCTACCTTGACGGTGATATTTCCGATGGCCTCGACAACCTGGCCACGTCACAAACAGGGAGTTGCCAGGAACTTGGATACTATTCTATACCTCTTAGTTCGCCTGTCTCGCTGGCCAGTGGTCAGCCATTCACCATCGCTGTCAAAATGACCACGCCGGGTTATAATGACCCTATACCCATTGAGAAAGTAACAGAGGGATTCGTGGAGCCGCCGATACAGGCTGAGGTATCTTATGCCAGAAGCGGGGATACGGATGTGTGGGACGACCTTGCCTCACAGGGATTCAACGCCTGCCTGCGGGCCAGAGTAAGGAGCGAAGTGGCGCTTTCCATACTCACCACCCACCTGTCTGACGGAGTGGTAGGTGAAGCTTACGAGGAAACCATGGAGACCGCGGGCGGCGTGCCGCCCTATACCTGGGAGGCAAGTGGACTGCCTGGTGCCTTGAATTGCTCTACCGCTGGGGTCATCTCAGGGACTCCCACGGAGGATGGTGACTTTGTTGTCACGGTTACTATCACCGACTCCTTCGACCCAGCCAACACTGACAGCACAGACCTGGCGCTGAAGGTGTACCCTGGCCCTACCGCAACTGCTGTCACTGTCGAAGCAGCCGGCAACAGTGTGGGCATCGGGGACGCCTTTACTGTAGATATACTCGTGGACCCTGCCACTGATATAGCCGGCGCACAGTTCAACTTAAGCTTTGACGCCTCAGTTGTAACGGCGAATAGCGTGACACAGGGGAATCTGTTAGTGCAAGGTGGTGCCGCAACTTGCTTCACGCCGGGAACAATAGACAATATGGCCGGGACCATAACTAATGTTGCCGGCGCCATTACCACACCGGGCGAGTCAGTATCGCAGTCAGGAACATTTGCCACAGTTAGCTTCACCGCCGGGGTAGCAGAGGGAACATCAGAGCTCGATTTGAGCAATGTGATAGTGGCAGATAAACAGGGGCAGTCAGTGGCTATAACAGTGAGCCCGGGAAGCGTTACGGTTTGTCCCGATTGGGATGTAAACCTTGACCTGAGCGTTAATGTCCTCGATATTACCCTGGTGGGACAACACTGTGGGGAGACCGGTGCTGTACACTGGATTCGAGAAGATGTCATGAGAGACGGAGAAATCAACGTTCTGGACATGATAGTGATAGGTCAACAGTGGACCTGATAGAAGAATTTGACTGCGACGTACTATGGTGTTCGACACTGGTCTGTAGCACATCCATCTCGCTTCAGGAGAAGGGTGGGTGCTGGCGTCTGGCAAACCCTACGCACACCGTGATACGGCGCTAAAAGCAATTTGGAGGATACTCAGAACGATATAAGATTGTCTTAGATAGGAGGGTGAAATTATGAAACACAACAACATGTGTAAGTGGCTGACATTGCCCCTGTTGTTTCCACTGGTGGTCGGGCTACTTGTTCCCTGCATAGTCTCTGCTGACCCGGCTACTGCGGTTACTGTTGAACCACTCAGCAGCAAAGTGGGCATCGGGGACACCTTTACTGTGGATATATTCGTGGACCCTGATACTGACATAGCCGGGGCACAGTTTGGCCTGAGCTTTGACGCCTCAATCCTGCAAGCAAATAGCGTGACGGAAGGGAATCTGTTCTCACAAGGCGGCGCCTCAACTTTCTTCATGCCAGGAACGATAAACAATGGGGCCGGGACTATAACTAACGTTGCTGGCGCCACCGCCATACCCGGTGCATCAGTATCACAGTCAGGAACACTTGCCACAGTCAGCTTCACCGCGACAGCGGTGGGAACATCAGCGCTCCATTTCGGCAAGGTGATAGTGGGGAATCTACAGGGGCAGGCAGTGGCTATAACGGTGAGCGATGGAAGCGTTACGGTTTGTCCCGACTGGGACGTAAACCTCGACTTGAGCGGTAATGTCCTTGACATGATCCTGATGGGGCAACACTGGGGGGAGACCGGTGCTGCGCACTGGATTCGAGAAGATGTCAACAGAGATGGAGCAATCAACGTCCTGGACATGATACTGATAGGTCAGCACTGGACTGGATAGGATGGTGAAAAATGAAACGTAGGAATGTGAGTAGACTGCTGGCACTGCTGCCCGTCGTCCTTTTGTTGATGGCAGTGCTATTCCTCCCTGGCATAGCCTTTGCCGACCCTGCTACTGCTGTCATGGTTGAACCAGCCAGCAAGGTGGTGAGCATCGGGGAGACCTTTACTGTGGATATAGTCGTGGATCCCGATACCGACATAGCCGGAGCACAGTTTGGCCTGAGCTTTGACCCCTCAGTTGTAACAGCAAATGGCGTGACAGAGGGCAATCTGTTATCACAAGGTGGTGCCTCAACTTACTTCATGTCAGGAATAATAGACAATGTGGCCGGGACCATAACTGGTGTTTTCGGCGCCATTACGGCAGACGGTGAAACACTTTCGCAGTCGGGAATATTTGCCACAATTAGCTTCACCGCGGGGACAGCAGTGGGAACATCAGCGCTCGATTTGACCGATGTGATAGTGGGAGATCTGCAGGGGCAGGCGGTGGATATAGAAGTGACTGATGGAAGCGTCACCGTAGCTAGCGCAGCTCATCACATTAGCAAACCGGCTATCGTGGCAATCTCAATTGTCGCTGGGGCCGCCATCATAGCCGGGATAATCCTGCTGGTGCGAAGGCGCCGCAGCGGTTTGATATAGAGGGCTTAATCGTAGGGGCCAGTGCATCTCCGACCTGGTCGGGGAGTCTTACCCCTACGTGATTACCATGCTTTGTGTGCCTCGACGGGAGAGGACAAAGAACTTGCCCAGCGTTTATCGAAGGACAGAGCCGAAATTGTCTCCCTCCTTGGGTCCTTCTCAGGACCTGCTGTTCGCGCGTAGTGAAAAGTGTGGTGTGACTCTCGCCCGCCAGGGCGGAGAGAATCACGCCGGCGCTCGGCGGCAAGGCCTATCCACACTGCGATGAGGTGTTAGAAGCAATTTGGAGGATACCCAGAGCGACAAGAGATTGTTTTGGGTTAGGAGGTGAAACTATGAAACATTTGAACATACTTGAGTGGCTGATATCGGCCGCGCTATTTGTGTTGGTGGTCGGGTTGTTTGTCCCCTGTATAGCTTCTGCCGACCCAGCTACTGGTGTCAGTGTCGAACCAGCCAGCAAGGTGGTGGGTGTCAGAGAAACCTTTAGTGTGGATATATTCGTCGATCCCGGTACTGACATAGCCGGGGTACAGTTCAACTTGAGCTTTGACGCCTCAATTGTAACAGCAAATAGCGTGACAGAGGGGAATCTGTTAAAACAAGGTGGTGCCTCAACTTTCTTCATACCAGGAACAATAGACAATGGGGCCGGGACCATAACTGATGTTGCCGGCGCCATTACAACATCCGGTCAAGCAGTGTCCCAGCCAGGGATATTTGTCACAATTAGCTTCACCGCTGGGACAGCAGATGGAACATCAGCGCTTGATTTGAGCAATGTGACAGTGGGAGATCTAGAGGGGCGGGCGGTGGATCTAACGGTGACCGATGGCCAGGTCACTATCGGTGCTCCGCCGGAAGAATATGCAATAACGTTCGAGACACTCCCCGCGGCGACGGGGAATATCGCTTTCGCTGGCGTAAGCTACGGCGATGAGGATACCGTTGATAAGGCTGCTGGTACGTACGCCATCGCGGCAGCTCCGGGCAGTGGGTATTACTTTGATAGGTGGGAAACTACCGGAGGCCTATCGGTCACCTCTTCAACTTCAGCCAGCACAACCTGCACGGTCTCAGATGCTGGCACGCTGAGGATGGTGCAGACTACTACAGCACCTCCTGTTAACGGTACTGATCATCACATTAGTAAAGCGGCTATCGTGGCAATCTCGATTGCTGGTGGTGCAGCCATCATAGCCGGGATAATCCTGCTGGTGCGAAGGCGCCGCAGTGCTGGGACAGAGAGGACTTAATCGTAGGGCGGAGTTCGTGTCCGCCTTACTCGGGGAGCCCCACCGTTACGGAGTCCTGGTGCTTCCTGTCCGCCGACGGGCGAGGATAAAGGGCTTGCCGCCCGCTTATCGAACGGCTGGGCTGAAATTCCCTACCTCCAGCGGCCTTTGTCAGGATAGGTTGCTCACGCCTCGTGAAGAAGACATGGCTAAGTTTCCCCCGCCAGGGCGGAGAGAATCACGCCGGAGGTCGGCGACAAGGCCGGATCCTCAACAAAGCCAAATATCAAAATCCCAATGCTCAAATGCCAAAGCTATTTCGTCCTGTCATCCGGATTTTCGACTCGTGCCGGTTGAAACGGGATTGATGTTTGGATTTGTCTCGAAAGCATCGGGGAGAAGTCGGCGTTCGAAAGTCGGGTCCTGCAATACTCATGCAAAGCGGCATTCTATGGGAGAAAATATGGTTGGCTGCGTTTTCCCCAGGCTGGCGCAAAGCCAGCCCAGGTAGTGCCGTGACGGAAATGACATTGCCGCGCCCCGACTTGTCGGGGCGTGGCAATCCCACTTAGAATCAAGTAGTGGTTTGTCTGGTTGACTATGGCTGGACAATAGGAGACAGGATGAGCCAGTTCACTGCGGGGAGAAAGACAAATCCGGTTCTTCACGATGGCTATCCAGGCGACTGGGT
>Ga0315554_1001271_pt1 | contig 14856 bp, 14 predicted proteins | sample SalMarSW160370MG_FD_202114 | JGI IMG/M metagenome (GOLD analysis project Ga0315554, IMG submission 202114) | Salt marsh sediment microbial communities from the Plum Island Ecosystem LTER, Massachusetts, United States - Salt Marsh Sediment SW1603-70 ... | reverse complement strand
GCAAAAGAAACTTTAGAAAGAGATCTATTCTTTGCCGCTATGATGATAAGAGAGGGTTTGGCAGACGGTGCAGTTGGCGGATCAATTGCTGCTACTGCCGATGTTTTAAGAGCAGGAATTATGTGTATTGGTTTAAAAAAGGGAATATCTATTGTTTCCAGCTTTTTCTTAATGATTTTACCTGAAAAAAATTACACTTTTGCAGACTGCGGTGTTGTTGTAGATCCGGATCCCCAGCAGCTTGCAGATATAACGATTTCTTCTGCAGATAACCACCAAAAATTAACAGGCGAAGAACCATATATAGCTATGCTCTCTTTCTCAACAAAAGGAAGCGCTAAACATGAAAAGATTGATAAAGTTTTAGAAGCAATGAAGCATATAAAAGTCAAAAGACCTGATCTTCATATTGACGGCGAGCTGCAATTTGATGCTGCTGTTATAGATTCAATTGCACAAAGAAAAGCGCCTGGAAGTGAAGTTGCAGGCAAAGCAAATGTTCTCATTTTCCCGGATTTGAATGCGGGGAATATTGGTTATAAGCTTGCACAGCGCTGGGGAAAAGCTCAAGCAATCGGACCACTTGTCCAGGGATTAAATAAACCGTTTTCCGATCTCAGTCGAGGCTGCAGTGTAAACGATATTGTAATAAATGCCTCAATTGCTGCACTGATGAGCTAACAAAAAGTAAAAAACTTAGTGATTCTTAGTGTTCTTTGTGCCTTAGTGGTAAATAAATGTTGGCTTAATATTTTAACCACTAAGACACTAAGTTCACTTAGTTCCACTAAGAACTTTTTATGGCTCTATGCATTATCTCACTTATGATCATTACTATCCGAGAATTTTCTTGACTATATCGGGTATGTTTAACTAAATTCCAATCTATAAAAGATTTGTTTTCGATTAACCTTCCTTTATAATAAATCTTTTGTTGGCTTTCCGTTTTGAATGTTCATTTTTAATTATCAAAAAGTTCTAACATTAACAAATATAGGAGTGAGCTATGAAAAAATTATTTTCTTTGTTCGCCGGGATCTCTTTGATGACTGTCCTTTTAGTCTATCCTTTGTTTGGTTTTAATAACCCCGATGAAGCTTCTGCATTTCTTCAAGAATATGCGGGACAGGTTGATTTTGTTCAGGGGAGAATACTGCAGCTTGAAAATGCTATGCCGCAGGAAAAATTCGAATGGAGACCTGGTGAAGGAGTTAGATCCGTTGCCGAAGTTTACCTGCATATTGCCGAATCCAATATGATGCTAGTATCATATATGACCGGTGAAAAAATGGAAAGTGAAATTGACGAAAAAACAACAGATAAAACAAAAATTGCCGATCTAGTAAAAAAATCTTTTGAAGCGGTTAAAGAAGCTGTCCCAAAATTAACAGAGGATGATCTGAATAAAAATATAAAAGCTTTTGGTATGGAAATGACTCTAAGAAATTTTATGATAAGTATGCTTAATCATGCACATGAACATCTCGGTCAATCCATAGCTTATGCAAGAATGAACAGTGTTGTCCCGCCATGGTCAATGCCTTCCGAACAAAAATAGATTTTTATTATTTTAGGGTTGAGTTTTTAACTTAACCCTAAAATTCAATTATGATGAAATCAATATTTTTATTCCTGCTGTTTATTTCATCTATTCTTCCCCAGCAAAAAATTGAATACAAGAATGACCTAAAAAAATATTTTGACGATTATAATGTTATGGGTTCCTTCCTTCTTTATAATTTAAATAAAGATAAATATACCTGCTATAATCTCGAAAGATGCAGAGAAAGATTTCTCCCGGCTTCAACATTCAAAATATTTAATTCGCTAGTTGGAATTGAAACAGGGATTATTCCCGATTCAAATTTTATTTTTTATTGGGACAGCACAAAATACCAGGTAAATAACTGGAACCAGGATTTGATCTTAAGAAAAGCTTTTCAATATTCCTGCGTTCCCTGCTACCAGGCGCTTGCAAAAAAAATCGGTATGGCAAAAATGAAATACTATATTGAAAAAGAACATTACGGTAATGAAGTCTTAACCGGACCAATCGATTATTTCTGGCTTAATGCTACTTTAAAAATATCCCAATTCGAGCAAATAAATTTTCTTAAAAGACTTTATCAGGAAGAATTGGGCTTTTCTCATAAAGCTATGCAGCTAGTAAAATATATTATGCTTGTTGAAAACAAATCCAAATATAAACTAAGAGCAAAATTAGGCTGGGGAATACTGCGGGATAGCTTAAATGTTGGGTGGTATGTTGGGTACCTTGAGAAAGAGGGGAATGTATATTTCTTCGCTACTAATATTGAAAGCAATAATCCCGGTGAAAATTTTGGAAGTGCAAGAATTGAAATAACCAAATCGGTTTTAAGAAGCTTGAAGCTTCTTTAAGTATTATGAAAAAAAGAAAAGTAATAAAAAGTTTTTTTCATTTTTTCTCCCTATTGTCTTGTGCCTATTATTATTTTAGCCGAAATACCGCCTTCATTACCGCCTACGACCTTTAGAAAGACAGCCCGAGATCAAAAATAAATTCACTGTAACCTAATTCATTTAAAGCAAATTCAAATCTCACAGCATTATAAGGAAGTATTAATAAGGTTAAACCTAAACCATACCCGGATTGGAAATCATTAAAGTTTAACTTTTGATGCCTGAGCTTCGCTACACCGGCGTCTCCAAAAACTCCTGAATAAAGTGCTATTCTGTAAGACAACAAAGATTTAGGAATTAAAGGGACAAAGTCGAGATTCACATTTATATCTTTTATTAACGGGTAATAAAATTCTGCGGAGCCTATATAATAATTATTCCCTTCCTGCACATCATTAAAATGTCCTCTAACTCTTTCCTGGTAACCTAAAAAAGAAAAGTCATAATAAGGGACAAGATTCCCGAAAGTAATTCTTGTTGCAAACCTCCACTTAAAATAAAGATTATCAATAACCGGACGGTACTCCCTAAAATCGATATTAGCGACCTGGTATTTAATGCCGTTTAAACCCAATCCTTTAAACTGTATACCTGCAGCGGCATAAATTCCGTTTTTCGGAAATTGTGCCAAATCTCTTGAATCATAAGAATATGTTGCACCAACAATAGGCATCCGGTCAATCCGTTCATCTGATGCGGAAATTCCTTTTATAAATACCGGTGAAGCTACATAATTATATCCAAAATTAACTCCAAAACGGTGATAACTGCCGAACCTTTTTCCAATAGTTATTAAAATTTGAAATATTTTTTGATCAAACTGTCCGCCGTAAAGATATTCGGCAATTGAACTTTTATTTCTTATACTGCTGTACGATAATAATGAATTAAAATAAATATCTGACCCTTTAATAATTTCAGGCTTATAGTAACTAAGTAGTATCGAAGGATCATAACCTAATGAGCCCCTTACCTGCAGGAGTTCATTTCTCCCTCTAAAATTCTGTACAACTAGATCCAACCCGTATGAAAATTTTTTCCAGTCTCTATCCTTTAATTCTACAAAGGGGAGAGGATAAATGTACCAGCTTTCATCTACATCAATAACAAGAATATTTATTTCATCGATTCTTTTTACATAAAGATCTACACGTGTAAAAATCCCAAGGCTAAAAATTCTTTCCCTGTCATATTCTACTGTGTAATTGCTAACCGTGTCACCCTTTTCAAAAGTCAACTCTCTTAAAATAATATCATTCTCAGTAATTTTATTTCCCCTAATTTCCACAGAATCAATTACTGCAAAATATTTTCCTTTATAAATCAGCGAATCTAATTTTGCGGGAAATATTTGAGAACCCAGGCAAATAAATATTATTAAAAAAAGATAGAGTTTCTGCATTATTTAAGATAATAGAATAGACATCCCTGTCTGTTAAGAAATATTATTACAGGAAAAAATAACTTTCTTACAAAATTTAAACTTTATTCAAAGTAGATTTTTAAGATACCGATTCTTCAATATAATCTAAAATTGGATTACAGGAACACACTAAATTTCTATCCCCATATGCATTATTAATCCTGCCGACACTCGGCCAAAACTTATTTTTCTTTGTCCAAGACGCCGGGAAAGCTGCTTTCTCTCTTGAATACGGATGTGTCCATTCTTCTGAAACAACCGATAAAGAAGTATGTGGAGCATTTTTTAAAACATTATCTTTTGAATCTGCGGTTTCATTTTCAAGTTCTCTAATTTCTTCCCTTATACTGATTAAAGCTTCAATAAAACGATCTAATTCCATTTTTGATTCACTCTCGGTCGGTTCAACCATAATTGTACCTGCGACAGGGAATGAAACGGTCGGTGCATGATACCCATAGTCCATTAATCTTTTTGCAATATCTTCAGCTTCAATATTGGCAGAAGATTTAAACTCCCTCAAGTCAAAAATTAATTCATGAGCAACTCTTCCTTTGCTTCCAGCATACAATACCTTATAATGCGGTTCCAGTTTTGCTTTTATATAATTAGCATTTAGAATTGAGACAATAGATGCATGTTTCAATCCTTTTGCTCCCATTAGTTTAATATAAGCATATGATATTATCAAAATATCTGCGCTTCCCCAAGGTGCTGCAGAGACTGCTGTTATTCCGTTTTTATGATTCAGCTTAATGACAGGATGTTCCGGTAAAAACGGTACGAGGTATGAAGCAACTGCAATTGGTCCCATACCCGGTCCGCCGCCGCCGTGAGGAATGCAAAATGTTTTATGCAAATTTAAATGACAAACATCAGCTCCGACAATTGCCGGATTTGTTAATCCTACCTGTGCATTTAAATTAGCACCATCCATGTAGACCAATCCACCATTATCATGAATTATATTACATATTTCCATTATCTTATCTTCAAAAACACCGTGGGTTGAAGGATAAGTAATCATTAAAGCGGCAAGGTTATCCTTGTTCTCTTCAACTTTTAATTTTAAGTCTTCAATATCAACATTCCCGAAAGAAGTGCTTTTTATAACCACTACTTTCATCCCTGCCATTACAGCACTTGCAGGGTTTGTTCCGTGAGCAGATGATGGAATTACAACTACATTTCTATTTTCACTACCCCTGCTTTTATGATATTCACGGATAACCATTAATCCGGTAAATTCTCCCTGTGCTCCTGAGTTTGGCTGCAACGAAACTGCAGCAAAGCCGGTAATTTCCGCAAGATCTTTTTCAAGCTCATTAAAGAGCTGTTTATATCCTTCAGTTTGAGTCTGCGGCGCAAAGGGATGCAAATTGCAGAATTCCGACCAGGTTATTCCAGCCATTTCAGTAGTTCCATTTAATTTCATTGTACATGATCCAAGCGGAATCATTGAATGGACTAACGAGAGATCTTTGTTTTCCAGACTCTTCAAGTAACGAAGCATTTCTGTTTCCGAATGAAAAGTGTTGAATACCGGGTGCTGTAAATATTTACTTTTACGATTTAGGAAATCAGGGAGATCAATTCCAATATTTCCAGAAATTATTTTTTTTGAATTAAATGATTTGCCGGCGGAACCAGCAAAGATGGAGATAATCTCTTCAACATTATTTAAATCAGTTACTTCATTCAGAGAAATTCCAATTGCATTATCATTTATATATCTAAAATTTATTTCACTTTTTAATGCTTTCTCTTTTATGTTCTCAATTTGATTTTTTACACTCTCTTCAAATTCAATTTTCAGGGTATCAAAATAATTTTTATTTGTTTGATTAAAACCTAAGTCTTTTAATTCTTTATCAAGTATCTTTGTTAACTTATGAATTCTCTCAGCGATATATTTTATTCCTTTCGGGCCATGATAAACAGCATACATTCCGGCCATCACTGCTAAAAGAACCTGTGCAGTGCAAATATTGCTAGTTGCTTTTTCCCTTCTAATATGCTGCTCTCTTGTCTGAAGCGCCATACGAAAAGCATTATTTCCATGGGAATCTATCGAAGCACCGATTATTCTTCCGGGGATATGTCTTTTAAATTCATCTTCTGTTGCAAAATAAGCTGCATGAGGCCCGCCGTATCCGATAGGAACTCCTAACCTTTGAGAATTTCCTACCACAGCATCCGCACCAAATTCTCCGGGCGGAGTTAATATTGCAAGACTTAAAAGATCCGCAGCAACTACGGTATAAATATTATTTTCATTTGCTGATTTAAATAATTCCCTGTAATCATAAATTTCACCTTGCTCAGACGGATACTGAACTATCAATCCAAAGTATTCTTCCGTTAATTTGATCTCTTTATGATTGCCGATTACCAATTCAATCCCAAATGGATTTGCACGGGTTTTTAAAATATCAATTGTTTGAGGGAAACATTCTTCCGAAACAAAAAATAAATTTGCATTCTGATTTTTCCTTAAGGAATGAAACATGCTCATTGCTTCAGCTGCAGCCGTACCTTCGTCCAACAAAGAAGCGTTAGCAATTGGAAGGCCGGTTAAATCAATTACTGCAGTCTGGAAATTCATTAATGCTTCAAGTCTTCCCTGAGAAATCTCTGCCTGGTAAGGAGTGTATTGAGTATACCAACCGGGATTTTCCAAAACATTTCTCTGAATAACAGAAGGAGTAATTGTTGGATGATATCCCATTCCAATATAAGATTTAAAGACTTTATTCTTTGCTGCTATTCTTTTTAGATTTTCAATAAATTTATATTCGGTTACCGGTTCTTTAAGCTTTAATTCTTTATTTAATTTGATTTGTTTGGGAATGGTTTCGTTAATTAATGTTTCTACTGATTCGACACCAATAATATTCAACATTTCTTTTATTTCTTCCGGATTTGGACCTATATGTCTATTTACAAATTTATCCGGATGTTCAAGGGTTTTCATATAAATTTCTTTCTTTTTAAAATTCAAAAGTTTAATTGATTAAAAATAATAATAGTTTGTAGTCAATAAAAACATGAATGAAGCAGATTAACAAGGAAATGGGAAAAGGGCAGATACTTAAAAAGTATTTAATTTAAACTCGGGTTATTTAATTTTTCCAAAGCTGCCTGGGCAGCTTTTTGTTCCGCACTTTTTTTATTCTTACCTTTGCCAAAACCATAATCTCTATCACCAATTACAACTTTAACAGTAAAAATCCTGTTATGCTGGGGTCCTTCCTCTTTGATAACTACATATGAAGGATTTTCCATTTTATTTGCCTGTGCAAATTCCAAAAGCTGGCTTTTATAATTTTCATCTATTAAATATAGACCTTCCTTTAAATTAGGCTGAATTAAAATCTTCTGTATAAATGTTTTTGCAGAATCCAACCCGTTATCCAGGTATACTGCACCTATTAAAGCTTCAAGTGCATCGGATAAAATTGTCTTGGAACCATTAGCAAAAGTGTTTGAAATATTTTTACTGACTAAAAGAAATTCAGCTAAATTTATTTTTTCGGCAGCTTCAGCCAATGCAAGCCTGTTTACTATTTTCGCTCTTACTTTAGTTAAAAAACCTTCGTCTTTTTCAGGGAAAGCGTCAAAAAGATATTCCGCAACTACCAAGCTAAGGACACTATCACCTAAGAATTCAAGCCTCTCGTTAGAAATATCATATTCTTCATTTTGTTCTAAATACGATCTATGCATCAAGGCTTGAACATAAAATGAAGAGTTATTTATCGGAACCCCGATTAAAGCTTCAAGCTGTTTAAATTTTTTAGGTGTGAAGATTGTAGAGATGTATTGAGAGTTTCTTTCTTCTTCCCTCTGTTTTAACTTTTTAAATAACCAGGTTAACAACTGACTCAAGACTATTCCGTTAGTAAACTTTAGGATATAAATTTTTTAAACAGAATCGAAGCATTATGTCCTCCAAAACCAAATGTATTGCTTATTGCTACATTCACTTCTTTTTGTGTCGTTTTCTTTGCGCTATAGTTAAGATCGCATTCCGGATCGGGATTATCAAGATTAATTGTTGGAGGAATTAAATTATTCTTTATACTTAAAACAGTTGCAATTGCTTCTATACCGCCGGAGGCCCCTAGCAAATGCCCTGTCATAGATTTTGTTGAAGATACAATCATTTTATATGCATGTTCGCCAAATAAAGTTTTAATTGCTTTTGTTTCATTTACATCATTATATGGTGTAGAAGTTCCATGAGCATTGATATAATCAACATCATCAATAGAGACACCAGCATCTCTAATTGATTCTTTCATTGCTCTTACAGCCCCTTCACCTCCCGGTGCAGGTGCAGTTATATGATAACCATCTCCGGTTAAACCGATACCGGCAATTTCCGCATAAATTTTTGCACCTCTATTAAGAGCATGTTCATATTCTTCCAGAATAACCGTACCGGCCCCCTCTCCCATTACAAATCCATTTCGATCTTTATCAAATGGACGTGAGGCTTCAAGATACCTGTCATTCCATGTGGATAGTGCTTTCATTGCGTTGAAGCCGCCAATAGACATTTCGGTAATAGCCGCTTCGGAACCTCCGCAAACCATCATATCGGCACTACCTCTTTGGATAAGAATGAACGCATCGGCAATTGCATGAGAAGAGGTAGCACACGCAGAAGTTGTTGCATAGTTAGGTCCCTTAAGGCCGTATTTTATAGAAATTTGTCCTGCTGCCATATCGGATATCATCATAATAACAAAAAACGGACTTAATTTTTTCGGATTTTTTTCAGTAAAATAAATCCAGTGCTGCTGTTCCAGAGTAGACATCCCTCCAATCCCACTTCCATATATAACTCCGAACTTTTCCCTATCTACATTTTCAATATTTATTTCAGAATCTTTAATAGCCATTTCTGCCGTTGCCATTGCATATTGCGTAAAAAGATCAAGCCTTTTAATGGTTTTTTTATCAATATAATTTTCAGCATTGAAATTTTTTACTTCGGCAGCAAACTTTGTGTCAAAATTGGATGTATCAAATTTTGTGATAGGACCAACCCCATTCTTCCCTTCAATTAAACCCTTCCAGTATTTTTCAACACCTATCCCTATTGGAGTTACGGCGCCTAAACCGGTTATTACAACTCTTCGTTTATTCATAGATTTTTAAAATATATTTAATCGGTTTAGGACAATTTTTCTTATTTCCCTTCATCTAAAAGTAAGAATTAAGCCGGGATTTTTTCCCGACTTTTTCTGTTAAGCTACTTTTTCTTTCAAATATTTAATTGCATCGCCAACAGTACCAATTTTTTCAGCATCTTCATCCGGAATTGATACTTGAAATGCACTTTCAAAGCCCATTACAAGTTCAACTATATCTAGTGAATCTGCGCCTAAGTCATTAGTAAAAGAAGCTTCAGGAGTAATTTGAGATTCTTCTACTCCCAATTTATCAATTATGATTTCTTTTACTTTGGATTCTATATCCATATTACTTCTCCTATTTTTGTTTTTTATGTAATTAAATGTACAAAATATTTTTTAATTATAAATGAACCAACCCTAAAAAGACAACTAATTTGAAATAACATTCATTTATGGTACATAACAGGAATTTAATTCTTATAGTTGATTTTTTTTGATTCGGCCCACAGGTGATTTACATTGTCATACCACCATCAATTGCAATTACTTGCCCGGTGATGTAATCTGCTTCAGAACTGCAGAGAAAACTAATTACTTTAGCAACATCTTCCGGTTTTCCCATCCTGTGCATTGGAACTGTACTCAAGAGCTGTTCTTTTTGTTTCTCATCAAGTTTGGCAGTCATATGTGTTTCAATAAATCCCGGTGCTACAGCATTTACATTTATATTTCTTGAAGCAAGCTCTCTTGCCATAGATTTTGTAAACCCGATTACACCGGCTTTGGAAGCAGAATAGTTTGCCTGTCCTGCATTTCCGATTAAACCTACAACAGAAGCAATGTTAACTATCTTTCCATGTTTCTGCTGAATCATCGGTTTTATAACAGCTTTAGTATAGTTAAATACACTTTTAAGATTAGTAGAGATTACATCATCAAAATCTTTTTCACTCATTCTTAATAAAAGATTATCGCGAGTTATACCGGCATTATTAACTAGAATATCAACTCCACCTATTTTTTCTACTGCAGCATTAATAGTTGACTGAGCTTGTTCCAGAGAAGTTGCATCGGCTTTAAAGCCGTATATTTTTACATCATTTAAACCAATTTCCTTTTGCAGTTCATCTGCACATCCATCAACATCATCGTTAACAAATGCAATATCCGAAAAAAGAATATCGCTGCACAATTTAGATGCTAATTCTTTTACAATTGCACGGCCGATACCACGTGAACCTCCGGTTACAATTGCTCTTTTATTCTTTGACATTTACCGACTCTCCTAATTTTATTTCATTTAGAAATTCTTCTCTGTACTTTTCAAGTTCTGCAAAATCCTCTTCACCGAAAAAATAAAGAAGCTCTTCTTTGCAGGCTTCAAAAATAGTGGTTTCAAGAAACATTTCCATGTTGCAAGTTTTCAATCTATCGATATGCTCATCATCAATAGTTAAAGAACCTTCATAAACCGTAAAAGGAAACAGTACACAATATAAAGGTTTATATTTCCATTTATGCTCACCTCTGGAATTAGCATATTTTTGAAGTGAACAAAGTCCGTTTTTATCTAAAAAAGTACATTTTTTATTAACTACATGAGTTCCGACCGCTACCCCGGATTCAAAGTCTTCATCTTTTTCAGCAGGTTCAAACCATTCTTCAACATTTTTTGTCTGAGTTTCATCAAATGTCGAAATTAATTCATCTTTAATTGATACTATCTTTTCATATTCTTTCAAATCCGTATAAACACCATAGTGGCAGCATTCCCCTGTACACTTACAGGTGAATTTATAAATGAAAATCTGGGGATCAATTTTTAATCCCTTAATTATTTTTTCACCATTATTACTCATTATAAATATTTCTCCACATCTGGATATTTTTCAATTCCAAAACTTTTTACATCAGGATTTATCCTTTTAATCAATCCTTGTAAAACTTTTCCAGGACCAATTTCATAAAATTCTTCAACGCCGTCATTTACCATATTCTTAATTGTTTCTTCCCATTTAACCGGGGAATTTAATTGCTCATAAAGAAGATTTTGAATTTTTTCTTTTTCAGTAATTGGTTGAGCGGTTACATTTGCATAAACCGGGAACCTGGCATTATATATTGGTGTATTTTCTAAAGCATCTTTCAATATTTCTTGAGCAGGTTTCATTAATGGTGAATGAAAAGCACCGCTTACAACAAGTTCCTTTACAAGTTTTGCACCTTTAAGTTTACAAATTTCCATTGCCTTCTTTACACCTTCAACAGAACCTGAAATAACTATTTGGCCCGGTGAATTAAAGTTAGCAGGCTGAACAATTCCATCCGAAGATGCTTCCCGGCAGCATTCTTCAACTATTGAAGGATTAAGCCCGATTATTGCAGCCATAGTCCCCGGATTTTCAATCCCGGCTTTCTGCATCGCCTGCCCTCTAATTCTAACTAACTTCACAGCATCATAAAATTGAATTGCATTTGCAGAAACCAGTGCAGAATATTCACCAAGTGAATGTCCGGCTGCGGCATCAGGCTGAAGTGTTCTTATAATGCTTGCTAAAATTACACTGTGCATAAAAATAGCCGGTTGGGTATATTCTGTCTGTTTCAATTCATTTTCAGGACCATTAAACATAATGTAGGAAAGATGAACTCCAAGCGCATCATCCGCAGTTTTTATCATTTCTTTGGCTTCAACTGACTGCTCGTACAAATCCTTAGCCATACCTACGTATTGAGAGCCTTGTCCCGGAAATAAAAAAGCTTTTTTTGCCATTTAAAAAATAGTTTATAATAAAAATATTATGAACTTAATTCATGAACCATATGTGCCAGTCACCTTAAAGGTGACTGGCACATGAGTAATATTATTTACATGCCCCAGACGAGATAAGAAGAACCCCACGTATAACCTGCACCAAATGCTGCAAGAATTACTTTATCTCCTTTTTTGAGTTTCCCATCTCTATAATATTCAACAAGACATGAAGGAATAGTAGCTGCTGTTGTATTTCCATACCTATCTATATTAATCATAACTTTATCCATACTTAGCCCCATCCTTTCGGCGGTAGCACTGATAATTCTCATGTTAGCCTGATGAGGGACTAAATAAGCAATATCGTCACTACTTAAATTATTCTTTTGCATTATTTCATAGGAAATATCTGCCATACCTTTTACAGCAACTTTAAACACAGCTTTACCATCCTGGTAAAGGAAATGATATCTTTTATCTACGGTTTCATGAGTTGGGGGGTTTAAGCTGCCGCCTCCTTTTAAATATAAAGCTTCCTTCCCGGAACCATCAATTTTTAACAATGAATCCTGCAAACCATAATTTAGATCTTCTGAAGGTTCTAACAAAATTGCAGCACCTGCATCTCCAAATAATATACAATTATTTCTATCGGTATAATCGGTAATTGAACTCATTTTATCTGCACCGATAACCATTACTTTTTTATACGCCCCGGATTCTATTAAACTGGCTCCGGTTTGATAAGCAAACAAAAATCCCGAGCAAGCAGCAGAAAGATCAAAACCCCATGCATTGTTTGCACCTATATTGTTTTGAACAAGGCATGCAGTAGCAGGAAAAAACATATCCGGTGAAATAGTTGCGACAATAATTACATCAATTTCATCCGGGGAAATATTATGTGTTTTTAATAAATCTTGTGCGGCACCAGTTGCAAGGTCACTAGTAGCTCCGTTCTCAAGTATTCTTCTTTCTTTAATCCCGGTTCTTGTTCTTATCCATTCATCGGTTGTATCAACTATTTTTTCAAAGTATGCATTATCAAATATTTTATCCGGGACATACATCCCTAATGCTGTAATAACCGCACTAAATTTTTTATTATTTCTGGACATAATATTTCCGTTTTACGATAAGTTAGAATATTTGTTAATTGATTTTTCGATTTTTTCAATAAGCTTTTTGGAATACATTTCGTTGGCTCTTAAAACCATGTTTTTAATAGCCTTAGGCGTACTTGAACCGTGACCAATTATACTAATTCCATTAACTCCAAGTAATGGCACACCGCCATATTCCTGGTAATCAAATTCTTTTAATATATCTTTTAATGAACTTTTAATCAGACCGACTTTTAACTTATTAAAAAAATTTGTTTCTGCATAATCTTTCAGCTTAAATTTTAAATAATATAGAACACCCTCACCAAATTTCAATAATATATTTCCGACAAATCCATCACAGACAACGACATGTACGGTACCTTTTAAAATATCTCTGCCTTCAACGTTACCTACGAAATTCAAGTTGGTTTTTTTAATTAATGCAGATGCAGCAATAGTAACTTCATTCCCTTTCGATTCTTCCTCTCCGACACTTAATATCCCTACTTTAGGGTTTTCAATTCCATAAATTTCTCTTGTATAAATTGTTCCCATAATTGCATATTCCAAAAGATGAATCGGTTTAGAATCAACACTTGCACCAACATCAAAAACAGTTGATACCCCTGCTTCATTAGGAAAAATTGAACCGATTGTTGGTCTGCCTACTCCAGGTATTCTTCCCATAATTAAAGTTGAAGCAGCCATCATAGCACCAGTATTTCCTGCACTGACAAAAGCATCGGCTTTTTTATCTTTAACTAATTTTGCTCCAACAACTATTGAAGAATTTACTTTCTTTTTTAATGCAATAGTCGGGGATTCTCCCATATCAATAACTTCATCAGCATTTATGATATTTTTTTTTTCAAAAGAAAGGTTGTTGCTTGATATAACATCCAGTATTTCTTTTTCCTTACCAACTAAAAAAAGCTCGATATTTTTATTTTCATTATATGCCTGTATTGCACCAATAATAGTATTTTGAGGGGCGAAATCACCCCCCATTGCATCAACAACTATTCTGCATTTATAATTTTCTGGAACAGAACTGTTCATTAAATGATTTGTATAATATTAGCTTTTAGGTAAAAACATTGAACGTTCATTATAGTAACCGCAGGCAGGGCATGCACGATGTGTTAATTTCATTTCACCGCAATTTGAACATGTACCTAAAGAAGGAACCGTGGCTTTATAATGTGTTCTTCGTTTATCTCTTCTGCTTTTAGACCATCTTCGTTTCGGGTTTGGCATTTTTATCCTATTGCTTAGTTAATATTCAATTTATTTTTTAATTCCGTTAAAGGGATCCATCTTGTATTAATTTGATTTTTTTCACAACCGCAATCACCTTCATTTAAATCTTTCCCGCATTTAAAGCATAAACCTTTACAATCATCTTTACACAATTTTTTCATTGGAACAGCAAGAATTAAATAATCTCGAAAGTCTTTATCAAGAACTATTCTATCGGCATCCACCGGTAAATATGTTATATTTATTGAATCAGGTTCTTCGCCATTCCTACTAAATAAATAAACCATTCTATAATTTGCTTTTACTTCCTTTTTATATAATGATGCACATCTATCACACTCAAAATTTGCATTAACAGATAATTCTGCATCTAGTATTAATTGATTATGAACTTTGGATACTTTTACTGATGCTGTAAAGTTATCGTAAAAAGGAAGTTCCAATTCAATTTCTTCTATTGGTTCATTAAATGTATAGGAATATTCACCGTCTCTTAAATTTGATATTTTAATGAACATCTCAAATCTCGAAAAAAGAGCAAAAACAAGTCAAAATATAGACATACTTAGTTTTATAGTCAAACCCATTGTTATCATATTATTTCATACATTTTGCCGGAAATATATGAATTACAACTGTATTAGATAGATTTTTAAGGATTATTTTTTATTGAAGGTTTCTTTATATTTTTCTTGACCGTAGGTTTAACTCCTGTCCATTTAGCCA
>Ga0315554_1001268_pt1 | contig 14872 bp, 17 predicted proteins | sample SalMarSW160370MG_FD_202114 | JGI IMG/M metagenome (GOLD analysis project Ga0315554, IMG submission 202114) | Salt marsh sediment microbial communities from the Plum Island Ecosystem LTER, Massachusetts, United States - Salt Marsh Sediment SW1603-70 ... | reverse complement strand
TCTTATGTCCAAGTGAGGATAGGGCTATCCTATTCCGCGAAGTCTACTATCACTTCCTTGACGTCCCAGAGTGTCTCCAGCTTCTCCAGGATTTCGCTCCTGATAGCTGAGGCAAACTGGTGGCTGGACGGCAGGTCAACTACCACATGGATGGTGCCATCCTTGATATCGACAGAGTGTACCAGCTTGGCACGCACCAGGCCCAGTCCGGTCAGTGGGTCCATAACCTTTCTGAGACGCTGCTGTACCACCTCAGGGGTCGTCGGCTTCTTCTCTTTAATCAGGCCGTGCTTTTCCTCGTAGTTCTGTATCGCGGAGCGCAGTCCTTCTACCGCCAGCACGGAGCAGTGGGCTTTGATTGGTGGCAGACCTCCCAGAGCATCGGAGGCCTGTTTCCAGGTTATTTTCTTGGCCTCGTCCAGCGTTTTTCCCTTGGCCAGTTCCGTAATTATCGAACCGGTGGCAATGTTGGAAGCACAACCATAAGACTCGAACTTAACATCAGAGATAGTTTTCGTAGCATCGTCAACACTTATGTAAACCGATACCATATCACCGCAGGCCGGGCTACCCTCGGTTGCCTTGCCATCGGGATTCTCTATCTTCCCTACATTGTGCGGGTGTCGAAAGTGTTCCATTACAGTTTCAGTATAAGGTGACCTCATCTCCGGCCCTCCTCTTAATCATTATTCTCTTTACCCAGTGGGCTGATGCTCCTCAGCTCGGATACAATCTCTGCGAGGGCCTCAACCACGGCATCGGCATCATCCATAGTATTATAGCGCCCCAGACTGAAGCGAATCGACCCATGTGCCCGTTCGTGGTCCCCCCCGATGCCATAGATGACATGACTGCCTTCCAGCGAACGGCTGAAACAGGCGGAACCAGTGCTGACCGCAAAGCCGCGCATATCCAGATGCAATGTCATCGATTCTCCCTCGACAAAGTGGAAAGTGACGTTGGCGTTCTGGGGTATCCGCTGTGAACGGTGACCGTTCAGGGTAGAGTTCGGTATCTCCGTGAGTGCCCGTTCAATAATTCGGTCGCGTATTTTCTGCAACCGCTCCGTCTCCTCAGGAGTTACAATCTCCACCGCCCGGGCAAAGCCAATAGCACCGGGGATATTCTCCAGTCCGGCACGCAGGTTAAACTCTTGAAAACCACCATCCATCCACTTGGTAAGCGGGGTTCCCTTGCGGATATACAGCCCGCCGACACCCTTTGGGCCATGAATGGTGTGGGCCGCCACCGTCACCAGGTCTACCGGCACCTTACTCACGTCGAGGCCAACACGAGTGAAGGTATGGGTGGCATCGGTGTGGAAAATCACTCCCTTCTCTCGGCAGAGCTTCCCAATAGCCTCGATATCCTGAATAGTGCCTATCTCCTGGTTAGCATGCTGGATTGATACCAGTATTGTGTCATCGGTGATGGCATCTCTGAGCTTGTCGAGGCTGACCAGACCGTCTCCGTCTACTTCCAGAAGGGTCAACTGGAAACCCTGTTTTTCCAGAGCCTGGGCACTGTGGAGTACTGGAAAGTCTTCTATTCGAGATACTATGATGTGTTTGCCCTTTTTTTCGCCCAGCGCCAGTGCCACTCCCTTGATAGCCATGTTAGACGATTCGGTTGACCCGGAGGTGAAGATAAATTCCTCTGGTGATGCCCCTATTGTTCTGGCCAGTGTCTCTCTTGCCACGTCCAATGCCTCACGGGCCTCAATACCCAGGGAGTAACCGAACTCAGACGTAGCCACCGCATAGGTATCAAAGAAAAACGGCTGCATCGCTTCAAGCACCCGTTCGTCCATCCGGGTGGCTGCCGCATTATCAAGGTAGACTGTTTTATCCGCCATGCTATCCTCCTCTTTTACCGGTCTAAATGAACAGGGTTATGGCCGATTCCCTGGCCTCACTCACATAGGTACCGACGGCACAGTAATCGGATATCAGGTCGTCGCGGAGGTCTTCTTTCTTGATACCCATTATCTCCATTGTCATGTCACAGGCGAGGATTTTGCCTCCCAACTCCACAAAGTCCTGAAGCATTTTTTCCAGAGAGGCTGCATTGGCCGCCTTCATCTTCCGCTTTACCATCCATTTACCGAGGCCGAGCATGTTCATCTTGGAGAGAGGCCCCTTTTCCAGGCCACCTTTCTTGAGTCGCTGCAGCCCCCAGAAGGTAAAGAAAATAGAGGCCTCCATGCCCATAGCCAGGGCGCCGTTGGCAACGATGAGGGCACTATATATTTTATCCATATCACCACTGTGAGCAATTATTGTTGCCTTATCCTTCCTATCTTCAGCCATACCTATGCCTCCAGCTATTTGCGTATCCTGATTCGCCAGGTATCCCCTTCTTCTGTTAGCTCAAGCAGCTCCAGGCCCAAGGCTTTTACTGCCATCGGTATCTCTTTCTTGGAAGCAGGATGCGTACCGATTACCTCAACGATATCGCCCGGTGCTGCCTTCCGCAGTGCTTTGCGGGTCTCTACCAATGGCACCGGGCAGACCTCACCTTTACAATCGACCTTTATTTCAGCCATATTATGTCGCCTCCAATGTGGCCTGAACAGGTTACTCTATCTTTACAGTCTTGTCAAAGCCAAGACCGGCAGGCGGTCAGGTCTTTCCTGCTCATCCCCGACAACATTCCGCCAGCCTCGCCCACCGGTCAGCATCATTGTATACCCACAACCGGATATTAGTATGTGACTAATGTCTCACAGAAATGAGTCCCAATTCGGAGTCCTTCAGGCTGACACTGCTCGGTCTCGATTGGCGATGTCATCACAAGCCAAAGGTGAAGCAATGACAGATAAATAAGCTACTACCAGGCAGTACCGTCAGGCACAAAATAGTGACAGACATGGTCTCGCTGTGATATAATGTTTCTTTAATAACCTCTCTTTGAGGCATCTATGGCAGAAAGGGGGGCAGCACATGGTTGCATTAGCCACAAACCTGAGAATTACCTCTACAATTGCATGGCATATCGAAAGGATGATGCTCATGTTATGGCTAATGTGCTGCCCGAAAGGGCAACGCGCAGCGGATAATATGCTATTTGAGAGGTTAATAATATGGCGAAAACAATCGCTGAGATAAACGATAAAATCAGTCAGGGCCAGGCAGTGGTCGTCACTGCCGAAGAGATAATCGATATTGTTCAAGAAAAAGGTGTGGAGGAGGCGGCACGGGAGGTAGATGTTGTTACTACCGGCACCTTCGGGCCGATGTGCTCCTCCGGTGCCTTCCTCAATGTCGGACACACCCAACCTAGAATCAAGCTTGGTGGTGGAGAAGTCTACCTGAACGATGTCCCGGCCTACACGGGGATTGCCGCTGTGGACCTTTTTATCGGGGGGACTGCCCTACCAGATGATGACCCCAGAAACAAGACATACCCCGGCGATTTTAACTATGGTGGCGGCCATGTTATCGAGGACCTTGTAGCCGGCAAGGATATCAGGTTAACAGCCAGGGCATACGGGACGGACTGCTATCCCCGCCGGAGGCTCGAGACCTGGATTAATATTGCCGACATCAACGAGGCAACGCTGTTCAACATCCGCAACGCCTACCAGAACTACCCTGTTGCTGTGAACCTGTCCGACAAGACAATCTACACCTATATGGGTGTTCTCAAGCCACACCTTGGCAATGCCAATTACGCTACTGCCGGGCAGCTCTCTCCCCTGCTCAATGACCCCCTGTATAAAACACTCGGCGTCGGGACAAGGATTCTGCTCGGGGGCGGAGTTGGCTACATCGCCTGGCATGGGACCCAGCACAATCCCGGTGTCCCGCGCCTGGAAAATGGCGTACCGCGCCGTCCAGCAGGGACGCTGGCGGTCATTGGTGACCTCAAACAGATGAGACCTGAGTGGCTCCGGGGGACAAGCATGCTTGGCTACGGCACCACAATGACAGTGGGCATAGGTGTCCCGATACCAATACTTAACGAGGAAATTGTGCGCTATACGGCGGTAAGAGACCAGGACATTGTCACCGCTATCGTCGATTACTCCGATGCTTATCCCCAGAGAAAGACCGATGTCCTCGGTGAGGTCGATTATGCCAGCCTCAAGTCAGGGACAATAACTGTCCAGGGCCAGGAAGTACCAACCGCTTCACTTTCCAGCTATCCCAAAGCGGTTGAACTGGCCAATATCCTGAAGGAATGGATAAAGGCGGGAGAATTCCTGCTCACCGAACCAGTGGTGCCACTACCGGGAGCGGAGTCAGGTATCAAGTTCAAGAATCTGGTGGAGCGTCCGATAAACGGCTAGGTGGAGCGTTTAATTAAGCAGCAAGAGAGGGCACCTGTTGGGCATTACGGGAGGTGCCCTCTTTTTGGTCGGATTGACATTTACAGATAGCGCCATGTATAGTGTAGAAAATTGAATATTGACTAGGGGAGCTGAAAGGCTGAGAGTCCCATGAGGGCGACCCTTGGAACCTGATCTCGGTAATGCGAGCGTAGGGAAGTAAGGAACCAGAAGACCTTGTTGCACTTCCCTCTTCTGGTTTTTAATTGTTCGCTACGGCCACCGTTTATCCATAGGGCTGGCTCCATGTTAGGTAGAGATACTAAGTATAATAATATCAAGAGGGGTTAAACATGGACGATATAATTATTTCAAAGGCAATAACACAGAGTTTCACCGATGAATTCATGAACTATATGGATGTAGACGTGGCTATCGCCGGCGCCGGGCCTTCCGGTCTGACAGCCGGATATTATCTGGCTAGAAAAGGCATAAAGACAGCGATTTATGAGAGGAAACTGAGTATTGGTGGTGGTATGTGGGGAGGCGGAATGATGTTTAACCGCATTGTGGTACAGGACGAAGCCAGGCCCATTCTGGATGAGATGGGGGTGGCTACTGTAGAGTACCAGCCAGGCTATTACGTGGCCGATTCCGTGGAGGCTGTATCGGCCCTGTGCTACCAGTGTGTTAAGGCTGGCACTCGCATCTTTAACCTGATTAGCGTCGAAGATGTGATGATTCGTGAAGACGACCGTGTATCAGGACTGGTCCTGAACTGGAGCGCCGTAACCATGGCGAATCTGCATGTTGACCCGCTGTCAATAAAATCCAGGTGGGTAATAGACGCCACCGGCCATGATGCTGAAGTCTGCCGCATAGTAGTACGTAAAATAGGCGCCAGGCTGAATACCCCCACCGGTGGGGTTTTAGGCGAGAAACCGATGTGGGCCGAGCACGGAGAGAGAGACCTTGTGGCCAAGACCGGAGAGGTCTATCCCGGCCTGCTGGCAAGCGGCATGGCAGTTAATGCAGTCTATGGCTACCCACGCATGGGCCCTATCTTTGGCGGAATGCTTATCTCCGGTAAGCTCACCGCTGAAACTATCATTGCGAAACTGGAGTAGAATCCCATACGCATAAAGAGGTCAGCAGCATATTTAGTCTATATCCTGTCAATTGCGTTTTTAATAGCGAAGTGCGACTTTACCCGTATTTATCAGCGTTACTGGCGTTAGACAGATGACCCCGCTCCGCATAATGTCTCCCATAATCCGTTCCATACGGCAAGCCAGAATGCCAGCTCGTTTGCCTCTGTAGGATTATTTAAAAAGGCATCCCACTTTTCCTGGAGATCATCATCATTTGTTGTCGCGACCATATTATCCAGCATTAATATATCCTCTACGTCATACGTATCCGTTATAAAGAAATACTCATCAAGGATTTCTCCGTAGGGACCACACGTGTCCACCTGTTCTAACAGACTATCGTATTCATCTTGGGCTGTACCGAGTTGAGTTTGTAGGCTGCCAACTTGGCCTTGCAGGCTGTTAGCTCTGCTCTGAGCTGCAGCGTAATCACTTTGGAGAGTATCGATTTGACTCTGCACAGCGGCGAGTTCTGCCTCCGTATCAGCCAGTTCTGTTTCAGTATCAGTCAATTGTGCATCTGTGTCAGCCAGTTCTGTTTCCAGGTCTGCAATATCTCCTTCCAGTGTAGCCTTTTCCCCTTCTAAGGTGTCAATCTCTGCATTAGCGGTATCTACGTCACCAGATAGGTCTAGATAGAAGAATACCCCTGCCCCAACTGCCCCTGCCAGGAGCACACTCACTGTAATTGCCCAGATTTTCATGTTTACCTCCTAATATTTATCTAATAAAAAAGAGCACCAGCCACCGCCATCATTTGTCTGACGATTATGGTGCCCTTAGCCATTCCTCACCACATACCTCCCGACTTAATCATCCTCCAGAGGTCGGGTATGGTTGGGTACTAATGGTGCAGGTATCAGTATCGCACTTGGAAGTCAATAATAGTCCTCTAGATAGCTGTTGTCAATACCCATTATAATGATGCTAGCCCGGTACAGCCCAGTCCAGCTATACTTAAGAAGCGCCCATACGTTAAAATGAGGTTGTGATGCAAATTATCCTCTATTGCTAGTCCTGTTAGTGACATCGAGAAACGCGTGCACATCTTTCTGAGAGAAGATAAATTGCCTGCTTTAGAGGAGGCTGTTGTGAGTAAGGTGGGTCTGGTACGTACTGATAACCGTGCTGATGGGGTGCGGAGGGCAATTATCCTGCTCGATTCCAATCCGGTAAGAGGAAAGAACGTAGTCCTCAAGCCCAACTTCAATTCGGCTGACCCCACCCCCGGCTCAACCCACATCGATACGCTCGGTGCCCTGGTGCAAAACCTCAAAGAAATGGGCGCCAGCACCATTACCCTGGCGGAGCGCAGCGGGCCGGGTGACAGTACCCACACCGTGTTGGAAAAGAAGGGCGTCTTCAAGCTGGCAGAGGAGCTGGGCTTCGATATTCTCAATCTACAGGAAATGGCTCCAGAAGGTTGGATACACTTCCACCCCGAAGACAGCCACTGGAAAGATGGCTTCCAGTTTCCTAGAATATATGCAGAAGCGGAATGTATTGTGCAGACCTGCTGCCTAAAGACACACGCCTTCGGTGGCCATTTCACCCTGTCAATGAAAAACTCGGTAGGCATGGTCCCTGGCGGCAGTTCCTATATGAGAGAACTGCACACCTCACCACACCAGCGACAGATGATTGCCGAGATTAACACTGCCTATTCTCCTGACCTGGTCGTGCTCGACGGTGTTGAGGCTTTCACCGACGGCGGTCCTGCGCAGGGTACGCGGGCTAACGCCAACGTGATACTGGCTGGTAATGACCGGGTGGCAATTGATGCTGTGGGGGTAGCCATACTACGCGAACTGGGAACCACACCGGAAGTCAGCCGTGGACGGGTCTTTGAACAAGACCAGATTGCCCGGGCGGCTGAGCTTGGGCTAGGAGTCACTTCTCCGGAGCAGATTGAGCTTCTTACCGACGACCCGGAGAGCCGGAGCTATGCCGAGAAGATAAAGGCTATCCTGCTGGCCTAATCAGCAGCGGCTACGGACGCTTTATCTCCCTAATTTGTTGCCTGTCCCCGGCAAAATGGCTTACATCCTCGAATACGGCAACCGATTCCTCTGGGGAGGGTGGTGGTGACATCTTCAAGAAGACGGCCTGCTGTTCCGGGAAGACCAGGGTCGGTGTGCCGAAGACACCCAGCGTTTCGACGGCAAAAGTATGGTCTTCCGCCAGTTTGTCCAGTAAGCGCCAGTCACCGAGGTCATTGCGGAACCCCTCCATCTCCAGACCGACACCATCAGCCACCTCAATCAGGGTAGCCAGGTCAGCAATATCCCTTTTATATTCATGCCTCGCCTTGAGTAGAGCATAGTGAAAGGCATCAAAGGCTGCCTCTCCCTGACGGCGCGCCGCCTCTGCGGCTTGAAAGGCGTTACGTCCATGACTGGGGTAATCATCCGGTTGCTCCCACAGCTTCCAGTCAGGCCCTTCCTTGCTGTTGACCTGCTCCAAGCTGAAATACTTCCAGTTGACCGTTAACTGAGGGCCGAGTTCCTCTTTAACCCTTTGCAGCCAGACCGCTGCGTTGTAAACATAGGGTCAGAGATAGTCGAAATATACGTGTAAAATCACTTTGACAGCCATAAGGGCAGACTGCCCTAGCAGGAACTTCCTCAGGTTGGACCGGCATTGGAAAACTCCGGCCTCGATGCCATTACTCTGCCAAAGATGGAGCAAAGCCGACGCGGGTGCTCGTCGTGGCACTCGGGACACTCTACATCGGCGTCTCTATCAGCAATACTGCGGCGCAGCTCAAATCTCTCGCCACACTTCGTACATTCATATTCATATATTGGCATTAACCTCTCCTCCTATTCCACAAACCTTTCTAATCTTCACTGCAATGTCACGCTCTACCAACCTGTTGGCTACCTCTATATGTATACTGTCTTATTGATATGGATATTGTCAAGGCATTTTTATGGTGGTTCCGTCCGTTTTTAGTTGTTACCAGGAGAGAACGGTAGTAATGTGTCATTTTCTTCAGAATTGCTAATCATCCTTTTCTATTCGGTACACCTGAAATACGCTCGTGCCGCCAATTGTATACACTACTCCATGTCAATGCAAACCTTTTTAGTTGACCAGACGCACAAAAAAAGGCAAAATAGAGCAACATGGATATTGCTCTGATTGTTGTATTCGTACTGCTGGGTGCTGTTATCGGTAGCTTTCTCAATGTTTGTATCGACCGCCTGCCACTAAGGAAATCCATAGTCAGCCCACCATCTTACTGTGATGCCTGCCAGCGTCGACTGGCACCCGTGGACCTCATTCCTGTGTTTAGCTACCTATGGCTACACCGCCGCTGCCGCTACTGCGGTGCACTGATACCCTGGCGTGTTTTCTGGGTTGAAGTGGGCACCGGTGCACTCTTTGGCTTCCTTTACTGGTATTACATGGTACGCCCGATAAACCCCGAGACAGCGCAATTAGCCGTTACCGCTTTCTACTCCTGTATCTTTATCATTATTCTGGGTATCGACCTTGAGCACCAGCTTATCCTCAACCGGATTGTCTACCCGGCAGTAATAGTAGCCCTGGTGCTCGATATCTCCCTGAACCAGCCGGGACTTGTGGCATCAGCTCCGCCTGCATTCCTGTCCATGCCTGCTGTCGCTGCCCGCACAGTCACCGGTATTACCGGTGGCGCCACCGGTTTTGTCCTGCTCCTGATACCAGCGCTCGTCTTCCAGGGCGGCATGGGTTGGGGGGATGTCAAGATGGCGGGTCTTATCGGTCTCGTGGTCGGTTTTCCGGTGGTCTTCGTGGCCATCTTTGGAGCGATAGTGGTCGGGGGCTTGGTAGGTGGAATCCTTCTGATGCTAAGGATAAAAGGACGAAAGGACGCCATTCCCTTCGGTCCATACCTCGCACTGGCCACCATAGTGACCATGCTTTTCGGTAACGATATCCTCAACTGGTACCTGGGTCTATTCCGCTAGTCAAACAGAAACAATGAAGATAGTTATTGCCCCGCAGTCTTTTAAAGGGAGCCTTTCTGCCCGTGAGGTAGCCGGTGCCATGGCAAACGGCATCCGGCGCGTTCTTTCCGATGTTACCCTGGTGCTGTTACCCATGGCCGACGGCGGTGAGGGTACGGTTGATGCACTGGTCTCAGCCACCGGAGGCAGGCTTATCAACAGTGAAGTGACCGGCCCGCTGGGAGAAAAGGTTGTCGCCACATGGGGCATCCTGAGCAACGGGACTACCGCAGTCATCGAAATGGCCGCTGCATCCGGTCTCACCCTGGTACCGCCCGAGATGTTGAACCCGATGGTCGCCACTACCTACGGCACGGGAGAGCTTATCCAGGCGGCCCTTGATGCCGGTTGCCATCAGTTGATTATTGGAATCGGAGGTAGCGCCACCAACGACGGCGGCGCCGGTATGGCCCAGGCACTCGGGGCGAGGTTGCTAGACACTAAGGGAAACGAGCTTCCCCGAGGCGGGGCAACTCTAGCCCACCTGAAACGGATAGATACCTCCGGACTGGATGCTCGACTCAAGGCATGTAAAGTTACAGTGGCCTGTGATGTGACCAATCCATTATGCGGAGAACATGGTGCCTCCTGGGTCTACGGGCCACAGAAAGGGGCTACTAAGGACATGTGCCGCCAACTTGATAAAGCCCTGGCAAACTATGCTGTCGTCATCAAACGATACCTCGGCATTGACATTACTGACATGCCAGGGGGTGGGGCAGCTGGTGGCCTGGGCGCCGGTCTGGTAGCTTTTCTCGGAGCGGAACTAAAACCGGGGATAGACGTCATCTCTGAAGCCACCGGGCTGTCCGAGCATTTGAAAGGGGCGTCACTTGTTCTTACTGGCGAAGGCAGGCTGGATGCGCAAACTGTATTTGGCAAGACAGTCGCTGGTGTCGCTGCACGGGCGAAGGCGGCTGGCGTCCCAGTGGTAGCTATCACCGGGGAGCTTTCCATCACAAATGAGGAACTCAAACACTATGGCATCGACGTTGCCCTGAGCATTGCCCCAGGCCCAATCAGTCGTGATGCATCCTTTGCCAATGCCAGTAAATTAATCACCGACGCTACCGAACAGGCCCTGCGCCTAATTCTAATGGAACCCAACAAAGAGTCATCCGCTGGCGATTAATTTTTTCCTGGTGCTATATACAGTCAGTGGCAAACCGGACTCCGGTTAAGGAAAAAGAACAGGAGCTTTGAGCTTCTGGAAGGGCGGCACTGGACTTATCTCCTGTATGTAGAATACAATTAGGAAGATTACACAGGTCTATTGCTAGCTCGCTCTGAGGGTAGCGGTGGCTATCGAGGATTGGAGTCGAAAGTATAATGCTACGAGGTGGCATACCCCTTGGCAGAATATTTGGCATATCAATAAAGCTGAACTATACCTGGTTCATTATCTTCGCACTGGTAACATGGTCTCTATCCGTTAACTATTTCCCGGTAGAATACCCTGCATGGAGTATTATTACCTCACTGGTAGCTGGTATAGTAACCAGTCTGCTCCTATTTTGTTCCGTACTGGCACACGAGTTGATGCACAGCATCGTCGCTCAGAAGCTTGGTATCCCGGTGCCTTCGATTACGCTTTTCATTTTTGGCGGTGTCTCCCAGATAAGTGAAGAACCAAAGACACCCAAGGACGAGCTACGTATTGCCCTCGCCGGTCCCCTAACCAGCATAGCCCTCGGCCTCGCCTTCGGAGCAATATGGTACTGGCTCAGTCCACAGTTAGAATTTATTCGGGCAATCGCTTTCTGGCTCGGCCTGATTAACATGTCTCTCGCAGCATTCAATCTCATCCCCGGTTTCCCCCTGGACGGAGGCCGCGTCCTCAGGTCAATCCTATGGTGGCACAATAAGGACCTGCAGCCGGCAACGAAAATCGCTTCTAACATAGGGAGGGGTATAGGTTTCCTCTTTATCTTCGGTGGCATATTTTTCGTTTTCCAGGGTCTCTGGCTGAACGGGCTCTGGCTGGCCCTTATCGGCTGGTTCCTTGAAAATACTGCCCAAGGCAGCTACCAGCAGGTTGCTCTGCTGAGTGTGCTGCAGGGCCACACTGCGCAGGAGGTGATGACAAGAGACTGCCCGGCAATAAATCCCGAACTCACTGTTGGCAGCCTGGTAAACGAGCATGTCCTGACCAGTGGCCGCCGCTGCTTTCCGGTAACAACCGACAGCCGCATTCTGGGCCTGGTAACGCTGCATGATATCCAGTCAGTCCCCCGCTCTCTCTGGACGACGAAAAAAGTGAGTGAAGTAATGACACCGCTGGCGAACCTAAAATCGGTCTCACCTGATGATGGCCTTTCTACTGTTCTTAGAGTTCTCACTGAAGAAGACATCAACCAGGTAATCGTAATAAACAATGGAGACATCGCTGGCATTATTGGCCGGGACAACCTTCTTTCATTCATTAAGCTGCGTGGTGAACTAGGTGTTTAGCACAAAAGTTGGCAGGACAATCTTGCCTGACAGCGTTTTAACAGCGGACGGCTCTTAAATCACGAAGGTAGAATTAAACCATGCCCTTGCACTATAAACAGATTGCGCCCGAGCTAGCCCGTCGTATCCGACTGGTCATGACTGATGTCGATGGAACACTCACTGCTGAAGACGGCTCTCAGAGTCCCGCTGCCTATCAAGCCGTGCGCCAACTGGAGCAATGTGGTATTATCGTGGGCTTCGTATCAGGTCGGCACCTGCCCAACCTGGAGGCCCTGGCACAACAACTTGGTATCAGCGGTCCAATCATTGCCGAAAACGGTGGTGTCGCCAAGCTGAAGCCCGACGGTGAAATCCTGGACCTCGGCTATTCTCGAGAGCCGGCGCTTAAAGAGCTAAACAGACTCAAGCAGCTTTTCCCCGGCGCTATCAGGGAACGAGAAGATAATGCCGAGCGCCTTATCGACGTGGTATTTTTTATTGATGGTATTGACCGCGAAGTCGTGCGGGAACAACTGGGAGACATACAGTACTATGACTCCGGCTATGTTCTGCACCTGATGGAAAGAGGCATCAGCAAGGGAAGAACTCTGCTGAGGCTGCTCAATGAAATGGGATACCAGGGCCTGTCACCAAAAGAGACAGTCGTAATCGGTGATTCTCCCACTGATATCTCCCTCTTTGAGCTATTCCAATACAGTGTCCTGATACCCAATCCGCGACTTACGGACGGGCAGCGACGGTCAGTCCAGAGGGTAGCCGGGTATGTTAGTGACCTCCCCTGTGGTGACGGCTTCGCCGAAGTAGCCAGCCATATTATTACGGCACGTGGTTGCTGAGCGATTATATGCCATCACACAAAAACAAACAAGGAGAAAATAGTGCTGAGGGACTTAGTCATAAAAAACAGGAGCTACCGCCGCTTCCGCCAAGATGTCGCCATAACAAAAGACACGTTACGAGAACTCGTTGACCTTGCCAGACTGTCTGCCTCTGCCGGTAACCGTCAGGCGTTGAAATTCTATCTTGCCTGCGACCCTGAGATAAATGAGCAGATATTCCCACTTATTGGTCTAGCCGGCAGTCCAACCAAAGCCGAGGCACCAACAGCCTACATCATCATCCTTGGTGATACACGGATAAGCAAATCGTTCGGTTGTGACCACGGTATTGCTGCTCAAAGTATCCTCCTTGGTGCCACTGAGAAAGGGCTGGGTGGCTGTATGGTCGGTATGATAGACAGGAGGAGACTCAGACAGGCCCTGCAAATACCGGGGCATTACGAGATTCTCCTAGTGCTTGTCCTTGGGAAACCTGGAGAAACCCCCGTCATTGATGAACTGGGTACAGGTGAGGAAACTAGGGGCTGGTGGGATGACCGGGGAGTCCGCCATGTCCCGAAGCGCACTCTAGACGACATCATCATCAACTAAGCATGCCAACAGGTCTATATCCCGGTCAGGAGCCTTGCCAGCCGCCGCCGGTGATGGGCAGGGTCGCCAAGGTAGTGGTACAGGCTACGGGACGCCCTAGTATGAAAGCTCGCCGGATGTTCCTTTGAGTAGCTTACACCACTGTATACCCGGTGGGCCAGGGTGGATACCTCCCAGTATGCCGCACTGGTAACGGCCTTGGCCAGGTGCACGCTTTCGGCAGCCGGTCTATCTGTATCCAGCTTCCAGAGACATTCGTAGGTAGTCCAGCGGGCCGCATCGAGGTGGTTCACCATCTCAATAATCATGTCCTGCACCCGCTGGAAACGTCCAATTGGCTGTCCGAACTGTACCCTGGTACGGCTGTACTGGATAGTCATATCTACCAGTGCCTGACAGCCGCCCACTTTATAGGCACAGAGCACCGGTATCGACCGGGCGATAGCGCTCTCCAGAGCCTGCCAGTTATCCAAACTCTCTCCCAATAAAGCTGCCTGCGGTACTTTTACCGAGTCCAGCCTTACCTCAAAGGTCTGTCCGGATAAGAAACCGGGTAGCCGGGTTATTGACACGCCGTCTGACTCTCTGTCCACCAGGAAGAGTCCTGTCCCTTTGTCAGTGCCTGCCACCACGATAAAATGAGTTGCTGCCCCGGCATCGTAGGCGAACAGCTTGACGCCATCGAGGGTAAAACCACTATTACTACTGGTAGCCTTTGTCTGAATTGCCTCCGGCTCCCAGCTGAAATCAGGTTCGGTCAGCGCCAGCGTCACCACCTTCGTGCCATCGGCTATAGCCGGCAGGACCTGTCGCTTCTGCTCTTCCGAACCGGCTTCCATGATGATTGAGCTGCCCAGTATACTCGAGGAGAAGAGCGGCCCCGGCAGAGGGCCGGTACCCAGAACCTCTAAAAGGACTCCGGCGCTGGTCAGTTGGCTTTCGGTACCGCCGTATTCCTCCGGGACAATTATCCCCGTCCACCCCAGCCCGGCCATTTTCTGCCACAGCTCTGCGGTACAGCCGGTATCGGTGTTTTGAAGGTTTTGTACAACACCCTTGGGAGCATCACGGCGCATGAAATCCAGCGCTGTTTTCTTCAACATCTCTTCGTTCTCGGAAAGACCCAGGTCCAATTTCATTCTACTTACCTCACTATTTAAGGAGCGACTTTATCTGTCTACCTGCGGGGTTCACGGCCGATGGCCAATGCGCGCGAGATGATTATCTTCTGTGCTTCAGGAGTACCCGCTGGGGCGAAACAAAGACCAGCCCGCTGTACCACTTCGAATATATCCTCTGCCAGTGACCACTCAGTGCTTTCAATAAAGGTATACGGCCCTAATACCCTGGCCAGATTCTCAATCAGTTCGCCACCGATCATCTTGGTATAAAGGCCAAGCTGCGGACCAACATATGGAGCACGCTGCCGGCTTTCGGCTACCCAGGCGTTGCGCAGACCCCACAACCTCACTATTTCGCTTGATATGAAAACGTCGACAACGTTTTCCAGCAACTGCGGGTTTTCTCTAAGTCGTTTCTGTATTCTGGGATTACCCTGGCACTGCTCGATAA
>Ga0315554_1001267_pt1 | contig 14884 bp, 10 predicted proteins | sample SalMarSW160370MG_FD_202114 | JGI IMG/M metagenome (GOLD analysis project Ga0315554, IMG submission 202114) | Salt marsh sediment microbial communities from the Plum Island Ecosystem LTER, Massachusetts, United States - Salt Marsh Sediment SW1603-70 ... | reverse complement strand
CATATAATGTTACGGTTGTTGCAGTATTTGTTTTAAGCTTATTTTCTTTTTTACCGTCTGTTTCAATCATTAATCCCTTAAAGAAAATAGTCTGACCGGGGCGGTAGATTGCTCTATCCAAAAAGAAAAATGTTTTTGCTACTATTCTGTTATTTTGATTTTGATAATAAGAGTAAATGTTTTTGGATCTGAATTTATCATTCCCTTTTTCAAGAAGAACCTGCAGGTTATAATACCTGTCGAATGACCGGTCAAATTCGCACAAACCATTATCGTCTGTTAAACTTGATTGAATTAATTCTGTACGGTATTGACTGTTTTTACCATCATACACTTGTCTGAATAAACTAACTTTAGCATCACTAATTGGATTTCCTGATTTTCTATTTAATACTATGAATTGTATTTTATTATTTATTCTATTGGTATAATTATAACTTAAATCGGTTATCCAAGTATAACCATAGGCAACTGCATTTTTCTTATATGAGAAATTTTTGTCGGTTCCAAGCAATATTAAATAATAGCCTGCTTTTAATTTCGGGATAGCAACTTCAACCGAATGCTGTTGGTAATCTCCTTCATCCGGAAGATTTACATTCCATTCTTTTACCGGTATTTGATTTTGAAAATAATTAATAAGTTTATTACTGTATAATTTGCTGGTTTCATCTTCTTTGGATTCATTCCAGGGGATTACCCGGAAATAAACTCTATTAACATTTGTATGTTGAATTAAAGCTCTAAATGGCTGACCAATTATACTTGCATATTCAACTTTAAATTTTAAGTTCTTTTGAAGTATTTGATTTTTCAAAGATCTACATGCTTCAGCACCTGTTGTACCGGGATATTTTTTAATGGCTACATCGCAAATATTATAAGCTTTTTTCTTATCCCATTTATATTGAGCAGCTGTTTCAGGATCAAACTGGCTTCCTTTGCCATTATAATATTCCGCTTTATTATATAAGATTAAAGACGAAAAAGGGATCTCAGAATATTTCTGTTCTATTGCATTCAAAGCATTTAAATATAAGCTGTCCTTATATTCATTAACGCTGTTATTTCGCATGAAATTTAATCGCTTGAGATCTACATCGATTAAAGGATCCTTTATTGGATCATTTAAGTGAAAAGAAATTAAATCCTGAAAGATATTGGCTGAATAAAATTTTAAAGAGAGAGAATCCCTCGTTTCAAAATTAATTATTATAAATTGGTTGGCCGGTGAGAAAACATCGGGATCTTTTAGTTCAAATTTATAAACAGGCTCAGTAACAGAAGCCTCTTCATTCACATAAAAATCAAGTGCACGGTTTGCAAGAAAATCATATAACGTTGGACGTAAATAAGTTCTGTTTTCATACTTTATTAATATATCATTATAGACAGATATTGGTGTGTTCTTTAAACTATCTGCATTTGATAAAGATAGTTGATATAAATTTATTATTTCTTTTAATAGATGAGCAAGATCCCATGTTTCAAAATCATCATTGTTAAAATTTACTGTTTCTGTCCTGTGCATAAATCTGTAGCGGTTATGCTGGTAGTACTGCCAATACGCGTCTGCAAGAATAGATTGTAAAACAGGTCTTGCCGGAAAAGATGAAGAATCAATTACATTTTTAATTTGATTAATAACTATCTTATTGCTGTTTTCTTCTGTATAGCTGGTATATTTTAATTTATATATAAGGGATTTGATTATTTGCGGAGCATTATTTTCCTCTAAAGATTTTTTATAAACCTGCTCCACTATTTTCAAAGCCGATCTTGTTAGACCAGCATTTTCAAGCGAATCGATTTTTTTCCAGGCTTGTTTATTATTACCTGAAAAATTTTTATGTGCATTTGGACTATGATTCGGAATTATTTTATAATGGAGGGGATTATTAAATATTTCGGTAAATGATAAAAAAAGAAATACGGAAACGAAACAGAATAAAACTTTACTTTTGGTTTTCATGGAAACCCCTATTTTATGTTAGCAAAATTTTTGATTTTATACCATTCCCTTTGTTTATGAATAACCCATCATAGGTTTTTATAATGGTTTATTTAACCGGATGATTTTAAATTAGTTCCGTACTCTTGAGAAATTTCATGATTGATAACCTTCAAGGTTAAATTATTGTGAATTATGAGCTAACCTTGAAGGTTAAGGACTTTTAAGATTTTTACACCTTTTTTATTCCGATTTTTTAAGATATTTTGGTATATAATTATTCTTTAAGGTTGTTAGATAAATTCAACCTTTATTAAATAAAGTTTCAATAGAATGAACGATTTTCCTGAAGAATTTTTAAAATTTTTAGATGATTCGCGAAAACACCTTTCAACTGCTGCGATTTCACAATTTGTTAATTCTAGTAATGAATTAACAGAAAATGAATTAGAATTCATAGGAGAGCATTTAAATAAATGTAAAAATTGCAGGGAAAATCTTAACAATATCTTTGATGAAGCACTTGATAAAAACAAAACTACTTTTGAATTTAATGTTAACCTATCCACTAGAAATCTCTTAAACTTTACAGATAATGAAAAACAGATCGACGGAATTATAAGCAAAGAAAATGATGAATTTTATTTAACTTTTTTAAAATTACCCTCTTATCTGGAAAATGAAAATATTCGTATATCTTTGGCAAGCGAGAATTTAATTATACGAATCACACCGGTTAATTTAAACAAAAAATATAAAATAGACACAGATAACGATATTGATCTAAGAGATATTACGAAAGTGAATATTGATTTTATTATCAAACATGTTAAAAGGTCGGTATCTTTAAAAAATAAAGTTTACAAATATTGGTACACATATACTGTGATTATTGCTCTTGTCGTATATCTATTAATTTTTCAACCCAACAAAAATAATCCGGTACAACCCGCGAAAGAAATTATCCCCAAACCTAATATTATAATCGATACACCGGTTGTTAAAAAAGTACCAAAGATTGATACCGTTATATCAAAGAAAGAAATTGCCGAACAACCAAAGTCTCCTTTGCAAACTAAGTTAGCACCGGAATTCAAAAATAATTCTAAGCTGGAAGGTTTGGTTAATAAATTTAAAGATAACGGAATTATTATAAATCCTGCGATAGGGGATACTCTGAAAAAACAAATTTATTTTAAATGGGCTCCATTGGAAACGGAAACTTATGATATGACTATTGTAGATAATAAGAATAACGAAATATGGAGTAAAGAACTTTTTGATGCCCGTGTAACTCTTCTGCAAAAATTAGATCCGGGACTATATTATTGGAAGTTAACTGTAAAAGGGAAATTGCAGACTGTCGGGAAATTCTATGTTAAGTAATTTTTATAAAATCATTTTTATATTTGAATTGCTTCCAAGCTTTTGATAAATAAGGTCCCTGACTATTTCGGAGGGAACTTCAACTTTAAAATTTAAACTGAAATAATTTCCATTTCTGCTAATATTTGACGGAGTCACATCATATTTCAATCCACCGGATGCTTCTTCAATTGCTTCTAAAATTTTATCTACATCTTTCCCAATAACTTTATACGACCATTCACACGGGTATTCAATTTCAGGTCTTTGTTTGTTGTTTGAGTCTAAAATCATATATAATATTTAATTAAGAAAAAGTGAACCTGATTAGAATCTAGACAATGAAATCTTCCCCAAAAACTAAAAATTAAAGAATTTTTTATCTTATTTTCTTTCATTCTTTGAAATATATTGCTTAGAAATTCAACACACAATTAAATGCTCTTAATAAACTGTAATTAAGAGATATTCCAATTGTCGAATTTTAATTCAATTTTATTTAAGAATTTGTTTTTCACTATTAAGAATTAAAGATAAATAATCAAAAATAAAAGCTCAAATTTTGATATAAATTAAATGAATTTTGTTTATTCGGATGGCATTCAATATGTGTATAAAATTGTAATAAAATTATTAAATAAGCTTTCACAAACCAAAAAAAGCCCAAAGGGGAACTGAAAGTTAATGAACGATGGGATTGTAACAACAATACTTGATAAATGTAAACGATGTTATTCATGTGTACGTGAATGCCCTGCAAAAGCAATTAGGGTTATAAACGGACAGGCAACCGTATTAACCGAAAGATGTATCGCTTGCGGTCATTGCATCAAAGTTTGTTCCCAAAATGCAAAACAAATTTTAAGTGATGTTGAAAAAGTCCTTAACGAGATATTGATTTCAGATAATGCAATAGCAATAATAGCCCCTTCTTTTGCTGCATCCTTTCCGGACAATTATTCAAAATTACCAACTGCATTAAGAAATCTTGGCTTTTCAAAAGTTATTGAAACTGCATTTGGTGCGGATCTAATTAGCGAGTATTATTTAAAAGAATTTCAAACCGAAAAAAATAAAACTATCATTAGTTCTGCTTGTCCGGCAGTAGTAAACTATATTGAAAAATATTATGAAAATTTGGTTCCCAATATCACTAAGGTTGTATCTCCAATGATCGCAATTGGGAGATATTTAAGTGAAACGGAAGAAGCAAATATCAAGATTGTTTTTATCGGGCCATGTATTGCTAAAAAAGATGAATACATCGATGATGAGCTCAACGGTGAAATAGATGCTGTTCTAACATTTAATGAAATTAAAAAAATATTAAATGATAAAACTATTTCAATTGATGAACTTGAGGAAAGTGATTTTGATCCCCCTCATGCTTTTATGGGAAAAGCATATCCTTTAGCCGGAGGTTTGCTGAAATCAACAAATATTCCGGAAGATATCCTTGAAAAAGAAATAATCGTTGTTGAAGGAAAGAAAAAAGTAATGGAGATTATCGATGAAATTTCAAACAATAACATAAATGCAAAATTTGTTGATATCCTTTTTTGCGAAGGATGTATAAGCGGACCGGCAATCGACAGCAGTCTTAACTATTATTCCAGGCGGGAAAAAGTAATAAAATTCATTGAACAAAAAATTAATTTTGTAGATAAACAGGTTTGGAAAAGTGATCTCTTTAATGCCAGGAATATTGATTTTACCAGGAAGTTCAAATCAAAAAATCAAAAAAGACCTTATCCAACTGAAGATAGGATAAAAGAAATATTAGCTGAAACAAAGAAATTCAGTCCGGCTGATGAATTGAATTGCGGCGCCTGCGGTTACAATACCTGTAGGGAAAATGCAGTAGCAATTGCAAAAGGCATAGCAGAAAGCGAAATGTGCCTTCCTTATTTAATTGAAAGAATCGATAAAGCTTATAAGGAGCTGAGTTCTGCCCAGGAGCAGTTGCAGTCTGCCGAAAAGCTTGCATCTATTGGACAGTTAGTTGCAGGTATTGCACATGAAATTAATAATCCGCTAGGTACAATTCTTCTTTATTCATCAATGTTAAAAAATGATCTGGCAGAAAAAAAACTTGATACTCAAAATGTTGAAGATGTAAAATTAATAATAGATGAAGCTACCAGATGCAAAAATATAGTTTCGGATCTTTTAAACTTTGCCCGGCAAAGCAAGCTTAAGCTTTCAACTATCAATATTTATGAATTGATTGATGATGTAATACGATCGATAAAAATTAATCCAAGATGCAAAGATATTATTATTCAAAAAGATGAAGAATCAAAAAAATGTATGATTGATTGCGATTCCGACCAGCTTAAGCAGGTTTTTCTAAACCTGGTGAATAACTCTTGCGAAGCAATGCTGGAAAGCGATAAAAAATTTTTAAGCCTGATTATCAATGAAAATAGTAATCACGTAAATATCGAAATAAAAGATACCGGTACGGGAATTCCTAAAGAATATTTCAGTAAAATTTTTACTCCATTCTTTACTACAAAGAAAATCGGGATGGGAACAGGACTTGGTTTGGCAATTTCTTACGGTATAATAAAAATGCATAAAGGAGATATAACATTCCAAAGTGAAGTTGGAAAAGGCACATCTTTTATTGTTAAGTTGCCGAAATATCTTGTTATCCAAAATGTGAATATGAATTAAGGAAATAAAAATGAAAAAGAAAAAAATATTATTAGTTGATGATGATATCGATTTACTCGAGCAGAGTAAGATATCATTTGAATCGAAAGGTTATACGGTTGCAACTGCCGAAAATGTTGATGAAGGATGGCAGATATTTCAAAAAGAAAAACCTGATGCAGTTGTGATCGATTTAATTATGGAAGAGCATGATTCAGGTTTCATTTTGAGCTATAAGATTAAAAAAGATGACTATGGGAAAAATATACCCGTTTATATTTTAACTTCTGCAACTTACTTAACTGGGTATAAATTTGGTGTTTCAACTGAAGAGGAAAAGGAATGGATTTACTGCGATGAAATCATTAATAAACCCGTAGTAACAGAAGATTTGATAGAGAAAATAGAAAATTATTATTTGAAAAAAGAAAATTTTCACAGATGAATGAATTCAAAGCAAATAATAAGATTAAAGTTTTAATTGTTGATGATGAAAAGAATCTTGGAATTGGCATTAAACGTTTGCTTGAAAAAGAAGGATATGAAGTTCAGCTTGCAGTAAATGGAACAGAAGGAATACAATTAGGAACTAATGAAGAGTTTGATCTAGCAATAATTGATCTGAAAATGCCGGATATTGATGGAATTATCGTGCTAGAAAAGATACTTAAGAAATATCCCAACACAATTTGTTTTATCGCAACTGCTTTTGCAAGTTATGAAACAGCTATAGAATCTACAAAGAAGGGTGCCTACGGTTATATTCTCAAACCTTTTTTACCCGATGAGCTCTTATATCAACTAAAAAAAGGATACGAAAAAAGATTCCTATTAATGGAAGCCGAAAGGTGGGAAAAAGAAAGGGAAGAAAGGCTGCTCGAAATCGCGTTTGAAAAGACACGTGTACTTACAATTATCAATTCAATAACTGATGGAGTTCTTGTAGTAAACAAAATTGGGGAAGTAGTCTTATTTAATCCGGCAGCCTTAAAATACTTGGAGATTGAGGAATTAAAAATTGGAGATCAAATAATAGAAAAACTCCACCCGCAGATATCGGATTTGATCGATAAACTATTAAACAATGATTCTTTTGTTACCAAAACATATTCTGCACAAGTAGAATTAAAACCAGGTTATGATTTTTTTATTGAAGCTACTTCATCCGGAGTTTTTCATCCCGATGGTTCTCTTGCCGGTGTAGTTGTTGTGCTTAAAGATATAACCAATTTAAAGAAATTGGAATTTCTTAAATCTCAATTTGTGTCTATGGTTTCGCATGAATTAAAAGCACCTATATCTGCTGTATATGGTTATTTAAAATTATTTAATGATAATTCAGTTGCTGTTTCTGATGAGCAGAAAAAGAATTTTATAAATAGATCCCAGTTAAGACTAGATGGATTAATTAAAATGGTAAATGATCTTCTTGATATTTCAAGAATGGAAATGAAATCAATTAAAAGAGAAATAAGTGATATTGATTTAAGGGACGTGATTAATAATATTATTGAGTTATTTCAGGCTGATCTAAAAAGAAAAAATATTACTGTCGATTTTAATTCAATCCCTGATTCGCCTTTTATAAAAGCTGATTTTGAAGAGATGAACCGTTTGTTTACAAACCTTATTAGTAATGCAATAAAATATAATAGGCATAACGGTTGTATTACTGTTATTATAAATTCAACTGAAGTATATTTGGTTGTTGAAATTAAAGATTCTGGAATAGGTCTTAAACCGGAAGAAAAAAAGAAGCTATTCCATGAATTTTTTAGGGCGAAAAATGAATTTACTAAGGATATAAGCGGTACCGGCTTAGGGTTATCAATTGTTAAAAGAATAGTTGATTCATATTCAGGGAGAATTGAAGTGGGAAGTGAATTCAATAAAGGGACTACATTCAAAGTTTATTTGCCTTTTCTTTACAAAGAAATTCAAAAATAATTGTTGAATAGATTAATGAACCGCAATACGGACATAAGGTTTTAAATTTTTATCACAAATAATATGAGGGGGTCTAATGACTCGCATAGCAATAATAGATGATGACGCCGATATTCTTGATGCCAGCAGCTTAATTCTCACATCAAATGGTTATGAAGTAATAACGGCTGATAATCCAGATGACGGGTATAAAATTGTTAAAGAAAATTCGCCCGATCTAATTATTCTTGATGTAATGATGAATGAACCCGACGATGGATTTTTTCTTGCTCAAAGGTTCAGAAAAGATAATATCAAAGTACCGATAATAATGTACACTTCAGTTTCCAAAGCAACAGGTCTGGATTTCGGCGTAAGTGAAATTGTTCCTGTTGATGAATTTGTTGAAAAACCAATTTCACCTGAAGAACTAATTAGCAAAGTTAAAATACTTTTACAAATTCAACAGGAGGGATAAATGCTGGTAATGGAAAGAAATACTTTATCCGAAGAGATAGAAGAATTAATCAAAATTTATGGTTCCGAACGCTCATCTCTCCTTCAAATTCTCCAGGCGATCCAGCGGAAGCATAAATATATTTCTGATTTTGCTCAGCAGGAAGTTGCACAGTTGATGAATATTCATCCTGTTGAAGTTTATAGTGTTATTTCCTTTTATTCTTTTCTGCATTCGGAACCGCAGGGAAGAAATATCGTGCGGCTATGCCAAACAATCTCTTGCGATATGAAAGGAAAGGAAGATGTAAAATCAACGGTAGAGAAGGAACTTGGAATTAAATTCGGTGAAACAACAAAAGATAAACGGATAACGCTTGAATTTACCAACTGCCTGGGTATGTGCGATCAAGGGCCGGCGATGATTATAAACGAAAGAGTTTATACACGTCTTAATACTGAAAAAGTGATACAAATTTTAAATGAGATAAAGTAGGAATTAAAATGGAATCAATAACCGAAAGAAAAAAAACAAGAACAGGTCCTGTTTTATTTTCCAGTTATACACAGGGTGAAGGAATTAGAAAAGCTCTGCAGCTTGGCAGGGGAAATATTTTGTTTGAACTGAAATCTTCCGGATTAAGGGGAAGAGGCGGCGCAGGCTTTCCTACTTCAACAAAATGGATGCTTACTGCTGCATCAATCGCAGAAGAAAAATTTATCGTATGCAATGCGGATGAAGGAGAACCGGGTACGTTTAAAGATAGAGTTCTTTTATTGGAATATCCGGAATTGGTTTTTGAGGGAATGGTAATCGCCGGCTTCACAATTGGGGCAAAATTAGGTTTGGTTTATCTCCGGGGCGAGTATGAATATATGTTGAAATCTCTGCAGGATTATATTCAAATGATGAGAAACGAAAACCTTCTGGGTAAGAACATTTTAGGTAAAAATGATTTTAATTTTGATATTGAAATCAGGCTTGGTTCGGGTTCATATGTATGCGGTGAAGAAACTGCATTGATTGAATCATTGGAAGGATACCGGGGAGAACCAAGAAATCGTCCGCCTTTCCCGGTTGATACAGGTTATATGGGAAATCCAACAGTTGTTAATAATGTTGAGACTCTTGCATCTGTTCCTCATATAATTACAAAAGGAGGAGAATGGTTCAGAGTTTATGGAACTAGCAAATCAACCGGTTCAAAATTATTTTCTGTATCAGGCGATTGTGAAAAACCAGGTGTGTATGAATTACCTTGGGGAACTACAATCAATGAATTATTAAAAATTGTTGAAGCAAAGAATACAAAAGCAGTTCAAGTTGGCGGCGCTTCCGGAGTCTGTCTATCTAAATCTCAATTTAACAGATCATTTGCTTATGAAGATGTAGCGACCGGCGGTTCGGTAATAATCTTTAATGAAAGCAGGAATATGCTGAAAGTATTAAAGAATTTTATGGAATTTTTTGTTGAAGAATCATGCGGGCAGTGTACTCCATGCCGTATTGGAAATGTAAAATTGCTCGAAGGAATAGAATTAATTGAAAAAGGAAAATTTACTTTTTCTTATATCAATAAATTAAAAGATCTTGGGAGAACAATGCAGGTTGCTTCAAAATGCGGATTAGGACAATCAAGCCCTAATTCTTTTATTTCAATTCTGGAAAACTTTAAAGATGAAATTTTTCAAACTAATGGGAGGGGGAAATAATAAATGGTAAAACGTGAAAAATCAAGGATACCTGTAAGTCAGCAGCCTTTTACGGTTAAAAAACCCGAAGATATTACAACTATTGGAGGTACTGTTAGTGTTCAAATTAATGAAAAGAAATTTACCGTTCCCCTTGGAACAACTATTTTAGAAGCATGCAAAGAAAATCAAATTCACATTCCAACATTATGTCATCATCCTGATCTTTGTATTGCAGGCGTCTGCCGTATTTGTGTTGTTGAAATTGAAGGAATGCGGACGCTTCAAACCGCTTGTTCATTCCCGATTACATCACCTATTAAAATCCATACCTCAACTCCAATGGTTAGGAAGGCAAGAAGACATATTATTGATCTTCTTTTAAGTGAACATTACGGTGAGTGCTATTCCTGTTTTAGAAACGGAAATTGTGAACTGCAGTCGCTAGCTAAAGAATATGGAGTTGATGGATTTACTTTTGGTCATATAGACACCGCTCGTTATGAAGTAGATAGATCATCCGCTGCGGTAATCAGGGATATGAGCAAATGTATATTATGTAAACGTTGTGTAAGAACCTGTATCGATCTCCAGGAAGTCGGGGTATTGGAAGCCCTGGAGCGCGGGCACGAAACGCATATAGGAACATTTTTAAATAAACCTTTAGCAGATGTAATTTGTATTAACTGCGGACAATGTATCAATAGATGTCCAACTGCTGCATTACGTGCAAATGATCCTTCCGATGAAATATGGATGGCAATCGATGATCCGGTAAAACATGTTGTTATACAGACTGCTCCATCACCGCGTGCTGCAATTGGTGAAGAATTCGGGATTGAAGCAGGAAAATCATTTACAGGGGAAATGAATACTGCTTTAAGACGAATTGGATTTGATAAAGTTTTTGATACAAACTTTACGGCTGATCTAACAATTATGGAAGAGGGAACAGAACTGCTGAACAGGTTAAAAAAAGCTTTAGTTGAAAAGGATGATTTGGTGAAGCTTCCGCAGTTTACTTCGTGTTCGCCCGGGTGGATAAAATTTATTGAACACTTTTATCCCGAATATTTGGACTATTTATCAACTGCCAAATCACCTCAGCAAATGTTTGGTGCTATTATAAAAACTTTTTATGCAAGGGAAGCAAAAATCGATGCTAAAGATATTGTAACTGTAGCATTAATGCCCTGCTCTGCAAAAAAGTTTGAATGCAACCGGCCTGAAATGAATTCATCCGGATACAAAGATGTGGATTACGGTTTAACAACAAGAGAGATGGCTCAGATGATTAAAGAAGCGGGTATCTATTTACCCGAAATGCCAAAATCCAATTTTGATGAACCATTTGGAGATGCTTCAGGAGCAGGATTAATTTTCGGTGCAACTGGCGGAGTGATGGAAGCAGCTTTAAGGACTGTTTATGAACTGGTAACTGGGAGAGAAGTCCCTTTTAAAAATTTGAATATTGAACCTTGCCGCGGTTTTGAAGGAGTAAAGCAGGCCTCGGTAAAATTAGAAAACTGTGTTGATGATTATAAATTTTTAGAAGGTGTTGAATTAAAGTTCGTTGTAGCACACGGAACCGCAAATGCCAAAAAAGTAATGGAAATGCTGAGGCGGGGTGAATTAAATGATGTCCATTTTGTAGAAATTATGGCATGCCCTGGCGGATGTTTGGGAGGTGGCGGGCAGCCTATTCCTACCAATGCAGAAATCAGGAAGAAACGTGCAGAAGCAATCTATGCTGAAGAAGAAACGCTGGAAATAAGAAAGTCTCATAATAATCCTCATGTTAAATATATTTATAAGAAATTTTTAACCGAAGGACCGTGCAGTAAGCTTTCACATAAGCTTTTGCACACACATTATACTAAACGAGGGAAGTATATATCGTAAATTATTTATAAATATTAAGTGTTTACGAAAATAGTTAAAGCATGGATGCATGTTATCTTTGCATGACTACTTGATGTTCGAGCTAGGATTGCTTATTGACCACTGCATATAGCGTATTTGATTTTGTTGGAAATGAACTATAAAAATAAAACGGCTGTTATTTAAATGATCACACTTGTTCCTACATGGGCGCATCATTATGATGCTTTTTGGGATGCGATAAAGAGAAGGAATAATTGGTTTATAAAACTTCGCTACGGTGCAGTTCTAATGCTTATTGCTTTCCTTCTTTCTGCAGAATTAATCCTGCATACAGCCTTTACCGATTTGCAGGTAAGAGTTTTTGTTATTTTGGTTCTGGCAATATTAGCTTACAACATATCGTTTCAAAAGATAAGCAAGAATTTAAAATGTGTCCCCGGTAAATTTAATCCTCTTCATCTTTCCCTTGTACAGATGCTTTTTGATTTATATGTACTTACCTTGCTTGTGTATTACACAGGCGGTATTGAGTCTCCTCTTTTTATGCTGTTTGTATTTCATATGATTATCGGCAGTTTAATTTTGCCGGGAAAAATTATTTACAGTCTTGCCGGTTTGGTTATAATTGTATTTTGCTCATTAACTTTTGGAGAATATTTTAACATTATTGCACATCATAGTGTAAAAGGACTCCTTCAAATACCAATTTATAATAATTTACATTTTTTACTGTCTTATAATATTGTCTTTTCTTTCGTGATAATTTTTAGTGTAGTTATCACCAACCATATTGCGGTACAGTTGTATAAAATGGAACAGGAGTTAGTTGAATCAATAAAGAAATTGAACGAAGCGGAAATTGAGAAACAAAAATATGTCATGGGAGTTGTTCATGAAATTAAAACTCCCTTAGCTGCTCTTCATTCTTACCTTGATTTAATTCTGCAAAAATATTTAGGTCCCATTAGTGAAAAGGTTGAAGAAAAGCTTTTACGGGCAAGGGTGCGCTCAGATGAAGCTCTTCAATTAACAGATGATGTTTTAAAAATTTCCAAGCTCAGGCTTCTTGATGAAATAGCAAATGAAGAAATTGATTTAAAAGAATTACTTTGCTCAATACACCAGCAGCAGAAAATAAATATTCAATCTAAAAATATAAGTTTTGATTTAATTGATGATCGAAAAAACACAAGAAAAATTAAGGGCGATATGCTTCTTCTTGAAATGGCTTTTTCCAATTTAATTAATAATGCCGTTAAGTATGTTAATGAAAACGGAATTATAGAAGTAAAGCTTAATTCGGATAATGGTAATATAACGGTATCAATTAGTGATAACGGGATAGGTATTCCACATAAGGATTTGAAAAATATATTTAAAGATTTTTACCGTGCTTCAAATATAAAAAAATCTTATGAAGGAACTGGCTTAGGATTATCTTTTGTTAAACAGATAATTAAAAGGCATAATGGTGAAATAACAGTTAAGAGTCCATCTAATTTAGGGGATAAAAATAATCCCGGCACCTCCTTTATTGTCACAATACCATTTTAAGTATAAAGTATAAATTATAAAGTGCAAAGATATTAACAATAATGAAAACGATATTTTGTAGTGTAGTTCTTTTAGTAATAATAAATTCTTACTCCTTTCCACAAAATTCCACGTTTAAAGGTAAAGTTTTAGATTATGAAACTAATAGTCCGCTTGAAGGTGTTAATATTTTTAATAGTAAAAAAGAATTCAGTGCTGTCACAGATAAATTAGGAAATTTTTTGATTGAGAATATTCCGGACGGAAAATATAGTTTTACATTTTCTTTCATTGGTTATTTAACTCAAAATATTACTATAGATATTAAAGATTCGGTAACATTTAGAACAGTTAAATTGATTCCGGCTCCGGTTACTTTGGGGGAAATAATTGTAACAAGTACTAAAACCGAAAAAACTATAAAAGAAACTCCGCTTCCTATGGAAGTTGCAGCAAGAGATGCATTAGAGAAATCAAATGCTGTAACGGCTCCTGATTTATTGAGCAGCTTACCCGGAGTTGCAATTCAAAGGGATGGAATTTGGGCAACTTCAATAAATGTTAGGGGTTTAGGAAGCTCGAGCCTTGTTATGCTGATTGATGGAGATAGAATAGAAACTGCAACAGATCTTGCTGCAAGTTTATCTTTAATTGATTTAAATGATATTGAAAGAATCGAAGTTATTAAAGGTTCTGCTTCATCACTGTATGGTACAGGAGCTTTAGGCGGGGTTGTCAATTTTATTTCCAAATCTCCAAGTTTCTCGGAAAAATTATCTACCGGTGGATCAATTTCAAGTTATTATAATTCTGTTAATAAAGGTTATTCACAAAATATTAATTTTAATTTAAAAAGAGACTTCTGGTATTTTAGAATAAATGGATCACTTAGAAAAGCCGGAAATACAAAGACACCATCGGGAGTATTAGACAATAGTCAATATTCAGATAATAACATTTCTGCTTTGCTCGAATTATCTCCTTTTAATAACCAGAATTTAAAAATTGATTACCAAAAGTATAAAGCAAATGATGTCGGCATTCCCGGCGGATATCCTTTGTTTCCAGATAATGCTGTTGTTAAATACTCCAGCATTGAAAGAAATCTTTTTTCTGCAAAATATGAAATAAAAAATATTTCTACAGTATTAAATAAAATTTCATTAAAATATTATAATCAGAATATCTATAGAAATGTTGAGAATATTCCTTATTTGATCCAGCATCCAACTCCTTTACAAAATGTGTATGTGGAAAAAATTACTCCAAATGCCAGACATTATACGAATGGAATTCAATTGCAGTCCAATCTGATTCCATTGTCAAATCAAATTTTAGTAGCAGGTATTGATGCCTGGCAAAGAAAATTGGACAGCAGAAGAGAGAAATATTTAAAAATAGAATCGCTTGATTCATTAG
>Ga0315554_1001266_pt1 | contig 14885 bp, 9 predicted proteins | sample SalMarSW160370MG_FD_202114 | JGI IMG/M metagenome (GOLD analysis project Ga0315554, IMG submission 202114) | Salt marsh sediment microbial communities from the Plum Island Ecosystem LTER, Massachusetts, United States - Salt Marsh Sediment SW1603-70 ... | reverse complement strand
TGATAGGCTCGCTCCACGGTAAGACGGGTATGCCGAAGATCAACGAACACGAGTATCCCGTTGTTCACGACGATGCCGCTGGTCAGGATCAGACCGACAACCACCGGCAGGGTCAACGACCAGGATAAAACCCTGAGCAGCAGGAGCGGAAATATGAAGGCACCGGGAATCTGCAACAGGATGATACAGGAGATGCGCAGAGATTCGAACTGGAACATGAGGATGAAGAAGATCAGCAAAGCTGCCAGGACGAAACCGGCGTACAGCGACCGGGACAACAGTAGTTGTTCAGTCACCTCTGCTCCCACATCTGCCCTGTACCCCGGCGGAAAAGAGAACGAAGAAAGGATCCTCTGAGTGTCCTCGAGAACCCGTGCTCGGTGCTTCCAATCCGCCAAAACCGAGATCCTTACGCTTCTGGCCCGGTTAAGATGGAAGATCCGTCCGACCTGCTCCCTCTCGCCCACTCGAACAAGCGAGTCGATCGTGAGGGGCGAGGCCCGGCAAGGAAGTCGCAGCAGGGTGGAGAGACTTCGGCCTTCGCCGTCCAGCGTTTCCGCCTGCAGGACAATGTCCATTTCATCAGCACCGGTTGTCCATTTATCCAGAACCGGCGAAGAAAGAGCCCAATACATCTGGGTGTACAAGTCATCAGGAGCGATCCGGGTCCGCGCCGCTTTCTGCAGGTCGACGTGGAGCTCTTTCGCCGGGAGAACATTCTTGAAGTGAAAAAGAATCCCACGGCATTGCGGAAGCCCTTGAATCTCCTCGGCCAGCTGACGAGCTAATCGCTCCAGTTCGCCGGGAGCTTCACCCGAGAGGGATACGGGAAAGGATGTGATATCGGATGTACCGTCGGGGAAGTGCAGGAAAGCCTCTCCCAGCCGATACTCCCGTGCTTTCAGTGATGAAATCACCTCGTCTCTGCGGGCAGAATCAGCGAGCTGCACAAAAAAGCTCGCCCGCTCCGGCTCGTACCTGCTGCTCACCTGTTCGACTCCGCTGCAATCCAACAGCTGCTGCTCGACTGGAGAAGCCGACTGCAGGACGTACTCGGTCGTATACCCGCTGGGATACTCCACCGAGAAGTGCACGATCTCCTGCTCCACCCCGCCGAGGCCGAATCCTTCCCTCGCAATTCCGGAAACCAGGACGGATACGACACCGGCCAGAGCAAGGCCAAGGACTGCCAAGGGCCAGCGAAGTCTGTTCATCACGACCATTAGGGAGAGCAGGTGGCGAAGGGGATTCGGTCTCGGCGATTTCCGAGAGCTTCCCGGAACCACTGTGCGTGAACCGTAGATGTTACCGAGGAAAGCCGGAAGAAAACAAAACACGAAGATACAGGAGGCTGCCACGGAACCTGCGATCGAGAGGGCAAGACCTCGGAATTGATCGATCAGGACCTGAGGGGCGAAAAGCAGGGGCAGGAAGACCGCGGTCGTGGTTGCTGCGGCGAACAGGATCGGACCGCGAGAACCGGCAATGGCGTTCCTGCAGCCGTTGCCGGAGCGGAAAAACTCCTCGACGAAAATGACTCCGGCATCGATAACCAGCCCAACACCCACCGCAATCCCGGAAAGGCTCAAAACGTTGAGCTGCTCTCCGGCAATACGCAGCAGGGCCAGCGATACGGCTATTGAAAAGGGGATATTTGCACTGAGCAGCAGGGAAGGGAGGATTCTGCGCATAAACAGAAACGTGAGCATAACGACGCAACAGATACCGATCCCGGTAGCATAGAGAACCTGAACCAGGGCCTTACGCACGAGACGCCCGTAGCTGTAGAGGATCTCGGCGTCCGGCAGGCTTTGGCTGAGCCTTTCCAGACGGCTGCAGAGAGCCAGAACATTGGCATCTCCTTCGGGTTGTACGTAGAGGATCAGTCGCTCTTGGCCATTTACTCTGCCGATGATCTCGGCTCTGCGATTTTGTAACCCGGCATCCGCCAGGTCCCGGAGGCGGACGCCGGGGGATATCGTCAGATTCAGCAGCTCATCGATATTTTGGAACCGGCTGTCCAAGAGGTAGGCCGGCCCGGATTCACGGCCAAAACCCCCAAGAACGTTTGTCTTTCGTACCGAATGGATCAAATCAGCCAATTCAACGCCGGAGACCGGTAGTTTCTGGGGGTAGTACCGGATCACAACCTCCGACCCGGCACTTCCGGCGATCTCTACCTCCCCACTGCCTTCTACATTCTCGAAGATTCCCTTTAAATCCCCCTCCCCCGGTCCGCCTCCGCCCGGGAAACCGGCGATGAAGACGGGTTTGCCGGTTGCATCGCTCTTGAGGATGACGGGACGCTGAACATCAGGCGGGAATTCCGCCTGAGCAGCGTAGACGATTTCCCTGACTGCCAGAAACGCCGCATCGAGATCCGTTCGCCCCGAAAAGCTCACCAGCAGACGCGCCCTACCCCTCTCGCAAACCGACGATATCTCCGTAATCCCGGCTACCACGGACAGGCTTGCCTCCAACGGGTCTACAACGGCACGCTCGATCTCCTGCTCGAAGGCTCCTCGATATTCCAGGGTAATCAGAACGGATTTCTTCATCGACCGCGGCAGGTAACCGAGAGGTATCGACAACGCAAACGTCGCGGTCAAGATGCAGAGGAATGCCAGCAGCAGGATTACCCGACGGGGTTTCTCAATCCAATCTCTGTAAAAATCCATCACTGTCGTAAACACCTGGCGGTGGCAAACCGATCGTACAGAACGGGAAAAACCATAAGGATGGAAATCAAGCCGACCAGGAGCCCGCCGAGCAGTGCCACCGCCGTGTTGCTCTGCAGCGCACCCTCCCCGGCGGTGTTCAGAGCAATAGGGATCATCGCGACCACCGTAGATAGTACGGTCGCGGCAATAGGTTTGAGCCGATGTCTGCAGACGGATACCAGACCTTCTCGGTTCAGGGGCTCCGCTGACTGAATCGCCACGGTCAGGATAATCGATATGTTGATTGCCGTGCCGACCAAAATTAGGATACCGAGAAATGAATTGATATTGAGGCTGTACCCCAACAGCACGAGCACGATCAGGCTTCCGGACAACGCGGGTACGAGGGTGAGAAGCAGCAGGAGGGGGAGAACGAAGGATTCGAACTGGGCACCGATCATGAGGTACATCAGCAGCAGGGCAAAGGCGAATACGACCAGGATGTGCTTTTGGCTGCTTTGTAGCGCCGAGATCGTAAGAACTTCCCCTCGGGCCTGATATTTGGATGACAGAAACGCCGACACGTCGCTCTTTGCACCGGCGACGGGGTGTGCGGTGAGGGAAACCGCCGGTCTTCTGTCGATCCGGTACAGCTCTTGGTAGGAGATGCTGCGTTCGAATGTGCCCAAGATACCCGTTTCAATGAGCTCATCCTTTACAGGAACATGTATCTTTTCGAGCCGGGCATCGGTGGCCGTCTGCCCGGGATCCAATCGCACCCTGATATCGATCCTCCTTCCTTCCGCCGGCAGCTGGGCTGCAACCTGCCCGCGCACAGCCGTACGCAGCGATTCCAGCACCACAGCCGGCTCCGCACCCTGGGATGCCAGGCTCGTGAGATCCAAATCCAACCCGATGCGGTTCGCCTCCCGGCGGGTATCGATCCACACGGAACGAATCAGCCCGGATTCTTCGAGCTTCCCGGCAATCGACCCGGCTTCGTGGAGGAGGACCTCCCGATCCACGCCGGTAAGACGATAGACCACCACATCCGAATCCCCGAGCAGCCGGCGGACCGCATTGGCCGGTCGGGTTATGGTATAGCGAATGCCCGGGAATCGGTTCAGGAGCTCTTCGATTTCCGCCGCTGCCGCTCCCGCGGACCGACCCGTCTCAGGTACAGCGGCAACCCGGAACTGCACGCGCCGTGGATCTCTGTCGGGTTCGCTGCGATCGGGCAGGGAGTCGCGATCGTAGCCGGCGGAGGCGAATACCGATTCGACTCGTTCGGCAGCCAGGAGCTCGGAAGCGATGCGTTGGCTGAGCGATCGGCTCTCCCGTATCGGGGTAGCCGGGGGGAACTCGACGCGGATCTCCAGATTGCTGAAATCTGTTTCCGGCAGGATGCGTTTTGGAATAATGATCAGCACAGCCGAGCCCGCCACCACGAGAAAGATCATCAGCAGGGGCGCGATTCGAGGCCGCTGGAGCTCTTTTTGAAGATAGCGGGCGTAGATCCACCCGATTTTCCCGATTCGCCGGGGTCGCGGATTCGATGGGACGGGATTCTTGAAGCATAGCCTGTAGAGGGCAGGTGTCAGGGTCAGAGCGCACAGCAAAGAAGCGACGAGCAAACAGGAGATGGTCAGAGCCAGATCGCGGAACAACGCTCCGGTTACACCCGGAAGAAATACAACGGGCAGAAAGACCAATAGAGTGGTAAAGGTGGATCCAACGATGGCTTTTGTCGTTTTTCCGGCCGCGGATGCAATACCCTCAGCTGAGCTCGCTCTTCCTCGAATCAGCGAATCCAGGACCACGATGCTGTTGTCCACGATCATGCCGATGCCGATTGCTATGCCCGCAAGGCTCACGAGATTCAACCCGATACCGGCGAATCTCATGAACAGAAAGACCGCCATCATCGACGCCGGTATCGACGCCGAGACGATGAGGGGAACAGCCACCCTTCGGAACAGTATCAGCAAGATCGCGAACACAGCGACGCACCCAAAGGCCATCGCCAGAAGGAGATTCCTGATTCCGCTTTCGATTTCCTCGGCGGCATCCTCTATGATTTGAAACCCCAGATCTCCTGCAAACGTAGGTCGCAGCGTCTCGAGGGCTTTCCTCAGGTTACGCGCCGTGTTCAGGCTGCCGCTGCCGGGGATTTTTTCGACGAAGATGCCGATTGCCTCTTCACCGTTATGGTGGAAGAAAGAAGTAGGCTCCTTTACATCCCGATAGACCCGAGCGAACTGCCCGAGCGGAACGACCCCGTCTCCCGAGGTCAGGACCGGAATCCGGCGTATATCCTCCAGGGTGTCGACGTCGGTCGTGGCTTCAACCACGTACTCTCTGGGACCTTCGACAACCCTTCCCAGAGGCGCGTTGTAGATCGAGGAGGCGACGACCCGGGTGAGCTGCTGCAGGGGAACACCGGCTGCAGTGAGCTTGTTGCCGTCAGCATCTATCTTGATCTCCGGCTCGGCAAGTCCCACTATGCGTACCGTGGCCACCCCCGCAACCTGTTTGAGCTTGGCGCTGAGCTCGCCCCGAACGATAGTGCTGATATCCTGCATCTGCCTGCCGCGGATCGGAACTACGGCCAGGGTCAGCACCGGTCGATCGGAGGAATCCTCCGTGGCAATTACCAGGGGTTTGCTGGATCCATAGGGAAGAAAAGGATACAGGGCGTCGATCTTCTCCCTGATCTCCACGGCGGCCTTGTTCTGATCGGCGCCCCAATCGAACTCGAGTCGTACCGCCGACAGCTCGTCCATGCTGACCGAGCTGATCGATCGGACCCCTTTCACGGCAGACAGCGCGTTCTCGACCGGTACGGTTATCAGAGCCTCGATCTCCGCAGCCGGAAGGCCATGGTATTCGCAGATCACCCGAGCCACCGGCAGAGGAAGATCGGGCAGAAGCTCTTGAGGCAGTTGTCTGAAGGAAACCAGACCGAAGGTCAGTATGGCGGCGTAGACCATGAGCACCGAGACGGGGTGCTGCGCCGCAGTCTTCACCAGCCTCATGTCCCTGTCGTCTCAATTGTTGTCGACAAGCAGAACGTAGTCTTCTGCAAGATGATTCTCGGCGGTGTCACGCAGCTCCGTGCTCAATCGAAAGGTGATCGTACCGGTTACCGCGGGATCTTCCAGCACCGAACAGTGAAGCCGTACAACGCTCCGGCCTGAGCCTGGAGGCAAATAGGGATCGATCGCAAGGGGAGAAAGCTCCACATCCTCCAGGGTGACGGATATGCAAGCCGGTACGATCGTCAGTTCGAACGCCTGCAGGAACGAACCGAGATCTACCTGCGAACCCGGGGCGTGTTCCAGGTGAAAATCAAAGGCCGGTGCTACCGCGCCGCCGAAATCAACATTGTCGGCAAACCGCAGCAGGACAAACTTGTCATCACCGGAGGGAGCATTCAGATCGGGACAGTAGGTGAGCGCCGCGACCGTGATCGGAAGCGACTGCTGACCGTTGACCACAAAGGAGTAGGTCAGTCCCAGCAACTCAATGCTGTATACCTGATTCCAGCAGAGATTTTCTTCAAATCCGAGCTCGCAGAAACGGTTTTCCTCATCCCAGATTACCGCGAAGGGGGTGAAGGGTTCGACCGTGAACAGATCGTGCTTCTGCTCTTCAGTCGGTCCTTGGGAAAAGGTAAACAGAAAACGTTCATCCTTCTCGATCTCCAGCGAGGGATCGATGCCGCCTCCCAACTGCAACGGAATCAGAAGCTCTCCGTCACCAAGAGTCGTGACGCTTTCGATCGATGGCTGTAGCATGTCCTGAACGTAGAACTCGAAGCGGATCTCTTCCGCCAGCCGGTTTCCCGATTGATCCGAGATTTCCCGGCCCAACACCACCTCATAGGTCTCACCCGGTCGATAGTCGACCAGAGGTGCAAACTCGACTTCCTCTCCACCGGCGGTCCAGGAAAATCCGCCGTGGACCGATGGAAAAAGGGAAAAGCCCGGATAGAAGCTCGACGGATCGATGGGTTCGGAGAACACGATGCGGATGGGCGTGCGGGCCGAAGACACCTGCGCTCCATCAGCCGGCTCGTGATGAACGACCTCAGGAGGAAGGAGCTCCTCGGCTGTGGCAAAACAAAAATCAAACGGCTCGGACAACGAGTTTCCGTAGAGGTCTTCGGCGGACTCGGTCACCTCGAGAGTGAAACGGCAGCCGTTGGTGAAGGGAACTTCGGGAACGAAGACCAGGATCGTACCCCCCTCCTGCCAGGAAAAACGCCCGTGCAGAGGGTTGTCTCCCCTGCTCAGGGAAAACGCCTCTTCAGCCAGAACTCTGTTCATCGAGCTGGAAAAGGTGATCGTGACGCTCGTTACTTGCTCAGCCACGACCCGTTCCCGATTCGGAGACCAGGCAACAATTTCCACCGCGTCCATGCGCAGCAGCCCGGCCACAAATGAACAGCCCAGGAGAATCTGCCACAGCATCAAATTGACAATCAGTCGCTTGATCATGCCCTCGCCTCCCCTACTCCACGGCGGTCACCAGCAGCTGCTCGAGATCCTGCTGCAGCCGGTATCCCTCATCCGTGGCAATCCCGCTCGGACCTCCTCGAATGCACAGCAGATAATAAACCTTCCGGGTCGCGGTCGAAGGCTGCAGCTCGGAATAGGTTACGCTCAAGATGATGTCTCCCATCCACGAGTAACCGGTGGCAATGGGATTCGCTACACCGGAATCGGGAAAGATACAGAGGAGGGAAATCGCCTCCAGAACCGCATATTTTTCCGCGTTGCTGTCAAACCCGGCACCTGTAAAATGAAACAACAGCTCATAGTCCGCAGAGGAGGAAATCGGGTACGGCTGGATCTCTACGGCCGTGGCCGTGGAGTAGTCCCCGTGACCCAATTGAATCCCATCCTGCACAAGATCGGTGATAACCGTTATTGCACCGGGGATGGTGGCAAACTGTATAGGTTCCGGCATTTCAATAGCATTGCCTGCCCGATCCGTTGCTCGGGAGTCGAAATCGAGAAGGTACTCGGTATCCGCTGCGAATCCGCCTGTCGGGACAACGACCAGGGATACGGCATCGATCCAGACGCGCTCCGTCGTTACCGAAGGAATGAGGATCAGCGCACCCGCCGTGCTGCCGGTATCCATGGCTTCACTGAAGCGGATTCGCAAGACATCCGCCAGACCTACAGACTCCCCGACACCATAGCCGGTCGATGGATACAGCCGATCCGGCAGATTGAACGCCGGCTCCACCAACAGGACACGGGGGGATTCAACGTCCCCCTGAACCCAAAACACCAACTCCCGGGTCTCGGCCAGCGGGATTCCGGAGCTATCCCGCAGCTCCTCCGTGATCTCGATCGTGTAGCACTGACAGTGCTCCCAGTTTTCCTGGGGCCTCAGGACAAGCTCGGTTGTTCCGTTCTCCCAGCTCGCCGTGACGGGTGTATCCGGTTGGATGTTGAGGCCCTTTGCCAGAGAGGACGGATCAATGGCTTCTGAGAATTGGATGCGTATCATCTGGTCGGAGGCGATGATTTGCCCCGACGCGGGAACCGAGCTCAGCAGGTAGGGAGCCGATCCATCACGCTGCTTGTAGTAGAACGGCACGATTCTGTGTGCGGAATACTCGACACCCCGCAGGTCGCGGTAGGCTCCGACAAATGAAAACGTGTAGCGCCTTCCGGGGATCAGCTGGGGTTGGGGTTGAAAGGAAACCGTTTGATCCTCCCATTGAAAAAAACCCGGAAGCTCTCCCGCGGCATCCTCTACGGAGAACAGCGCTTCAACCGAGAATTTATTCACCGCGAAGTCGAAGCAAATATGCGGGATCTCCTGTTCAGAGAGAACCTGATTTGCAGTGTCCGGACAGCAGGTGATCCCGGAGCCGTCGGGGATATCGATGAGCAAACCGCAGGAAACCAGGAAGAGCAAGGCCCAGAGAAAAATTGTCGTCCGTACGGCCGGGGTCACGGCAGCACCTCCACTTCCGTTCCATCCCTCAACCCGGGGGAGGCATTGAGAACGACCGCTTCACCGGCTTCCATTCCCGACAGTATGACGACGCGATCCCCCTCCCGCTGTCCCTGGTTCACTTCCAGCCGGAATACGCGGGAGTTTCGCACCACGAAAACCAGCGCTTTGCCTGCAGGCAACGTTTCGGAGTTCGTGACGATCGCCTGCAGCGGAATGGTTACCTGCTCCTCCGCGTCTCCTGTAGAGATGCGTATCCGCGCGAACATCCCCGGAATATAGGTGCCTTCGCTGTTGTCCAGGCGTACACGCACTCGCGCCGTCCGGGCTTTGGGATCGATATAGGGTGAGATCAGCTCGACCCGTCCGGCGGCTGTCCGTTGTTGCCCGCCTTCGAAAAGCAGCTCCGCCTCTTGGCCAACCCGCAGCTTCAGGAGATCCGCCTCGGCAACTTCAACCTGAGCATACACGGTGTCGGTATTGAAAAGAGTCAACAGCAGCGTATCCCGATCGGCCTTCTCCCCGATCTCCACGAAACGCATTCCCACGATACCGTCGATCGGAGCCTTTACGGCAGCATCATCGAGCATCATAATGATCCGGCGGAGCTCCGCGCTGGCAGCCCCCAACTCTGCCTGGGCAACCCGCCGCTCCGCGACGAGCATACCGGTATTGATCCGGGTGAGCATCTGGAGTCGCTGCTGCTCATCCGTCGGAACGTCCCATCCCGCCGCCAGAATGTCTTGATCCCGAAAACCGATCTGCCGGATCTCGAGATCCTTTTCCGCCCGGCTCAACTCCATCTGGGCGGAGATGAAGCGGGTCTGCAGGGCCTGCAGCTCTCCCTCCGATACACCTCCGGCTTCGAACAGTCGTTGCTTGTTCGAATATATCTGGGAGACGTTGTCAAACTCCGCCTGCGCTTGTGAGAGCTCGGCTTCGGCTTTTTGGATCTCGAGGTTTCTGGCTTCCACCGCATTCTTGCCTTCCCGCAGTTTCTCTTCAGCCAGAGCGAGCAGCGCCCGCTTGGAGGCGACCTCGGCTTCCATTTGTTCCCGGCTGGTGAGAAGCCTGTCCTTGGAAAACAACACAAGAATCTGTCCTTTTTCGACTCTCTGTCCTTCTTCGACGAATATCTGCTCGATAGTCCCTTCTATCCCCGGATAGATGTCAGCCTTGCTGTGATAGACCAAGGTGCCGAATGTATCCAAGGCCGGGCGCACGACTTGGGTACGGGAGTGCCCGACCCGTACAGGCTTCGGGGCCGTGCTGCCGTAAGCCGGGCTCCGCTCCTCTCCGCCCCCGCATCCTGACGCTGCAAGGACCAGGCAGAAGATGGCGGCAGAAGCCCAGATTTTCCGAAATCGCTCCCGGTCGCTCATAGGTTTTCCTCCGCATTGGTGCGCAGGATGTAGCGGTGGCTGCGCTCGAGCATTTCCAATCCGCATTGGGCCAACAACACCGCTTCCATCTGAAACAGACTCACGATGCTCGAAAGTTGATCGATGCGCTGGCGGGCCAGTACGATTCCACTCTCCAGGTATTCGAGACGGGTGATTTCCCCGATCTCGAGCATCAGGGCTTCTATCGAGCGTCTCTGTGCTTGCAGCTCGAGTCTTTTTTCCTCCAAGCGGAGAGTGTCCAGGAGAGAGAACCGTCGCTCCAGCTGTTGCAGAATCGCGTACTCGAGGGTTCTTTGAGCCGCCTGCCTCTCCGCCTCCGCTTTTTGCAGCCCGATTCTCGCAATCCGAAGGGACTGCCAACCCGCCAGATTCTCCCCGAGCTCGGCGGAGGAGGACAGCCCCAGCGCCCGTTCTTCCGGCCTGCGGCTGCCGGCGGAGATACCCGTGCGAATCGGGACGAAGGGCGTGGAGAAATCCAGCTTCACACCCACCGAAAATCCCGGATCCGTGAGGGGAAAACACTCGCCGGCGACGCTCAATTCCACCTGGGTAGACATCCTGGGCAGCCAGCTGCACCGGGTCTGTTTCACCGCATCACTCAGAGCCGTGATTTCCGCTGTTCGCTTCCTCAGATCGAGACTGTTCTTCAGGGCGCAATCCACATAGTATTGCGCATCCTCAATGGACAGCATGCCTCTGAAATCCGGATTTATCACACCCGTCAATTCCAGGGAATCGACCGGCGGGATGTGCAGCAACTCTTTGAGATCGAACTCCAGGCGGTCTTGCTCCTGCTTCAACACGGCCAGCTCGATCTCCAAATCCTGAGCGGCCAGCTCGATATCGATGTAGTCGAGGCGGGTGATTTCCCCCAGTACCAGCTCTTCCGCTGCGATCGTCACCTGATCCGCTGCCATGGCCAGGCTTTCTCCGAGGATCACGATCTGCAGCCCGAGCTTGATGATCTCCACGTACCGATTCATGACCTCGAGTCGCAACTCCTTCTCCATCTCCTCTATCGCTCTGTTGCGGAGGTGAAGTTGCTCCGCCAGGTTTCTTCGCTCGTGAATACGGGCACCCCCGGCATAGAGGAGCTGATCGATTCCGACAGACAACTTTTTCAGATGGCTGTCCGGGGCGTAATATGCGACCGCATCGTCCTGTGTATAGCCGACGCTGACAGCCGGCAGAAAATCTCGCAAGCTCAAATGGTAGCGGGAAACCTCGAACTTGTAGTCCAGGCGGGCAAACTTGAGAGTTTCGCTGGTTCGAAGGGCGCGCATCAGGGCTTCCTCTATACCCAAGCGGGTAACTTGAGCACCCAGCGTGACCGCGGCCAAGCAGAAGACGCAGCCGAGGCATAGTGTAGAAGCCAATCGCTGTTGACCCATTGTGCCGACCATCGGTTGGCGCTTCAGCGGACGAGTTGCCGGAAGGCGCGCCGGATCACCGAATGCAGATAGGCGTAGGACTCGATTGTATCCTTGGTGTTTTCACTGTAAAGAGCCAGGGCAACGGCCTTGCTTTCCGGTGAATCGAATATGCTCAGTTCGACGGTTACCGTGTTCAGGGTATGAAACTCCCGGGAAAACTCCTCCTCTTTTATCAGGGCGCGCAGAAATAGAGTACTGCCGGGATCGGCTGAGTCTTGATTCCGCCGCGCCAGCATCAACTGCAGAATGTAGGCCGCGTTCGCTTCGAGGGCTTGAGAATCGAAGCCTTTCCGAACCGTGAGGGAATCGAGGATCAATTCGGCATTCTTTATCGTCTCGGCATAACCGGGTTCGATATAGAGATCCTGCGCCTGACGGGGCTGAAACGCCAGGCACGAGCAGAGGGTTAATAAGGACGCAGCGATAACACTCATTCGCCTCACGGCGCGACCTCCCGGCACTTAGTTTGTTCGAGCTGTTCCAGGGCGGCGGACAGGGACGGGGAAATGCTGGAGCTCTCCCCCAAAAGAACCAAAGCCTTCTTCAATTCCTCCTCTGCCCGATCGGTAAGCCCGAAGCTGTAGTAGATCTCTGCAAGGTCGATCGATGCTTCGCACAGGCGTTCGCTGAACGCCTGGGATTTCAGATACAGCTCGATCGCGCCGGCCAGATCTTGATGCCGGCGTTTCACTTTCGCCATGAGAATCAGCAGCTCGGGATCTTCCGAGCTGATGGCCAGGCCGTCGTTGAGCACGCCCTGTGCCTCTTCGATCCTCTCCTGCTGCAGGTACAGCCGCGCCAGCCATTTGCGGGTGTCCAGATGGTGGGGATTGGTCGTCAACGTGTGCCGCCAATAGCGCTCAGCCTGCGCGAGGTCGCTGTTGAAGTAGTAGATCTTGCCGATGAGAAAGGAGTTCGCACAGAACTCGGGAGCCGACCTGTGATTTTCCAGAAGTAAGGTCAGGGCGTCATCGAGCCTCTGTTCGGCGTAGTACTTCCTGGCTGTACGATAGCGTTGGAGGGATTGTTCTGTTGCTGGCAACGGTTGCGCTGACTGTTTTGCGCAGAAGCAAACAATTTGTAAGCAAAGACAGGCAGCAGTCAGCAGCCCTGCGTTTTTCATGGTTATTCAGGGGTGCTGTTATCTTTGTCCCCGCAAGGGGGTTGCCATTGTATCACGACCGGCGTGAGGGCAAAAGAAAATATTTGGATTTTTTTCGCGAAAAATGAAGACATAAATCTATCTTGCATACAGGTCGATACCGCATTAGAATTGATATTTATTCGTGCAGAATACCATCAGGCTGCCTCCCGGCGGGTAGTTTTTATCGCTGCAACCGAATCGAAGCCGAAAAATGGTTTTGCATCTCATAGAACCAGTCAATAAGCACGCGGGTTTACGAACCGAGTTTCGCGTTCCCTCGTTGGTGCTGGAGCTGCTGGCAAGCCAGACGCCTCCGGATTGGGATGTCCGAATCATACAGGAGCCCTTCGACCGAATAGATTTCGATCAAGAGGCAGACCTTGTCGGAATAACAGTCGCGACGAATACGGCGAACCGGGCATACTCTATCGCGGACGAATATCGGAAGCGCGATACAAAAGTGGTCATGGGCGGGATCCATCCGACGGTTCTTCCCCAAGAAGCGCTCGAGCACTGCGATGCGGTCTGTTTGGCCGAAGGTGAAACGGTCTGGCGTGATATCTTACAGGATTTCAAGAACGGAAAGCTGCGGCCACTCTACAAACAGGAACGAACGACGAACCTCGACGAGTACCCGCTTCTCGACCACGAGAGAATTGCCAGGCGGCGATCCCGCTTTTTCGACATCGGCACGATGGAGACTTCCCGGGGCTGCCCGTACGACTGTGATTTCTGCTCGGTCAGCATCATACACGGCAGAAAGATACGCAACCGACCGCTGAAACCCGTGCTGACGGAAATGGAAAGCATCAACAATCGGATCCTGTTTTTCGTTGACAACAATATCATCTCGAGCATTCCGTACGCGAAGCAGCTCTTCGGTGAGATGATCCCGCTCAAAAAGAGGTGGACCGCTCAAGCTACCATAGCCTTCGCCAAGGATAGAGAGCTGGTGAGGCTTGCCTCGGATGCCGGCTGCTTCGGGCTTCTGGTCGGTCTGGAAAGCGTGGTGGAGGAGGGATTCCAGCGCTACAAGAAGAGCCTGAGGAATCTGGAGGAGCTGAAAGAGGCGCTGAAGCTGCTGAAAGACCACGGCATTTCCGTTCTCGCCACCATGATCTTCGGCCATGATTTCGATTCCAAAGATACGATTCGACGAACCTTGGATTATCTTTTGGATCTGGATTTGATCAGCGCATCTCTCGGTATTCTGGTACCCTATCCGGGCACCAAATTGGCGGACAGACTGGAAAAACAAAACAGGCTGCTGAGCAAAGACTGGAGTCTCTACGATATCAACAACCTGTTGTTCGAGCCCCTGAACTTCAGCTGCGATGAATTCGTGGAAGAGATGCAGAATCTGAGGAAAAAGTATTTTTCATGGCCTGCGGCGGCCAAACGTGTCATCAGCCACGCAGGCAACACGATTTGGATCGGTATCGGTTTGAACGTGGCCATGAATCTCCACAACAAACCGAAAAGCTCTGTTTAGCAGATAATACGATTAGAAAGCCCTTTCCGGTGGGTCCGGAAAGGGCTAGTGGAATGCTCCAGCTGTGCAGGCTCGGTGAGCTTCAGAATCGCTTTCCGTGACCGAACTTGCGGACTTTTCTAAGGCGTTTTCTTTCCATAGCCTTCTTCTTGCGATTGCGGATCGTCGAAGGCTTCTCGTAGAACTCCCTACGTTTCCACTCTCGAACGATGCCCTCTTTTTCGACCATGCGCTTGAAGCGTTTGATCGCCCGATCGAGGGCCTCGTCTTCGCCAACGATAATTGCCGGTATGGAAATCACCTCCCCTCTGCTAATTTTGGTCAATAATATTATGCGAAAAAACGCTTTTGTCAATCATCGGAATCTCCACGAAGAAATCCGGATCCACAGCGACGCCGCCGACGCGCAGCTCCCAGTGCAGGTGCGGCCCCGTAGCCAATCCGGTCATCCCGACGGTCCCGATACGCTGTCCCCGGTGCAAGCGCTGCCCCTCCCGTACCTCGATATCTTCCAGGTGGTAGTAGAGGGTGAAGACACCGGGAAGGTGCTCGATCACCACGCTGTTGCCGGAGATGATCCGCTCCCCGGCCAGCACCACCCGGCCTGCCGCGGAGGCGAAAACCGGGGTACCCACCGGTGCGGCCAGATCGATCCCGTTGTGCAGGGAACGGGAGCTTCCGCCGTCGGTGTAGCTGTACAGGCGACGGTCGGCGAAACCGGAGGTGCGGCGGGTCGCTGCAACCGGGACGGTCAGCGTTCCGGCGTGAAAGATCGAT
>Ga0315554_1001265_pt1 | contig 14886 bp, 16 predicted proteins | sample SalMarSW160370MG_FD_202114 | JGI IMG/M metagenome (GOLD analysis project Ga0315554, IMG submission 202114) | Salt marsh sediment microbial communities from the Plum Island Ecosystem LTER, Massachusetts, United States - Salt Marsh Sediment SW1603-70 ... | reverse complement strand
TTTAAATCATACCAGGCGAATTTAGCCGGCATCGATTTGAATGAAGACGGTATTGATATCGTATCGCTCAATACATATCTCTATAGAAATAAACCTATGCCTCCAAAAATTCTCTACATTACTCCGAATTTTCATAATCCGGCCGGAACATTGTATACCGAGCAGCGAAAAAAAGAACTCTTGCCCGTGTTGAAAGAACATGGTCTGACGGTGATCGAAGATGATGCATATGGAGAATTGTATTTTGATGAAGATGCCAGAAAAAGAGTTACACCGATGAAGACCTTGTATGAGAAAGAACTAACGATCTGCTACATAGGGACATTCTCTAAAATACTTGGACCCGGTTTCCGGCTTGGATGGATGCTTGTACCGCAGGAGATTTATCAAAAGGCAGAATTGGTTAAACAATCGGTGGACGCCTGTTCTCCGAGCTTTACACAAGTGCTTGCCGATGAATTTATACGAAGCGGTAAGATGGAAAAATACATTGTGCGTATGCGCGAAGTTTATAAAAGGCGCAAAAACACAATGGCTGCCGCAATACGGAAATATTTTCCGGCAGCGATTACCTGGATAGAACCCAAGGGCGGATTTTATATATGGCTCAAGTTACCTCCTCAAATCGATATAATATCGGTGCTAAAATCGAGTATCGAGAAAGGTGCTGTATTTGTTATGGGGAGAACATTCGATCCGGAAGGGAAAGATAATAGCCATTTCAGATTGGCATACTCGCATACTCCTGAAGAGCAAATCGAAAAGGGAATACAGATTATAGGGGAAACATTGAAAGAGTTGATTTAATCACTTGTGACTTTTAATATAAGGCAAATTAGAGGGCACTTTTAGCTCCTCTTTAGCGTGTTGCCTCATAAATAAAGGTAACCAAAAACTACAAAGAAGGTAGGTCTTTAGCAACGTACCGAGGAAGGGGATCAGCTTGAGCAAGGATGGCTTTAATTTTCTTGGATACCTTGCTGTTGCAGTAAAAATGGATTAAGCGAAGCGTAAACATTATGAAGGTTCTTTTTTGTTTTACGAGAGAGCACAGAAGTTGTGAGAAGACGTTGGAAAGGAGTTTTTGGAGAATCATAGACTTTGATAATTTTAGAGCCACGACGTTCTTTGCGGATGAGCTTGGCAGAAGGGATAAAGAAGTTCATCAGAAGTCTCCATTGAGATCGATAGAGATCGTTGAGTTGGTCGGCTTAGCAGGGTTGCGCCAAGCGTTGATAGCCGAGGTATTGTCTGACGAGTGTCCAGTTTTTTTCTTCGATGTGAGCGTTATCGTTTTTGTGATATGGACGAGAGCGAGTGTACTTGACAGGGCGTTTACGGTTGGCCGGAAGAGTGGCTCATGACTATAATAATATACTGGGTATTATTCTCGGTTATGCCGATTTGTTGGAAAGGGAAATTTCGCATCAGGAGCCTGCATATAAAATGCTTAAGGCGATAATAGCTGCGGCTGAACGGTCTGCCAATCTCACAAAACAATTATTAGCTTTTGCAAGAAGGCAAATTGTTGTACCCGTTGTCGTTAATTTAAACAATGAACATAAGACGTTCGATAGAATGCTTGAAAGACTTATATATGAAGAGATAAAGTTGGTTATCAAAAAAGGAAAAGCGCTGTGGACAATAAAAATTGATCCTACACAATTAACTCAAATACTTACAAACCTTGCGACAAATGCGCGAGATGCTATTTCCGGCGTGGGCACTATTACGATTGAAACAAGGAATGTGGTCGTTGATCGTCCTATAATAACTGAACAGGCCGATGTAACTCCGGGTAAGTATGTGACGCTTTCTTTCAGCGATACAGGATGTGGAATGAGCAGAGAAACTATGGCGCAAATATTCGAGCCTTTCTTTACGACAAAAGCAACAGAGAAAGGGACCGGATTAGGATTGGCGACTGTGTTCGGTATTGTAAAACAAAATAACGGCTTCATTAATGTTTTCAGTGAACTTGACCGGGGTACTACCTTCCGGATCTATTTCCCGCGCTTTTTTGGAGAAATTGAGACATCCTATAGACAGCAGGGTGATTTTCAGTTAAGCGGAACAGTAACTATTTTAATTGTAGAAGATGAAGAAGAATTATTAAGAATGATGAGAAGCATTTTAACGAACCATGGATATAAAGTATTTAGCGCCTCCCTTCCATCTGATGCATTGAAATTGTGTAAAACGATTAAAAAACCGATCGACTTGCTGGTGACGGATGTTGTAATGCCGGGAATGAACGGGCGGGAATTAAAAGAACAGATCGAAAAAAATACGACCGAATACGAACACTGTTTATATCCGGATATTCAGCGGATATCGTCGCCACACACGGTGTCCTTAATGAGGGAATGCACTTTCTGCAAAAACCTTTTGTCCCTGCTGTATTACTGAAAAAAGTAAAAGAAGTACTTCATGAATGAACATTATCTTACATGCGTAAGAATTTTGTCGATAAAACTATCGGACAGTAATTGAATTTCTTTTTTCTCTTCGATATATTAATCAATTCGTATTTAGGACTTTGATTTGTTTAGACCTCGAAAATCGCTTGGTCAGAATTTTTTGAAGGATGAAAATATCCTTCGTAAAATCGTAGAACGCCTTCACCTCGGTGCCGGTGAAGCAGTCGTCGAAATCGGCCCTGGCCAGGGCGCCTTGACAAAGCACTTAATTCTTAAGCCGATTACACTTATTGGAATAGATATTGACGAACGTGCAATCAAGCTGCTTCGACAGACTATCGGTGAAAAAGTTGTTTTCATTCATGCTAATGTGCTGGATGTTGACCTTCGAAAAATTTCGGATAAGTGTAGGAAGAAGTTAAGAATTGTCGGAAACATTCCGTACTATCTAACAAGTGAAATTCTATTTTGGCTTTTTGATGCACGAACTGTAATTACAGATGCGACCATTATGATGCAACTGGAAGTCGCTCAACGGCTTACAGCTACTGCAGGAAATAAGGAATACGGCATTCTATCGGTTTTATCGCAGTTCTATACTGAATGCGAGATGCTTTTTAAAGTCTCGCGGAATTGTTTTTACCCAAAGCCGGAAGTAGATTCTGCCGTTGTTCATTTGAATTTTAAAGATTCACTGCCGTATGTCGATGAAAAATTGTTACGTTCTATCGTTCGCGCGACATTCGGTAGAAGGCGAAAAACGCTTCGCAACGGATTGAAATCTTTAGGTTTTGAAGATGCAGTCCTTGATCAGATACAGCTAGATTTAAAGAAAAGACCGGAAGAGTTAAGTGTGTATGAATTTGTAAACCTTTCCTTGGCTATCGGAAAAATACTAAAACCATGAAAAAGTTAATTTCCTATCTGGCACCTGTCGATCTTACATCGCTTGTTTTTCTTTCTCTTCTCATCATATTAAACCTGTTTTTCTTTGCCCGTGTGTCAGCCTGGATTGAAATTGCCGGAATTAATATAGCAGTTATTGCGCTGATTTTTCTTTTGGCATATCTTGCTGAAAAAAGGAAAACAAAGCTGCTTATTGGTATTCATCGATTCTATAATTATGGGATTGTTCTCTTCGTCTTTAAAGAAATTCATTTAATGGTGCATGCCATCCATCCGGTTGACTATGACGGATTGTTTATTGCAGTTGATAAGTGGCTGTTCGGCGTGAATCCGACTCAATGGATAATGCAATTTGCCCATCCGATATTGACAGAAATCTTTCAAATCGCTTACTTTTCATATTACATTCTATTCATTATACTTGGAGTGGAACTCTACCGCAGATATACGATTAAAGATTTTGATCATGGTGCATTTCTTATTGTGTACGGATTCTATCTTTCTTATCTGGGATATTTTCTTCTTCCGGCAATAGGACCTCGATTCACGCTTCATGATTTCTATGCGATAAATGAAGAGTTGCCGGGACTCTTTTTAACATCATGGATGAGGGATTTTATTAATGCAGGCGAATCGATTTCGTTCAGTATGGCAGATGCTGCAGGACTTGTTCAGCGCGATGTGTTCCCCAGCGGCCATACACAACTCACATTGATTGTTGTTTATCTCAGCCATAAATTCAAACTTCGAACCAGATGGATCATAACTGCTATCACCGGGTTGCTAATAATAGGAACAATTTATCTTCGCTATCATTATGTCGTTGATCTTTTCGGCGGAGTTCTATTTTTCATGCTTACGATCTGGAGCGGCAGGATAATTCAATCTTGGTGGGAAAAAAAAGCGAATTAATAAATAAATAAATAAATAAATAAAAGTATTTATACTTGCACCTGGCTTTAAAATAAAATAAGTTTTAGAATAAAATACATGTAGAAGAAAACAGAAATTCAAATGACAAAAGAAAAAATTCTCTCTGAACTTGAGCAGCTTGCATATAATTGCAGAATCACCATCCGCTATGAAAAAGGGGATTTCGATGGAGGATATTGTGTTCTTAAAGCCGAACGTCTTATAGTTATCAATAAACGATTGATACTGGCTCGCCGTGCATCTGTCTTGGCACAGGGACTTGCTGAAGTAGGCATTGATGAAATGTACCTGAAACCAGCCGTTCGTGGATACATAGAAGATGAACTTGCACGCGTGGCGAAATCATAGGATAGATATGTTTTTAATTTACTTTTCATAAGAATCCGTTATTTTGCCTGTTTTGCAGGGTAAGGTTATCATATTTTTTAATTTCTTAGCGATAGTTCCCGACTTTCCGTTTAACATTTACCCTTTGACTTTTTCATAGCTTTCTCTTATTCTGTGTACAGTATTCTTATCTCAATCTTCCGGCTTCGGATTTAACAAAGGATAAATACTATGCGCATTCTTATTATAAACGGACCAAATCTTGATATTCTCGGCAAACGCGAGACTAAAATCTATGGTACAATGACAATGTCGGATATTGAGAAAAGGTTGAAGGAAAAATTTTCAAAAGTGAATATGGAATTTTATCAATCGAATTGCGAAGGCGCTATCATTGATGCTCTGCATAAAGCGCTGGACGATTCGACGGACGGTGTCGTGCTGAATCCTGGAGCATTTACACATTACTCCTATGCAATCCGGGACGCTGTTGCGGCATTGAAAGCTCCGGTAATTGAAGTACACCTGAGTAATGTTAATGGACGAGAGGAATTTCGGCGTGAGTCGGTTATTGCGCCTGTGTGCAAAGGAGTTATTGCAGGTTTTGGTGTGCGTGGATACGAGCTCGCAATAGAACTTATTATAGATCAAGGTTGAAAACGGTTTAAAACAAGCAATGGACGATCGGATAGCACCGGTTTGTATATAACATATGAATGATCGATCACTTGCTGCTGAAAGTTGAATATTGTCATGCTTAAAGCTATTATTTTCGATTTAGATAATACACTTGTCGACTTTATGTTGATGAAAAAGCAGGCCGTAGATGCGGCTATTAACGCAATGCGCGATGCAGGGCTGAAACTCTCCACAGATGAAATCCGCCAGCGTATCGATCAGATTTATGATGAGCGTGGAATAGAATTCCAAAGTGTCTTCGATGAATTGCTTTACCAGGAATTCAGCAAGATTGATTATAAAATTCTTTCTGCCGGCGTCATCTCATACCGCCGTGCGCGGGAAGCAGCGCTTGTTCCCTATCCGCACGTTACGATGACTCTTATCAATCTTTCGAAAATGCAGTTAAAACTCGGAGTTGTCTCGGATGCGCCGGGCAAAGAAGCATGGCTTCGTCTATGCTATCTGAACTTTCATCACCTCTTTGATGCAGTCGTTACATTCGATGATACCGGAATGCGGAAACCGAATCCGGAACCGTTTAGAAAAGTGCTGGAGATGCTGAAGATAGAACCGGCTGAGGCCCTCATGGTAGGAGATTGGGCTGAACGCGATGTGCTCGGTGCGGCACAAGTCGGTATGAAAACAGTTTTTGCACGGTACGGAAATACATTTGGAACGGAGATATCCAATGCCAATTATGATATTGATGACATAACTCAGTTAATTGATATTGTTAAAGAAGAAAATCGGAAAGTACAACTATGAGCAGGATTCTTGGTATTGGTGTGGATGTGGTCGATGTTCAGCGGCTGAAAGACGTACTGGAGAAAAAGGGAAAAGCATTTCTCGATAAAGTATTCAGCGACATGGAAGTGACTTATTGTAAAACTCGGAAAAAGCCGCATATTCATTTCAGTGCACGATTTGCCGCCAAGGAAGCAGTGGCAAAAGCCATGCGTACAGGTTGGAGCGGGGCATTTCACTGGAGAGATATCGAAGTAGTAAATGATCAATCCGGAGCGCCGCATATTCTCTTGTCCCGCGATGTTGCGAAAGCTCTGGAACAGTGTATAGTACACCTCTCACTCTCTCACACAGATACTACTGTTGTAGCGCTTGTAGTGTTGGAAAGCAAAAAATAAAGTGAGGTTTAGATAAATTAGACTTTGTTAATATCAATATATATGTATAAAATAAGATGTATTATGTGTTTATCATATTAGTTAATTACCCACAATGACATTAAAAAGCATATAAAATTCCTTACAATTTAGTTGCTTTAAAACTTTTTTGTTTGCTATTTATTTTCAATTCGTTTACATTTACCTAAGTATTGTCACTTATCTAATCCATAAAAATTACAATAAACAAAGGAGAAGTATAATGAAAAAACGTCTCTATTTTGTTGCTCTGATTGTAGCATTATTGGTTGTGGTTTTTACTGTTCAGTCTTTTGGACAATTTCAGAGTAGAGGAGTTCGCGTCGGAGGTGGTGTTGGCTTCCTAATAGGTAGCACTGAAAAAGATGATGATGATATCAGCGAAGCAGCACAAATCTTCCTCAGGCACAATATTATTGATCACTTCGACGGTGACCTTTCTGGTACATATGGGGGAATAAAAGCAACAGATTATCAAGCAGACTTATGGTATGGTGAATATAAAATTCTATATAAGCCATGGGCTTCAAAACGAGTTGAACCTTATATCGGTGCGGGTTTAGGTTACGGTTATTATTATGCACATCCAACTTTTCGATCGCCTTTAAATTCCAAAGACGAATATTTCCCGTATATCCCTGTAACAATTGGATTGGAATGGGCTCTCACTGAAGGATTTTACTTTGATTTGAGCGGCAGTTATAGCTATTCATTTACCGATAGAATGGTAACCAATAAAAGAACTAGTTCTGAAGGCTCAGACAATCCGAACGACGCTTGGTTTGGAGTTTTTGCCCGACTCAGTGTTACGCTCTTTGGCGGTGATGGCGATGCTGATAAAGACGGCCTGCTCAAGAGTGAAGAAAAACGACTTGGTACGAATCCTAACAATTTCGATACGGATGGGGACGGACTCAGTGATGGGGATGAAGTGCGTAAATATCGCACCAATCCGTTAAAAGGTGACACAGACGGCGATGGTCTATCAGATGCCGATGAAGTGCTGAAATACAAGACAGATCCTCTAAAGGCCGATACAGATGGAGATGGACTCAGTGACGGCGACGAGATTTCATTGACCAAGACCGATCCATTAAAGGCTGATACTGATGGAGACGGTTACAACGATGGAGAAGAAGTAAAGAATAAGACCAATCCGCTGGATCCGAATGATCCGAAGAAACCGAAACCAATCGCATTCAAAGCTGAAGTTGGTAAAGCGATTGTTCTTGAAGGTGTTGTATTTAGGACCGGAAGCGCAGTCATTACGGATGTATCGGATGCGATTCTGTCTAATGCAAAGAAGACCTTAGAAGATAATCCAGATATCCATGTACAGATTCAAGGATTTACAGATGATGTTGGAAGTGAAAGAACCAATCAGAGATTATCGCAGAAACGTGCCGATGCAGTCAGGGTATGGTTGATAAGGAATGGAATTGCACCAAGCCGTATTACTGCAAAAGGATTCGGTGAAAAGAATCCTATTGGTGATAATTCAACACCGGAAGGTCGTCAAAAGAACCGAAGGATCGAGTTCTTTAGGACAAAGTAGTTAACCGGATAAGGAAGTACCAAGATGCCCCTTGCCTCAGGATCAAACCATGGTAAGGGGCATCTTACATGTTGCTTATTGCCGTGATTGTTTTTTATACACTCGTTAAGTAAGGAGGTTTTAGGTCGTTCGCTAAAGAATTTAAAGCATTCGCAATGCGCGGTAATGTTGTTGATATGGCAATCGGTATTATCATTGGAACAGCGTTTGGAAAAATTATCAGTTCACTGGTAAACGATATCTTGATGTTTCCGATCGGCGTGCTTGTCGGCGGAATGGATTTCAGCAGCCTTAGCCTTGTTGTGAAAGAGGCTGCTGCGGAGCATGCAGAGGTGGTAATTAAATATGGAGTGTTCATTAATTTCCTTATTGATTTTCTGATTGTTGCGTTTGTAATGCTCTTGATTATTAAAGCAATGAATCGGTTAGCGAAGAAGTCGGAAGCTGCACCGGAGAAACCGACAACAAAAGAATGTCCGGAATGTTTAATGGCAATTCCAATAAACGCAAAGAAATGCGGACATTGCACGGCTGTACTAAATATAGTATAACATCGATATCTATTAATATGAGGAGTATTATGAGAAATGTGTTATTGTTGGTGTCGTTGATTTCTGCAAGCACAGCTTTAGCTCAGGATTCTATAAGTGTAGTACCGATATCGGTTGACACATCGTGGAAACACTCTATAATCATCAGTGCAAATATTACACAGATATCATTCACAGATTGGGCGCAGGGTGGTGATAATGCTCTCGCGTATGCTTTATTTTTGGAAGGAAAATCTACATATGCAGTTGAAGTGATTGAGTGGATGAACAGTTATAAGTTCGGGTATGGACAAGCGAGGCTTGGATCGCAGGGTATTCGTAAGACGGATGATAGGATCGATCTGGAAAGTGTCCTGACATATAAGATCGGCACATTCATTAATCCGTTTGCATCTGTTTCCTTGAAGACACAATTTGCAGAAGGCGTTATGTACGATGCGGCAGGTCTTACTACGCCGGTTTCTAACTTTTTTGATCCGGCATATATTATGCAAACTGTAGGTATCGGATATCAGCCCACTCCTGAAATTAAAACTCGATTAGGTATAGCTTTGCGTGAAACTATTGCAAATACTTTTGCCGGTACATACTCCGATGATTTAGAGACAACTTCTGAGGTAGAAAAATCGAGAATTGAAGGCGGTGTAGAATCGGTCACAGAAGTAGGCTGGACAATGATGGAAAATGTTATTTTCAATGCCAAATTGGAGATTTTTGCACCAATAAAGCATCTTGATCGGATGACTGTTCGGAGTGACAATACACTTTCTGCAAAAGTAAATAAATATCTTTCCATGAACCTGAATGTATATCTGATCAATGATCCTCAGATACAGGCAAGGACCCAGATTAAACAAACTCTTGCATTAGGATTTAGCTACACGCTGATGTGAGGAAAGAATCTCTGATTTGAATAAAGCCCGAAAGTTTGTTGAGCCTTCGGGCTTTTTTGTCCTGATCTTAAAGAGTTTCGTATTGCGATTGAATGGAAATCTGGGTACTATTTTCACAAGCAGTATTCTATAAGCACTCAAAATAGTTAGCGGGATGGATATCAATGAAGCGTTTTATATTATCCCGCTTTAGATGGGAAATAGCGTAATGAGTTTGATAAAGACAATATTATGGAGGTACCAATGAAACGGATAATAGTTCTTCTTATACTTCTAATCATTGTTGTATGCGGCAGCGGTATTGTAGGTATTTTTCTTTACAGGAGTATCACAGAGAAGTTCAGGTCAGAGCACATGCTCTCGGTCGATAAAATTGAAAAAATGGGAAAACTCGAGTTAGTTAAGGTAAACATTAAGGATGTTTTAGAACAAACAAGTGAAAGGCCTTTCTATTTACCGAATGCAAAGGCCGTTTTGATTATTTCCGGTGAAGTAATTGCGGGAATTGATCTCGAAAAAGTGCAAAAGGATGATATCGCCGATTCCGGGACAGAGATCACTATTACATTACCGAAGCCGGAAGTCCTTATGTCTAAAGTCAATCACGAAAAATCGAAAATCTATAATATTGAATGGGGCGGATTTTCTACAGCTAACCTGGTGGATGAAGCATATAAAACTGCCGAAACAACGATTATCGAAGAAGCAAAAAAAACAGGCTATGAAGAAACATGCAAGAATAATGCGAAATCACTTTTAACACCTCTTTTTAGAGAGATATCCGGAAAAGATGTCAATATACTGTTTAAGAATTAACGTTTCTAAGGTTCTAAGCGAAAAGATATGTAATAACAACGCTTTTTATACAAAGCATAATCATATAACTTCCGATAGGTTTTCTTCAATTCTCCGATAATATTTATTATCGCTTCATTCGTCTGCAACTATTCCCGCCGAATCATCGTATATATATTTATGATAAGGTTGTTATCAAGTAACTCTTCGAAAGTTAGCAACGATACATCGTTAACGGCAACCGTGGGAACGAAACAGGATGCAATTGAACAGCTTCGTGTGCAGTTCGGAATACTGACACAAGAAGTTACCTCTTATAGACAATTGCTTGAAGATCTTCTAAAAAAACAGATCATATCTCCACTGCAGCAGCATAACATTAAAATGCTCGTAAAGGCTAACGGACGGCTGATAGTTGTGCAATCAAATGACATAGATTGGATTGAAGCTTGGGGGGATTATGTTCGTCTGCATTGCAATAGTAAATCATATATTGTTCATCAAAAGATAGGAGACATGCAGACGAAATTGGATCCGAATCGGTTTTTTCGCATCAATAGATCGGCGATTATCAATATAGATCGCATCAAAGAAATGGAACCGATGAATCACGGCGATTATTTGGTTATACTTCAAGATAATACACGATTAAATTTAAGTCGTAATTATCGAAATTGCTTTTCTGCAATGTTCAACTGTTACATCTGAAATATTCAGCTGCCGAATTCTCCCTATTAACGTTAATATTATCCCTCTTGTATCTTTCTTTGCGCTGTTTATCGAATAAATAAAACTTCTCTAACAAACTACCGTACTAAATTTAAAGAAGAGATCAGGCTTCTGTTAAATGTCCAACAAACTATTTTAGGAGATCGTTATGAAAAAATCCATTGTTTTGCTTACGATGCTTATGCTTACAGCATCGACCGTGCCTTTGATGGCAAAAGAATTCATTGTACCGACCGGTGTTAACATAACATCGATAGAGGACAATCTTTTATTCGGTTTATCGACTAATAATACTGGCGTACAGCGCAGCTGTGCGCTTTTGCTTGGAAAGATACAATCGGATAAAGCGGTTATTCTTTTAATGGCACTCTTTTCTAATTACTCTGATGAAAACCTTCGTATTGCAGCTGCGTGGGCGCTTTGCATGATTGGTGATAGACGCGGTATCAATGCTGTAAAAGCAGCAGCAGAGAATGACGAGTGTTCCAGAGTGCAGGCGATTTGCAGGTTATATTATGAAAATTTAAAAAAAGGCGGAAAATTTTCTCTGGCTCAGCCGGAAGAAAATATTAACAATTAAAATTTTATAAATATATCGGAGAATATTATTTAAAGCTCGCCTTAATCAGGCGGATTTTTTTAAGCAATATGGATACATTTATTCGGAGGATTATAAAAAAGGATTAATGAGAACCTGTAACTTAATACTAAGCTTTTAGTTCTCAGAGTCCATAGCATTTCTATGTTCTATTATCAGTTTAGACATACTGTTGCTTACATCCTGCTGTACCTCTTCATAACTTTTTGTGCCGGTTAATTTTTCATGTATTGCATTAGAGAGTATAAGTAATGAGTTTATGCCGGAAGATAGGACTTCAAATTGCTGCCGCATTTCTGTAAATGCGCTTTTCAGATGTTGTTGTCCTTCTTGTGAAATAGAGGGATAAAGAGGCATAAGATTTTCTTCAAGACTTAAAGTAAGTAAAGATATAGAATTATTAAGTATATGAGAGAGTGACGTTAGTGTCGAATGAAAAAGATCGAATGTTACGCGGTCGCTTTCTCGATGCCGTTTAAATTCTTCACGAAGTTTTTGATCTTTCCTGAATAGATAGCGTTCATACACACCGTTAATCACGACAGACAGATGATGCAGCTCGAAATTGTCTTTTGGTACATAGTCGTAAGCTCCGAGTTTAAGCGCCTCGACAGCAATAGTTTCTGAACCGACACCGGTAAGCATAATAACCGGTGTCTCGAATTTTTGTTCGTACATCCATTGCAGGACATTTAATCCCGACATTCCCGGCATGCGATAGTCGAGAATTACAACGTCATAATGTGAACGCGAGAGAGCTTCAACCGCGGCTTTTCCCGAGTCGCATACTTCAACTTGATATCCCTGGGAGGAGAGAAATGCAAACGCAGCAAGTCTGAATGATGGTTCATCTTCAGCAATAAGTATTGTTTGTGCCAAGGGCATAATATCCTTTTACAATAAAATGACATTACTAATGTAACAGCAAAAAGTATGATGAACAAATTAGAATACTCTAATATCAATTAAAATATTTTAAGCAAAAAGACAGTCGAATATGATGGAAATATATATGGGATAGAAAATACCCGATTCCCAAAAATTATTTTTATCTTTTTTAATCCAGTATTGATTTCATTCTCTTCTTAAGTATTGTCAGTTTAGCGTCAAGTTCTTCGACATCCTGCTGGACATCAATTGTTCCCTCAAGTCTGCTGGATATTACACGAGTAAGGTCTAACAGGGATTTAGTGCCGAACGAAATGATTTTATAACTCTCTTTGAGAGTATCATATGCTTTTTCAATATTCGATTTTGCTTCCGCTGGTAGATTCAATTTGAGTTCTTTCTCAGTATCTTCAAGAACTAGAGCAACTACTGAAAGAGTTGTGTTCAGAAGCTGAGAACTGATCGAAATATAATTGCGTGTCAATTCGGCAGTTGCAGTATTATGGCCTTCTCTTTTGTGAAGATCCTCAAACAGCATTCGTTCCTTTTTAAACAGGTATCGTTCATAAACTCCATTGATAATGATTGGCAGGTGATTAAGGTCGAAGAGATCCTTACGGATATAGTCATATGCGCCGAGTTTTAATGCTTCTATGGCGACATTTTCTGAGCCGGCACCTGTAAGCATAATTGTTGGCGTCTCTATTTTTTCCTCGGCCATTTTCTGTAGTACATCTATACCAGACAAGTGAGGCATTTTATAATCGAGAATGAGTACATCAAAAGGCTGCCTTTTAAGGGCATTCAATGCATCAATACCTGACTCAACCGAATCCACGTCGTAGCAGTTGGTCGATCGAAGAAAGAGGGCGCAAGATTTATGGAACAGTTCTTCGTCGTCGGCAATAAGAACATGAATTCTTCTTGTCTCCTCAATGCTTTCTTCAAAAGGATTTTGCATGCGGTCTTCTCCTAAAATGGTTCTATTAAAAATGAGCATCGCTTTTAATTATTTGCCAATCCTTTATGGCTGTTCAAACAATATTGTGAATAATTATCCCAACTGGAATATAATAATATATTAGGATTTTTTTAGTACGCGTTCGTATGGCAAGGAAATATTAAATTCTGTTCCTTTATTGATTTCGCTGTGTACAGTTATACTTCCTTCATGAAGTTCAATGATCCATTTGACCAGCGCAAGGCCAAGACCGGAGCCCCGATGAATTCCGCTTTTCTGTGCATATGTGAAAAATGGTTCGAATATTTTCTTGAGCTTATCCGATGCAATGCCGAATCCTGTGTCGGCAAATGTTACGACAACATTTTTGTCTGTAATACAATAGCTCAGTCGGATGCGGCTTCCTGAAGGTGTGTTTTTAATAGCGTTGTCCAGTAAGTTGAAAAACACCTGACGTAATAGAATAACGTCAGCTTTTAGGTATACTTCCGGACCTTTTTTTAGGACCACCGTTATATTTTTGGGACGTGTAAGAAAAAGCGCCTCATCATAGAAGTTGTTAAGAAACTGAAAGAGAGATATTGTCTCGAGGTTAAGTGTCAAAGTTCCTGCTTGCATTGTTCCCAGACTAAGCAAATCTTCAACGGTTCTGTTAAGCCGGAGAATTTCATCGTATGCTGACGCAATAATGCTGCGAAGTTCCTTTGTTCTGGAATGTGAGACAAGGGCAGATTCCAATTGATTACGAATGATCGAAAGCGGTGTCCGCAGTTCATGAGTCGCAAATGAAGAAAATTGAAGCGCTTGATTTCTTGATGCATGCAGTCGTTCAACGATCTTAGATACTGTTTGTGTCAATTGGTACACATCTCCTTTGGGCGATTGAGGGGGCTTGAGAAACTCGTTCCCGATTGGCTGTTGAATAAGAACTTGTAGATATTGGTCCAATCGTTGAATCGGCCGGTGAAGTCGAATTATACTCCATATCCCGATTATTGCAAGCAGCATAGTCAATAACGGGAAAAGTATAAGAGGACTTGAATAATTTTCTCTTATGAGGTTCCAATAGGCGGGCATGGGGACGGCGATGTAAACGGTATATTCATCAAATGCTTGTCCGTAAGCCCGATATGCTTCATTATTTAATTTTATGGTTGTTGGCTGTGTAAGCGATATACATCCAAGCGATGAAAAAGAAGAATCAATTGGACCTGTCTTTACATAATAGTTGCCTTGAATGTCGTGAATCTCTATTGATAAATTTTTTTTTCTGAACAGATACGACGAATAATCTCACTTGCTGCCAGCGAAGGCTGAGTATTGTATTCGTTAATAATTATTAAGAGCGCATTGATCTTGCTAACTTCTTGCTGCAGTGTTCGATCTATTTTCTCTGCAGAGGAGGTATGTAAAACAACAAACCAAATAGCAATTGTGAACAATACAATTACAAGGGAAATACCGATGAACAAAAGAATTCCACGAGTAT
>Ga0315554_1001264_pt1 | contig 14892 bp, 15 predicted proteins | sample SalMarSW160370MG_FD_202114 | JGI IMG/M metagenome (GOLD analysis project Ga0315554, IMG submission 202114) | Salt marsh sediment microbial communities from the Plum Island Ecosystem LTER, Massachusetts, United States - Salt Marsh Sediment SW1603-70 ... | reverse complement strand
TAACCTCTAGCGATGAAAATCCAAAGTCCGAAATTCTAAGCCCTAAACAAGCTCAAAATTCAAATCTCCCCGATATAATCGGGGTTCAAAACGGTTTTGGGTTTTGAATTTAGATATTAAGATTTGTTTAGGATTTAGTGCTTAGGATTTTAAAGATTTACGCTGTTTACTATAATCATCGACCTGTCATCAGCCCTTGTAGTAAGCAGTATTGTTCAATCTGCTGCAGGGACCAGGTACCATTTAGTGCCGTCTTGCCAATCTCTCGAAATCCTTGAAAGAATCTCAAGAAAAGGGTTTAGTAAAGCTCTGGGAAGATCCCGAAGCTGATTTTTCGGCCCCAAGGCTAAGAATCCTTTATGCTATTTGCTTTCTGTTTGAATATTCCCTTATGCATTCATATTCTTTTCTCTGTTTTCTCTTTGTTTTACGGTGAGATCGGCCTTCTAGTTAACATTAACTTAACATTTTAGTGGTATAAATAGGGATATGTCTAAAGAAGGCTACGTTACCCACAAGAGACAAAATATCATGAAATCAACCACGATTATACTTAACCAGAAACCATTGACAATACAGGGGTGGGTTATTAAAATATAATGGGGTATTTTCACATCGTTAGTATATTAATATTTACTAAACTACTCCAAAAGGAGGAAGGAGGTGAAGGGGTATTAGAGTATCAATAATATCAACTAAGATTTTAGAAAAATAAATTATTTCAAAAGGAGGTGGATAAATGAAAAAGAAGATTTTCTCTGTTTGTTTAAGTGTAGTTGTTTTAGTTTCTTTAATTGCGGTTTTGGTCCCGGGTTGTACTGGTGATGGAGCAGAACAGGGCACTATTGAGGTTAAAGCTACTCTTTGTGACGAAGCCTGGGAAGGAGATGTGGACTATACGCTGACACCAGCATCAGGGTCAGCCGTAACCGGTACTAATGTTACTAGCAGTTTTAATGTAACGACCGGTGAATGGACCTGCGAGGATGTCTCCGGCGGTCCCGCTGGGACATACTTGGAGAGTATCACATCCTCAGCAACTCAGACTCTGGCCGCGGATGGCACAATCACCTTTACTTTAAACTTCGAGCTGGACCAGGATGCCGGGATTGAGTTCCTAACCTGGACCATAGACGGGGTGCCTATTGAAGAGTACCAGGGATACTGGGACTACGATGGTGAGAAATACTATGCGGAGGTGTTCCCGTGTCAGATCATCGATGTTCACTTCACACAGTGGGTGGAAGGGTGCGAAGGAAGAGTGGTCTCGGTAAATGAGACATCTTGGCTCCATATTGTTGACTTAAATCCTCCTCCTCCTGCTCAGATCTTTGTTGTTAACGACCTCTGTGCTGTGAACAAGACGGCTGAGCTTCCAGTTGGGCCTGCAGAGAAAGTGTCCCAGACTACTACCATTGATGGGGTACCTGTCGATCCAGGCGTTGAGCCCATTCCTCTCCCTCCCGAGGTGAGTCTGGATGTAGAAACAATCTGGAAGATGGTGAAGGAAATTGAATACGAAAAGTCAATCAACTGGCTTGGTATCTGGTTTATTGAATATGTGCCGGAGCTGCATCCGTGTGTCCTATTCGAGCTCATTTTGCCGGTCCCCGGGCAAGCGTACCAGTTCCAACTGGTTGCCGAGGCCGAGGTTGAACTGATGGATGATGTGGACGTAAACTCGGAAAATGACAAAGCCACGGGCCCTCCACTGATCTTAACAGTGATTGTGCCGTAGGTTAGTCACAACGGGATTGTTGCTGTAGGGCAAAAAGATAGGGTCGAGGAGTTGACTCCTCGACCCTATTCGATTTAAGGGTAAGGCGAAGACAAACTCTGTTGCCTCGCAATGACAAGGTGAACGCTCTCATTTGACATTTGTGATTTGACTGGCATAGCGGTATAATGGAAATTGATGGAGAAGGGTACCTGGAAAGTTAAGACAGGACTGGCTCAGACGCTGAAGGGCGGGGTGATTATGGACGTGGTCACCCCGGAGCAGGCTAGAATCGCCGAGGAAGCCGGCGCCTGCGCTGTCATGGCACTGGAGCGGGTGCCGGCAGATATCCGCGCCGACGGCGGAGTGGCTCGCATGGCCGACCCCACTATAATTAAGGCCATAATGGCAGCGGTGAGCATTCCCGTAATGGCTAAATGCCGCATCGGCCACTTTGCCGAGGCTCAGGTGCTGGAAGCATTGGGCGTTGATTTTATCGACGAGTCCGAAGTGCTTACTCCCGCCGATGAAAGCCATCATGTTTGGAAACACGAATTTAAGGTTCCTTTTGTCTGCGGCTGCCGTGACTTAGGCGAGGCATTACGTCGTATTGCCGAAGGGGCAGCGATGATTCGCACCAAGGGCGAGGCTGGGACAGGCAACATAGTTGAAGCTGTAAGGCACATGCGAGCAGTCCAGGATGGGATTCGCAGACTTCAGGCTTTACCCGAGGAGGAATTGGTAGCTGAGGCGAAAGCCCTCGGTGCTCCTCTGGAGTTAGTGATGGAGGTGCATAAAACAGGGAAGTTACCCGTTGTGAACTTTGCCGCCGGTGGTATAGCTACACCCGCCGATGCTGCTTTGATGATGCAGCTGGGGGCCGAGGGAGTGTTTGTGGGCTCGGGGATTTTTAAGTCCAGCATCCCCGCAACCAGAGCGCAAGCCATCGTTAAAGCTACCACCCACTACCAGGACCCTGCTATTGTCGCTGAGGTGTCCAAAGGTTTGGGAACCGCCATGCCGGGTCTGGACATAAAAGCTATACCACAACAAGAATTGTTGGCTCCCAGGGGTTGGTAAGGTGAAGTCAGGTATTTCACAGAATGCGAAGGGTAGTTACTGACGATTTAGACGCACTGCTCGATATCCTGCCACTCCATGTCCGTGAGCCGCTCTACCAGCAGCCCGACCATAGCGAACTGCTGGAGGTAATCTTAGATTTAGGGCGTCTCCCCGAAGCCCGTTTTCCCCATAGAGAATTAGTCCTCAATTCTAAAGAGGTAAACCAGTCTGATATTGATTATGTAGTATCACGCATTGGCGAATTCACCGGGGATAACCGCGCCGGCATCAACCACACCCTTCACCGCATCTCGGCCATACGCAATAAAAATGGCTACATAATCGGCTTGACCTGCCGTGTGGGCAGAGCTGTGTTCGGCACCGTAAGGATGATTCAAGACCTTATCGAATCGGGCAAAAACGTTCTGCTTCTAGGACGGCCCGGTATAGGCAAAACCACTATGTTGCGAGAAGTGGCTCGAGTGCTGGCCGATGACTTCAAAAAACGAGTTATTGTAATTGATACCTCCAATGAAATTGCCGGGGATGGAGACATTCCTCATCCCGCCATCGGGCATGCCCGGCGAATGCAAGTAGCCGCTCCCGCTGAACAACATGCGGTAATGATTGAAGCAGTGGAAAATCACATGCCTGAGGTCATTATTATCGATGAAATAGGCACTGAACTCGAAGCGCAAGCGGCTCGAACCATCGCTGAGCGCGGAGTGCAGTTGGTGGGCACGGCACATGGAAACACTCTGGAAAACTTGATAATGAATCCTACTTTGTCTGACCTTATCGGCGGCATCCAGACGGTTACTTTGGGAGATGAAGAAGCCAGGCGACGGCACACGCAAAAATCTGTCCTGGAGCGCAAGGCTCCGCCCACCTTCGGTGTGGTGGTAGAAATTGTCGATTATTACAAGGTAACCGTACATTCTGACGTGACCGAGGCTGTTGATGCTCTCTTGCATGGGCAACCCCCCAAGGCCGAAGTGCGCTGGATGGATGAAGATGGTGAGGTAAAGAGGGAGGCGATAACTTCCCCTCTTATATGGGAAAGCAAGGAAGAGGAGCAGCCGGAAAAAACGCTGCGGTTCTACCTTTTCGGCGCTAACCGGTCTCGACTGGAACAAATTGCCAGGGAAAGGCGAAAAGAACTGAAAATTGCCGCTGACCTCAAGCAAACTGACATTTTCCTCACTACACGAAGTTATTACCGCCGCAAGCCACAGAAGATACGGGATGCCGAAGCACTGGGCATACCAATTTATGTCCTTAAAAGCAACAATGCCGCTCAAATGAAGCAATGCCTGGACGCCCTCTATCCCCGTGACACTCAATATACCTATGTCCATAATCTACAGCGTATCTTAGCCGGGCGCCGCGGTTTCAACTCCGGCGACCGGAGTCTGGAACGTGGCGGCAAAAGGAAGTCGAGGTAATCCTTGGGACTGTTCATCACCTTTGAGGGTGGCGAAGGCTGTGGCAAAAGCACCCAATCCAGGCTCTTGTTGAAGAAGCTTGAGCAGCAAAATATCCCTGTGGTATTAACCCATGAGCCGGGAGGCACAGTTCTGGGTAACGAATTAAGAAAAGTGCTTAAAAGGAGAAGGGGCTCCTTTATTTTGCCCCAGGCTGAGCTGTTTCTAGTGGCTGCTTCCCGTGCCCAATTGGTGGCTGAGGTAATTCATCCTGCCTTAGAAGAAGGCAAAGTAGTCATCTGCGACCGCTTCACTTATTCCACCCTGGTCTATCAGGGCTATGGGCGGGGGCTCGAGTTGAGCTTCGTGGAGACGGTCAACAATGTAGCAACAGGGAATCTTAAGCCGGACCTCACTATCCTCCTGGATATTTCGCCGGACCAAGGACTGGCGCGAAAGCGAAGTTTACGAGACCGTTTTGAGATGGAAGACTTATCGTTCCACCGGCGGGTGAGGGAAGGTTACCTCAAGATGGTTGCGGTTGAATCTGAGCGCTGGCTGGTGATAGATGCTTCTCTACCTAAAGAGAAAGTTGCCGGGATTATCTGGGACAGGGTAAGCAAGTTATTGCCTGGCTTCTCAGCCTGACCGTTTTTGTCACCCTGACACTGAACGAAGTAAAGAGGAATAATCTAAGAGATGTTTAGCAACATCCAGTGTCATTTTGAGCCCTTCGCTACCTGTCATTCTGAGCCCTTCACTATCTGTCATTCTGAGCGTAGCGAAGAATCTAACTCCGCTCAGGGTAAACTCCGCGAAGAATCTCTGAGATTCTTCGTCGTCCCGATTTCATCGGGACTTCTCAGAATGACATTACCAAACACTCTTGAGAATTCAAGGTATGAGTTTTAGGCATGACTAAGGGTAAGGTCGCTGTGGCATTGAGTGGTGGGGTGGATTCCTCCGCAGCCGCTTTGTTGCTCAAAGAAGCCTCTTATGATGCAGTAGGTATACATGCGCGCCTCTGGGATTCTCCGCGCTCCGATTACCAGGCACATCGGGCGGAGGATATCTGCCGCATTTTAGACATTCCCTATCATCAGGTTGACCTGCAAAAGGAATTCGAGTCCTGTGTAGTGGAGTATTTCTGCCGGGAATACCAGCAAGGGCGGACTCCCAATCCCTGCGTTGCCTGCAACCAGCACATGAAGTTCGGCCTCCTCCTCGATAAAGCACTCTCCCTGGGCGCCGACTATCTGGCTACAGGTCATTATGCCAGGGTAGAGCATTCCAGAGACGGGCATCGCTTGCTTAAAGCAGCAGACATCAGTAGAGACCAATCTTATTTCCTTTATACTCTAACCTGGGAAAAGCTCGGGCATGTCCTGTTTCCTTTAGGCGAACATAGCCGAGACCAGGTTAAACAAATGGCAAAGCAGGCGGGATTGCCCACAGCAGCCAGGTCCAGCCAGGATATCTGCTTTATCTCCCAGAAGAACTATGCCACCTTTCTCAGCCAGAGATTTCCCGCTCTGTCTGGCGATATTATAGATACCCGGGGAAGGAAATTAGGCCAGCATCGAGGAATAGCCTTTTATACTATCGGGCAGAGGCATGGCCTGGGGTTAGCCTCTGGCAAGCCACTCTACGTCATAAGGATAGAGCCTGAAAGCAATAGAATTGTGCTTGGTCAGGAGAAAGAGCTCTACAGCCAAAAGCTCGCCGCCCGAAAGCTGAACTGGATATCAGGCAAGGCACCGCGGGAGCCCGTTACAGCACAGGCCAAGATACGCTATAAGTCAAGAGAAGCGGAAGCCATCCTCTTTCCCCATGACGACTCCGTGGATGTCCATTTCGCTCAGCCGCAAAAGGCGGTAACCCCGGGGCAGGCCATTGTGTTCTATAATGCTGGTGAGGTACTGGGGGGCGGGATTATATATTAAATGCAAAAATAAAAATGCAAAATATAATGTGCAAGATGACAGTTGCGAGCACCTGGAAGGTACGTGACAATCCTGTTGGTCAAATTCCAAACACGATTGTAGTGCGACCTTTTAAGGTCGTGCGATCTTGTCCTGGCACGAGGCTAAAGCCTCGCACTACATTTTCGCGTTTTGAGTTGCCATTTTGATTTTTAACTTTTAATTTTGGCAGAGATATGTCGCAGCCACCAAACCTTGATGAGGAAGATAAGCTTAAATCGCAGGGCTATGAGCTTATCGCCGGTATAGATGAAGTCGGGCGGGGAGCTCTCGCCGGCCCGGTAGTGGCCGGCGCCGTTATCCTGCCCCACCCGGCCAATTTGCCCTGGTTTGGGCTGGTTCGGGATAGCAAGGAATTAAACTCCAGGAAGCGTGAATCCCTCTTCGCCTTGATTAGCAAGGAGGCTATAGCTGTGGGCATCGGCATCGTTCCTCCTCAAGTGATTGACTCCGTGAATATCCTCAAGGCAACCAAGCTGGCTATGATGCAGGCAGTGGAAAAATTGCCCAAACAACCGACCTTCCTCCTTATTGATAGAGTAACTTTGTCTCAATGTCCCATCCCTCAAAGAGGAATAACCAGAGGTGACAAATTGTGTCTCTCTATTGCTTGTGCTTCTATCATAGCCAAGGTCACCAGAGACCGCATTATGGAAGAACTTGACATAACGTATCCTGGCTATGGATTTGCTCAGCATAAAGGCTATGGAACAGGAAAGCACATATCTTGTCTGCAAAAGCTCGGACCTTCGCCAATTCACCGCCTATACTTCGCCCCTGTCAGGAATATAATCGCAAGCCAAAGCTCTGGCCCTTTGGCTTCCGCTAATCCCGAGCCCTTCGCCCCTCGTCATTCTGAGCCTTTCACTCCTTGTCATTCTGAGGGAGCGGAGCGACCGAAGAATCTCATTCAGGGTAAACTCCCTGATGGATCAGGTGATGAATCGTCAAGAAGTTGGTAAGCTGGGGGAGAAAGAAGCCCGGAAATTCCTCAAAAAGCGGGGCTACCGCATTCGCGAGACGGGGTTTCGTTGCCATCATGGAGAGATTGATATCGTTGCTCAGCGGAAGGACTATCTCGTCTTTGTCGAGGTCCGTACTAAGAGCAATCTGGATTTCGGCACTCCCGAGGAGTCAATAACACAGGCCAAAAAGAAAAAGCTCATCGCCTTAGCCCTGACCTATACCAGTACTCACCAGAACCTCCCCCCTTTATGGCGTATAGATGTAGTAGCCGTAGAACTCGATGACAAAGGCAAGACCAGGCGTATCGAACTCATCGAAAACGCCATTGAGCAAGACACCTCGTTTAATTGCTAGCTACTCTTAAATTACTAACCCTGCCATTACCACTAAGGGAATGGCTACACTGCAGTATATAGGGTCGGTGAAGTTTGAGGATAGCTTGAGGCTCTACTTCAATATAAACAACGGTTAGAGCGAATCAATCGCCCAACCTACTAAAAGGGCGTACTCCCTTCTTGAAATAGATATACCTGTCTCTGACCTATTCGAGTTTTGAGAATGCGTTGAGGCGTTGGTAGAACTACAGAGATGAATCCCAGCAGACAATACCATCTCTCTGGAGTTGCTTTAGTTGCTCATCACTGAGCCCTTGCTGAACCATTCTGGGTCTGATTTCAGTGAGATGGCAATTACAGTCGCGATAAAACTTCTCAAAAAGGTCGGCATAGTTGTCTATCCCTTTCCATTTAAGGTATGTCTTCATAGCTATCTCTGACTTGTCGGCTCTCACAAAGCAATTAGTGTGAGCACTATAATCGATAATTAGGAAGAATATTTCGATGTGGAATTCTGGCCAATAGGTAAGTTTTTTCTTTGGTTGAATGTTGCCCCCCTCTTTTTAACCTCTGGAACGAACCTGTCGATTAATCTTCAGCCTGTCAAAAAAGCTGAAGCACCGCCTCAGGATGGCTACGTCGTCCTTCAGTAAATCACATTCCCGTGTAAGACCTAGAAGTAGACCATTCAAATCATTATAAAACACGTTTAATGAATCCAGTCTCTGCCTACTGTAATGATGGTGGGAATGTTGGAACCAGCCTGAATACAGCAGTTCGACTTCTCTCAGCTTTTTCTCGTTGCTTGTCAAGACAGAGGCACATCTTTCCCCATAATTGAGACCGTGGACCTCGACAATCTTCGCAACATCCTCTTTTCTAATTTCCTTTCTCAGATTCTTGTCAAGGTATTCGATGAGCTTATTGAATTCGTAAAACATCTTCCTGTACAAATCGAGCTGCTTCTTGTAAGTAGTCAATGTTCGGGTAATTTTCGTTCCCACCGTATTGAATGCTGTCCTACTAGTCTTCAAAATGGCGTTTATTCGGCCTAAAGCGAATTCAAACTGATTATCTGCTAGATATCCAAATCTTGTCGTAGTCGTTTGCTCCAATCCCACACCGATTTGAGCAGTTTCCACGGCGTAACGCCCCATACGCATGACCACAGCAAACCCTAATAGCATAGCTGCAAGGTCTGTGTAGATTTCGTTGTTCTTTTCCCTATGCCATAGTGAATGCAAAACTATGTGGGAAAGCTCATGCGCCATAATTGCGACGAAGGTGTGTGGATATCTTCGACAGTTACCACCCACCTGGACTTGAATTGGAAAACTCTGCATTGCTGAGGTACCGTAGAAAGGCAAGCCATCTGGGATAGAGACTTGAGCTGTAATCCCTTCCGTTGCCTGACCAGCATCGTTTGTTGTAACCAAGTCACGACTCTCGAAGCTTTCGCCGATGATAAGTTTCACTTTAATTGGTAGGCCCAATTGATTGGCAATTTTTTCTATACACTCCTTTGTGTTGCCGTTATGCAAGGGACTAAGCACGGTCTCAGCGGGAATATTTTCCTTTATTCCCAGGAACCCAACTAACTCATCGATGGCATTGCTGATATACTTGTTATCTACTCCCTTCAAATTACCTATCCTCTCCAAATCCGCTGGCTGAGATACTCATAAGGCAAAGTACACATCTTATTATATCACTAGCGCAATGAATTTTGAGATAGCTTGCTGACGAAGAATATTGTCCCAATGTTATAATTGGTATGAAAGACGGATGTGGAGAGATATAGTAACGATAATTGTCGCCGTACTAACTGTACTAATGTATTTTGGGCTAACACCTAAACGACTATCTAGATACGCAAAGGCTGAAGCAACCAGGATGTCGCCATCACAAAGATGGAAGCTAAGCTTTGCCATCACATTGAGCCTAGCGTACATCCCGCTATTTTTTATATTTGCAATGGGATATGTTGAGTTCTCACTAGCAATTGCTCTACGTATCATAGCAGGTGCTGGTGCGATTTGGTTCTATACAATTGCGGAATTTTTGGGGCTAAGAGAAAAGTGGGGTGGCAAAGTAATCTTAGTGGCAGGTTTGAGTTTTATAGCACTCTTCATTTCTAGTTATGCATTAAGTGATATGACTTTGTTGGAGAAAATAGCTTACCCTGCGATTACATTTGGCGTCGCATGCATTATTGTTGCGGTAAGACTGTATATCGAGAGAAAACGTGAGGAGAGAAGCTCTTCGAAAGACGAAGACAATTGATGGCGGTAGTTGTCGATAGAAGCCTTTGCTTATGTTGCTCTCAAGTAAGGCTCTAATACTTCAGGAATTAGTACTGTGCCATCAGCTTGCTGGTAGTTTTCCAGCACAGCGATGAGGACTCGTGGTAGAGCCAGTCCTGAGCCATTGAGGGTGTGAACAAGCTGTGGTTTGGCGCCAGGCTCAGGGCGATAGCGGATATTTGTTCGCCTTGCCTGAAAGTCACCGCAATTGCTGCAAGAACTGACCTCGAGCCATTCATCACAGCCGGGAGCCCACATTTCAATGTCATATGTTTTGCAGGCGGCAAAGCCGAGGTCTCCGGTACATAATTGCACCACGCGGTGAGGTATGTCCAGCTTCTGGCATATGTCCTCGGCATCAGCTACCAATTTCTCCAGCGCTTCGTCGGAGCTCTCCGGGTCGGTAACCTTGTAGAGCTCCACCTTATCAAACTGGTGCCCCCGCTTAATGCCCCTGGTGTCCGTGCCGGCAGCCATCTTCTCTCGACGGAAACAAGGCGTATAGGCGACATAGTGAAGGGGCAAGCTATCGGCACTTAATATTTCATCACGGTGAAGGTTGGTCAACGGTACCTCCGCCGTGGGTATAAACCAGAAGTCATCTTCCTCGTCGTGATATAAATTATCGCCGAACTTGGGTAAGTTTCCTGAGCCGACCATACACTCTCGCTTTACCATAAAAGGAGGATAGATTTCTTTATAGCCATGCTCGTTTACATGGGTGTCGAGCATAAATGAGATAAGCGCTCGTTGGAGGCGTGCCCCCAGCCCTTTAAGAACATAAAATCTGGTCCCTGAGAGCTTCACCCCTTGCTGGAAATCTATTATGCCCAATTTTTCTCCCAACTCCCAATGAGGCAAGGGCTCGAAGGAAAATTCCCCTGGTTTGCCCCAGGTACGCACCACCACGTTATCATCCGCGCCTCTCCCCAGGGGCACGCTGGGGTGGGGGATGTTGGGTAACTCCAGTAGCAAGGAATCGAGGTCGGCCTTAGCTTTTTTGGTCTGCTGCTGCAGGGAAGATACTTGCTCTCCCAATTGACGCATCTGGGCGATGCGTTGAGGTGGTTTTTCCTTGCTTTTGCTCAGTTGTTTGCTTGCCTCGTTATGTGTGGCACGGAGTTCCTCGGTTTGCCGAAGCAAGCTGCGATAACGCCCGTCAATCTCAAGTATGCTATCGAGAGCAAAGCTATCGCCCCTTTTCTCCAGAGCCTGGCGAACAAGCTCGGGGTTTTCACGAATAAGCTTAATATCAAGCATATGTAAGCTCTAAATCATTTCAAAATGCAAAAATAAAAGTGCAAAATGACAGAGTAAAAATTAAAAAGTTTTGCGTTTTGAATTGTCACTTTGATTTTTACCCTTTGATTTTTAAATTTTCGTATTGTTTAGGGTTTGCCATAATTTGCCGTGCATTTTGTATTTTTACTCTTTTGTCTTTAGCTGGGGGAAAAGTATCACTTCTCGAACAGATTGCTGCCCGGCAAGCAGCATCACCAGGCGGTCGATGCCTATCCCCAGGCCACCGGTAGGCGGCATCCCGTACTCCAGAGCCTGAAGAAAATCTTCATCGGCGATTTCCACTTCCTCATCGGCAACCTGTTCTTTTAGCTGCTGGCGAAACCTTTCCCTTTGCTCCAGGGGGTCGTTAAGCTCGGTGAAGGCGTTGGCAATCTCCATGCCAGCCACAAAGCCCTCGAATCTCTCTACCAATCGTTCGTTACCTCTCTTACTCTTGGCCAGAGGTGACATTTCCACGGGGTAATCCAGAAGGAAAGTCGGCTGAGTAAGCTTTGGCTCGACAAAAGTGGAAATCAATTCGTCTATCAGCCTGCCCCTCCCTTTGCCCGGCTCGACTTCCATCCCCAGCTCTGTCATCCGCGTCCTCAGTGAAGCGGCATCAGGATAATCTTCGAAATCGATGCCGCAATGTTCCTTTATTGCCTCACGAAGGTAAAGCCTTTGCCAGGGGAGACCAAGGTCAATGATTTTGTCGTTACAAGCAAGCCTGGTATCACCCAGAACCTCCTGCGCTATATGCTTGAGCATCTCCTCAACTAGTCTCATCATGTCATTGTAATCGCTATAAGCTTGATAGCACTCGAGCAAGGTGAATTCCGGGTTATGTCTAACGGAAATGCCTTCATTACGGAAGGTGCGCCCTATCTCGTAAACCCTGTCAAAGCCGCCTACCACCAGTCTCTTGAGGTGGAGCTCCAGGGCAATTCGCAGGTAGAGGTCTTCACCGAGAGCATGGTGATGGGTGACAAAGGGGCGGGCCAGTGCTCCGCCGGCATGGGGCTGAAGCACAGGAGTTTCTACCTCCATAAACTCCTGCTTATCGAGAAAACTTCTTATGGCAGTGATAATCTTGCTGCGCAAAACAAAAATGTTTTTATTCTCTTCATTGGAAATGAGGTCGAGATATCTCTGCCGGTAGCGTTTTTCTACATCAGCCAGCCCATGCCACTTCTCTGGCAACGGGCGAAGGGATTTACAGAGCATGGTGAGATCGGATACCTCCAGAGTGAGCTCTCCGGCTTTTGTCCGGAAGAGCTTCCCCTCTGCCCCGATAATGTCGCCGATATCAATATCCTGAAGAGATTCGTACCTCTCCTGGCCTATAAGGTCGTAGCGCAAAGAAAGCTGTATCTTCCCCGAGCTATCGCGAATATCAAGAAAGGACATCTTACCTATAGAACGCTTGGACATAATGCGGCCAGCCAGCGATATATCCTGTGAACTCTCCCCTGGCTGCTCAAAGAGAGCTATCGCTTCTCGAATAGTGTGGCTGAGGTGATAGGAATGGGGATAAGGGTCTATGCCGCGAGCCCGAATTCTGTTCAGGCTCTCCAACCGCTGTTCAGTTATGCGTTCTAATCTTGAGGTCATCAGAAATCAAAAGCCAAAAATACAACTGAAACCGCGAAACTAACTCTTTACCCCTCCTAGCTCTCTCATGTATAAGCTCTAAATTCTAATTTCTAAACTCTAAACCCCGAAAGTAGTCAGTAGTCAGTAGTCAGTAGTCAGAATTCAGGATTCAACTATTGGAAGACACCCCCTCTCTACTGGCTGCTGACTTCCGAATTCCTCCCATCTTGGGATTTCGAATTTTATGCTTAGCATTTGTCATTTTTGCTCCATTGGCTAGGCATTTTTATTTTTTCTTTTCCACACTGGTTCCCAGAATCTCTTTTGCTTCCTCTGCCAAACGCTTGGGCACCATTATTTTCACCTCACCTAACCCGTCAATTGTAATGCCGTAAACCAGGCCAGCGCTCTCGTAGCTCAGGAGTACTGGTATGCCTTCGCTCTCCAGCCGTCCCTTGATTATATGCGCCTCCATATACCGGGCAGTGTACACAGTAACTAATTGTTCGCTTGCAGACATAGTTCTTGCCTTCGTTTATTTTAGCAGAAACCCTCGGAGTATTGCTAAAACGATTGACATTGTATAAAATTTGCGCTGTTGCCCCAAAAGCTCTATCACAAATCCAAAATTCTAAAGGAGGGAAGATGATTTGAACACGCTTGGAAGACATCTGCTACTGGAACTAAAACTATGCAATGAGGAGGCGCTGGATGACTTAAATTTCCTCAAAAATTGTCTTAACGAAGCTGCCATTCAAAGTGGCGCTACCGTAGTGGGCGAGTCCTTTTATCATTTCTCCCCGTGCGGAGTGAGCGGAGTGGTCAATATCGCTGAGTCACATATTGCCATTCATACCTGGCCGGAATACAGGTACGCTGCCGTGGACGTTTTCACCTGTGGGAACGATGTAGACCCGGAAAAGGCTGCCAGGTGGATAACAGAGAAGCTAGAGGCCAAGAATCACTCTTTAATCGAGCTTCGCAGGGGGATTATGGAGGATAGTAAGGTCGGGTGTGCAAAATGAAAGATAGCGACCCTGATAAACATAGCTGGTTTTCTGACAATATAAGTCCTGACCTCACTATGCTGCATAGCATTAAGGAGAGGATATATTCAGGGCGAAGTAAGTTTCAGTCCGTAGATATTGTCGACACGGGCAGCTTCGGCGTCTGTCTTGTTCTCGACGGCAAGATTCAATCCAGCGAGGCGGACGAATTTATTTACCACGAAGCTCTGGTACACCCAGCTATGATTACTCATCCCCGGCCGGAGAGGGTATTCATTGCGGGGGGAGGTGAAGGTGCGACCTTAAGGGAAGTCCTGGCGCATAAGACAGTAAAAAAGGCTGTCATGGTGGATATCGATGAAGAGGTTGTAAACCTTTGTCGTCGCCTGTTGCCCTCCTGGCACCAGAATGCCTTCGATGACCCCCGGACAGAGCTTCATTTCGTCGACGCCAGAAAATACCTGGAGGAAAGTAGCGACAAATTCGATGTCATAATCATTGACCTGGTTGACCCTTTAGAGCAAGGGCCGGCACGATTACTATACACCCGGGAGTTCTACCAAATAGTCAAGCAAAAACTAGGGTCCGATGGCATTATGTCAGTGCAGGCTGAATCTGCCGAATGGACGAACTTAGACAATTTCACCGCTATTGCCCATACCTTAAGGAATATCTTCCCGGTAGCCCGCCCCTACCAGGTCCATGTACCTTCCTTTTTGGGCTTATGGGGCTTTGTCTCGGCTTCCCAAAGTCTTGACCCCTCAGAACTGACTCCCGAGGAAATCGACAACAGAATTTCAACAAGAATATCAAAAAAGCTAAAATCCTACGATGGTCTTACCCATCAAGCCATGTTTACCATCCCCAAGCATATTCGCCAGCAATTAGCTGCAAGCCAAAGAATCATTACCGACAAACAACCCATCTCTGCCTATTGACTTGCCCGCACAAATTCCTTTCCTGCCGTTCCCAACAACTTTTTACTAATTACACCTGAAAAGTAACCGCTCACACTAATGTCATGAGCGGCTCTTCGCTTTTTGTGCCCCTTAATCCTCCGGACCTTCTGCCTTTTCCTCTTCCTCCTCCTCCTCCTCTGTCGTAAGATACAGCTGGCTTGTGCTTGATTTCACCCGTGGCACTATTTTCCCACCACAATAAGGACAAAGCATTCCAACAGTTTGCCTCGAAGTTAAGATGATGCTGACGATTCCTACGACCG
>Ga0315554_1001261_pt1 | contig 14901 bp, 14 predicted proteins | sample SalMarSW160370MG_FD_202114 | JGI IMG/M metagenome (GOLD analysis project Ga0315554, IMG submission 202114) | Salt marsh sediment microbial communities from the Plum Island Ecosystem LTER, Massachusetts, United States - Salt Marsh Sediment SW1603-70 ... | reverse complement strand
GACCCCAGTCTACGACGAGTGCATGGTCCTGCGGGCACCGCATTCGACGGCGAGACATGATGGAACTTCTCTGCTAGTCCGAACCTTCGACCGGCCTTGACAGACGAGGCTCTGTCACCGATCATGGTGAATGAACGTTCATTCATCATGACGGACAACGGACCTCAGGACACCACCGAACGAATCCGCCTTGCGGCGGTCCGCGTCTTCTCCCGCGAGGGCTTCGACCGGGCGTCCGTGAAGTCGATCGCCGCCGAGGCGGGCGTCGCCGTCGGCTCGATCTACAACCACTACCGGGACAAGGACGACCTGCTGATCTCGATCTTCGAGGAGGAGTTCGACGAGCGGATGGGGCTTCTCGAGGAGCTGAAGGAGGCGCGGCTCCCGGCCCGCGATCAGGTCGAGCAGCTGCTGCAGGGACACTTCGCTCGGACGCGCGAGCACAAGGAGCTCGCCGAGCTGTTCCTGTACGAGCGGTTCCACCGGGAAAGCCGCCTGCGGGAGCGGATCGTCCCGATGCAGCGGGGCATCGTCGAGCGGATCGCCGAGATCCTCCGGGCTGGGATCGAGGAGGGGTGGATCCGGCCCTGCCATCCGAAGGTCGTCGCCCAGGCCCTCTTCGATCTCGTCCAGACGATGACCGCTTGTTGGGTCCTCTCCGACCCGAGCGAGGCGGAGGAAATCTTCGAGGCGGCGCCGAAGGAATTGGCCGACCTGATGTGGAAAGGGCTGCGCCGAAGTGAGAACGAATAGCCGACGATCCGTCTTCGACGCGATCTTCGTCCCCGTCTATCGCTGGGCGCTTGCCCATCCGATCCTCGTCCTGCTGATCCTTGCCGCGATCACCGCCGTTATGACCGGGTTCATCGCCCGGCTCGAGATCGACGTCGATTTCTCCGACTACCTCAATCAGGACGACCCGTCGGTGATCGCCGCGGACGAGGCGGAGGATCGATACGGTTCACAACTTCGGTCGATGGTGATCGTCGAAGCCCCGGACGGGCTCTTTCGGACCGACACGCTTGCCCGGATCGACGCCCTCGAGGACGAGCTGGAGGGGCTGTCGGTCGTCGCGGAGGTCGACGGCCCGTTCAACTCGAAGGTGATCCGGGGGACGGAGACCGCGGTGACGATCTCGTCGGTCGGACCCGGCGGAGACGCACCGAAGACGGACGACGAGGTCGCGGCGTACCGCGACAGGATCCTCGGCGACCGCACGCTTCTCGACTACGTGGTTTCGTCCTCCGGGACGGCCGTGGCGATCTACGTCCGGGCGATCGACGACGTGGAGATGGTCCCGTTCGCCGAGGCGATCGAGGCGGTCACTGCGAGATACGAGACCGAAGGTCTTCGAATCACAATCGCGGGGATTCCCTACATGAACCTGTCCCTCGGCCGGTCGATGCGGCGGGATCTCGGCCTCTTCCTCCCGCTGGTCATCCTGGCGATCGTCGTCGTCCTCTACGTCGCGTTCCGCTGGCGCTGGGGCGTCCTCATCCCGTTCGCCGTGGTCGGCCTTTCGGTCCTCTGGACGCTCGGTCTGATGGCGATCTTCTCGGTCCCGCTCACCGTCCTGTCGTTCATCCTCCCCGTCGTGTTGATGGCGATCGGGATCGCCGACGGGATCCACCTGCTCAGCCGCTATCGGGAAGAGGTCCGGGGCACCGAAGACAGGGCGACAGCGATCCTGCGGACGATGACGTCGATGCAGCGGCCGGTTGTGATGACGTCGCTGACCACGGCGGCCGGGTTCCTGTCGCTTCTCAACGCGTACATGGCCCCCCAGCGGATGTTCGGCCTGTTCACGTCGGCCGGGATCCTCTTCGCGATGATCCTGTCGCTGGTCCTCATCCCCGCGGTCCTTCGACTGGTGAAGGCCCCGCCCGTGCCCGCCAGGAACGGCGGCAAGCCGAGCCCGATCTCGTCGGGGCTCGGCGCCGTCGTCCGCGGCGTCCTCCGCCATCGGTGGTTCGTCTTGGCGGGGATCGTCGCTTTGTCCGCGGTCTTCGCCGGCGGGATCTCGATGCTCCACATCGAGACGTCGCAGCGCGCCTATCTCGGGGAGGATCACCCGGCGGTCGAGACGCTCGATCGGATGGACGAGCTTTTCTCCGGGGGCGACCAGACCGTGATCGAGATCGACACGGGAGTCGCGAACGGCCTCAAGGATCCCGCCCTCCTCGAGGAGATGGTCGCGCTCGAGGGGTTCCTGGCGGAACGCGGGGTCCACAAGACGATCTCCCTTGCGGGGATCGTGCGGGAGATGAACCAACGGTTCCACGCCGACGACCCCTCGTTCTACACGATCCCCGACGATCCACGGATGGTCGCGCAGCTCCTTCTCCTATTCACGTTTCAGGGCGGGACGCTCGGTTCGATGGCGCTGGGAGATTACTCGGCCGGCGAGGTGATCGGATTCCACGCGCTCAGGACCGGGAAGGAGTGCGTCGCGCTCGTGCGCGACGTCACCGCCTACCTCGAGGAACACTTCGAGGACGCCCGTCTGGTCGGCCCGACGCGGATCCAATCGAGCATGTTCGCGGCGATCGTCCGGAGCCAGCTGACGAGCCTGTTCACGTCGATCGGCGCCGCGGGGATCATCGTCGTCCTGCTGATGGGTTCGGTCGTTGCGGGTCTGATCAGCCTCGTCCCGCTCCTGTTCACGATCGTGGTCAGCTTCGGCGTCATGGCGTACGCCGGGATGCCGCTCGACATCGCCACGTTGATGATCTCGTCGATCACCATCGGGATCGGGATCGACTACGGGATCCACTACATCGAGCGGGTGCGCGAGGAGATGGCCAAGACCGAGGATCGCTCGGCCGCTCTCGTGCGCGCGGCGCGGACGGCGGGGCGCGGGATCGTCTACAACGCCCTCGCCATCGCCGGGGGGTTCAGCATCCTCCTTCTGTCGGCGTTTCAGGGGATGCGCCACTTCGGGCTCCTGATCACGATGACGATGCTGATCAGCGCCGCGGGAGCCCTGGTCGTCATTCCTGCGATCCTGCGTGCGTCCCGCATCAAGTTTCGGGCGCGATCGAGCGGGGGATAGCGAGCGAGACCCGTCGCGGACGCGACGGATCCCCGATGTACGTCGTCCGGTTTGTCGAAAACACCGATTGGCCCTACAATTTTCGCTTGAGGTGTGAACATGCCAGAACAGGTTCGCCGTGAGATGATCGAGCACATGAAGCGGAGCCTCGACGTTCTGAAGTCGAATTTGGCGAAGGTTCAGACGGGGCGAGCCAATCCGGCGATGATCGAAGACGTCATCGTGGACTACTACGGGACGTCGGTGCCGTTGAAGCAGCTGGCGACGATCGCGGCGCCCGACCCGAATCTCCTCGTCGTTCAACCGTACGACAAGAGCCAAATGGACGAATCCATCAAGGCGATTCTCGGCGCGGATCTCGGACTGAACCCGGAGAGCGACGGACACGTCATCCGGGTTCGGATTCCGAAGCTCTCCGAGGAGCGGCGCAACGAGCTGACGAAGGTGATCAAGGCGCGTGGCGAAGAGACGAAGGTCGCCCTCCGGAACATCCGGCGCGACGCGAACGACAAGCTCGATCAGATGAAGAAGGATTCGGAGATCTCGGAGGACGAGCATCGTCGCCACCGCGAGAAGAACGACGAGGCGATCCGCGAGTACTCCGACAAGATCGACGCGCTGATCGAGGAGAAAGGACGGCAGATCCGGACGATCTAGGTCCGGTCGTTCCCCGATGATCCACCCTTCCCTGAGACGGTCGATCCGAGGGCTCCGGCTGGGAAGGTCTACCCTGACCGCGGCGGTGTTGGCGCTCGTTCTTGGACTCCTCGGCCACCCGTGGGCGGCGCTTGGGGTGTGGATCGGGCTCGCGCTATTCGCTGGGAATCTCCTGCTGCTCTGTGAGGCCGCCCGTTCCCTCGTGACGGCGCGGAGCCGCCGCGCAGGGCGCTCGATGGCGGTCGGGGCGAGCCTCGGAAGGCTGTTGCTGCTCGGCGTCCTCCTCGCCCTGGTCGGCGTCTATCTCGGCCGGGAGGCCCTCCTCGGTGCGTGTGGAGGGCTGTTGATCACGCAGGTAAACTTGACTCTCTGGGCGACGAGGTCCACGGAGGCGGTCTGACGATGGGGGAAGTCTACGGGCAGCTGCTCGGCCTGCTTGAGAACCTCGGCCAGAAGCGGATTGCCGTCTTTCACCTGCTCGGAGTTGAGATCCGGTTCGACGTCACGACGATCGTCATGTCGTGGGTCGTCATCGCCCTCCTTGTCCTCTTGGCTCTCTGGCTCCGGCGCAGCCTTCGGCAGCCGATCGAGGAGAAGCCGAACCGGGTTCAGGCGGCGCTCGACGCGCTGATCGACCTTCTGAAGAGCCAGCTCTCCGGCAACTTCTCCTCCGAGAGACTGGCGACGCTGATGTTCCCCTTCATCTCGACGCTCTTCCTGTACGTGTTGCTGTCGAACTGGCTCGGGGTCCTGCCGTACCTGACATCGCCGACGCAGGATCTCAACGTGACGTTCGGATTGGCGCTCCTCGTGTTCGTCCTGTCGCAGGTCCTCGCCGTCCGGTTCAAGGGGTTCCGCCGCTATCTCGGGCGCTTCCTCGAGCCGTACGCGTTCATGCTCCCGATCAACGTGGTCGGAGAGATCGCCAAACCGCTGTCTCACTCGTTCCGTCTGTTCGGCAACATCCTGGCGGGGACGATCCTCGTGACGGTCGTCATGGTCAAGTTCATTCCGATCATCGTTCCCCCGGTGCTGAGCATCTTCTTCGGGCTCTTCTTCGGGGGGATTCAGGCGTTTGTCTTTGCCATCTTGGCGGTGGCCTACATCAACGTGGCTGTGGAGGAATAGAGGAGGGATTATGCTGCAGGACGCACAGAACGTGGTCAGTGGGATCAGCGGCGCCGACATCGCGACGGCGGCGAAGTACATCGCCGCGGGGCTCTGCATGGGGATCGGGGCAATCGGATCGGCGATCGGCGAGGGGCTCGCTGCGGCGCACGCGCTCGACGGCATGGCGCGCCAGCCGGAGATGCAGGGCGCGCTGCTTCGAACGATGGTCCTCGGACAGGCGATTACGGAGACGACCGGGATCTACTCGTTGCTGATCGCGATCGTCCTGTTGTTCGTCATCTAGGGAGGGACCATGTCGTTCGAGTGGGGAACGATCGTCAAGAGCATCAACTGGACGCTCGTCTTCAACCTGATCAACTTCGCGATCCTTCTCTATCTGTTGAAGCGCCTCCTGTTCAAACCCGCGCTGGAGTATCTCGACCGCCGGCGGGAGATGATCCACGCCCGGATGGAGGCGGCGCGGGCGGACGAAGAGCGGGCCGCTGCGCTCGTGGCGGAGCAGCGGGAGGCCCTCGCCGAGGCCCGCGCGCGCGCGGAGCGGATCGGCGAGTCGGCGCAGCGCGAAGCGGAGGCGGTGATCGACGCCGCCAAGGGCGAGGCGAAGCAGGCCGCCGAGCGGGTCCTGGAGGACGGGAGACGGCAACTGGCGCAGGAACGAGACCGGATGATCGCGGAGCTGCGAGAGGCGTACGCGGAGATCACCGTCCTCGGCGCCGAGCGGGTCCTCGACCGAGAAATCCGAATCGAAGACCACCGCAGGCTCCTCGACCGGCTGCTGGAAGAGATCGACGAGGAAAGGCTGAGGATCGGATCGTGAGGTCGCAGGAGGTCGCGCGCCGCTACGCGGCCGCGCTCTACCAGGTAGTTGCCGAACAGGGGGCGGTCGACTCCACGGAGGACGAGCTTCGTGCGGTGGTCGACGACATGGCGCGGACCCGCGAGATCCCTCGCTATCTGGCGCATCCCCTCGTGTCGCGCGCGCGGAAGGCGGAGTTCGTCGGCAGGGCCTTCCCAAAGCTCTCGGAGCGGATGCGCAACCTGTTCGCCCTGCTCATCCGCAACCGGCGCGAATCGTACCTCGATCTGATCTACTCGGAGTTTCTCGCCGCACGAGCGGAGGCGGAGGGATCGGTCCCCGTCTCCGTGACGACGGCCCGCACGTTGAGCGAGGGGGAGCGCGATCGACTGCTCTCGAACCTGGAGAAGGCGCTTGGACAGCGCGTTCAACTGGAGGAGCGGATCGACGAGCATCTCCTCGGCGGCGCGCGGATCGAGACGGAAGGACGAGTGATCGACGGCTCGCTTCGGGCCCGATTGGAGGGGCTGCGAGCCCGATTGCGGACCTAGGGGGAGAAGTGGCGACAACCCGAAAAGACGAGATCACGGCCATCCTCAAGGAGCAGCTGAAGGGGCTCCAGTACGACCTGGAGATGGAGGAGGTCGGGATCGCCGTGGAGGTCGGAGACGGGATCGCCCGGATCTACGGGCTGGAACGGGCGATGGCCTCCGAGATCGTCGAGTTCCCGGGCGAGCTGTACGGGCTCGTCCTCAACCTCGAGGAGGAGTCGGTCGGCGTGGCGCTGTTCGGCGACAGCGAGCGGGTCCAGGAGGGCGACGAAGTCCGCCGGACGGGGCGAGTCCTCGAGACGTCGGTCGGGGAGAGGATGCTCGGCCGGGTCGTCGACCCGCTCGGCCGGCCGCTCGACGGGAGGGATCCGATCGAGGCGACGGAGACCCGGAAGGCCGAGATCATCGCCCCGAGCGTCGTCGAGCGACAGCCGGTCAACACGCCGCTTCAGACGGGCTTGAAGTCGATCGACGCGCTGACTCCGATCGGCCGCGGGCAGCGCGAGCTGATCATCGGGGACCGCCGGACGGGGAAGACGGCGATCGCCCTCGACACGATCATCAACCAGAAGGGGGAGGACGTCGTCTGCGTCTACGTCGCGATCGGTCAGAAGGCGTCGACGGTCGCGCGGACCATCGACACCCTGACGCGGCGCGGCGCGATGGGCTACACGATCGTCGTCGCCGCCGACGCCAACGCGCCGACGCCGATGCAGTACCTCGCCCCCTACGCGGGGTGCGCGATGGCCGAGTACTTCACGTACAACGGGCGCGACGCGTTCATCGTCTACGATGACCTCTCCAAGCACGCCGTCGCCTATCGGGAACTGTCGCTTCTGCTGAGGCGCCCGCCCGGGCGCGAGGCCTATCCGGGGGACATCTTCTACACGCATTCCAGGCTGCTGGAGCGGGCGGTCCGACTCTCCGACGAGCGCGGCGGGGGCTCGCTGACCGCCTTCCCGATCATCGAGACGAAGGCCGGTGACATCACCGCGTACATCCCGACGAACGTGATCAGCATCACGGACGGACAGATCTACCTCGAGACCGACCTGTTCAACCAGGGATTCCGCCCGGCGATCAACGTGGGGTACTCGGTGTCGCGCGTCGGCGGCGAGGCCCAGATTCGGGCGATGTCGCAGATCGCCGGCGATCTTCGGCTGGAGCTGTCGCAGTATCGCGAGCTGGAAGCGTTCGCCGAGTTCTCCGCCGACCTCGATGACGAATCGAAGGCGCAGCTGGCGCGCGGTGATCGGCTGATGGAGATCCTCAAGCAGGAGCAGTACCAGCCGATGCCGGTCGAGGAGCAGATCGTGGCGCTGTTCGTCGGCGTCGAGAACCACGTCGCGGACATCGAGGTCGGGGAGGTGCGCCGGTTCGAACGGGAATGGCTCCGGTTCGTCCGTGAAGAGCGCGGTGAGGTCCTCTCGATGATTCGCGATCGAAGGGAGCTGACCGACGAGCTCCGGGCGAACCTCAACGAAGCGGTGAAGGAATTCAAGAAGCGATTCGGGGACTAGGTTGCGCGGCCTGCCGGTCGCGAGCGGGACCCCCCCCCGCGCGGTGTTCTCGGGAAGGGATTGAGGAGAACGTCGATGGTGCAACACGTAAGGGCGATCAAGGGCCGAATTGGGAATCTGGGACTCATCGCGCTCGGGATGTTCGATTCGAGGTAGAGGGAAAGAGAAATGGCGCAGCATGTTCGAACCATCAAAAGCCGCATCGGCAATATCGAGAACATCGCGCAGATCACCCGGGCGATGAACGCGATCGCGATGACCAAGGTCACCCGCATGAAGAAGCGGCTCGCCGTGGTCCGCCCCTACCTCGAGGAGCTTGACGGCTACATCGCCCAGCTGATCGGGCGGATCCCGCCGGATGTCGATCCGCATCCGCTGATGACGTCGAACGGCTCAGGGTCGGTCGGCATCATGGTCCTCAATTCCGATCGAGGCCTCTGCGGTCGCTACAAAGGGGACATCAACCGCAAGGGTGAGGAGCTCCTTGCGGAGTCAGGCCGCGACGCACAGCTCATCGCCGGGGGGGAGAAGGCGCGGGGCTACTTCGCTCGGCGGGGGATCGAGCCGCTGCAAAGCTACGGGCACGTCTACGATCAGCCGACCGCCGAGACGGCGCGGCGGATGGCGAACGGCTTGATCGATCTCTATCTCGAAGGCCAGGTCGCGAAGATCGCGTTGGTCTACATGCGATTCGTCTCCGATCTGAAGCAGGTGCTGGTGGTCGAGGAGTTCCTTCCGGTTTCGATCAAACCGGAGCCGAACGACGTCCTGGTGGAGCCAAGCGTGGAAGGGATGCTCGATGTCTCGCTCCGGTTGAGCCTGCAAGGGAGGCTCTACGCCGCGTTGCTGGAGACGAAGACGAGCGAGGACGCGATCCGCAGGCAGGCGATGAAGAACGCGACCGACAACGCCGAGGATCTGATCAAGGGGTTGACGCGGGCGTACCACAAGGCGAGGCAGCAGGCGATCACGCGCGAGATCGCCGACATCATCGGGGGCGCGGAGGCGCTCCGTACGGTGTAACGGGGGGATTGAGAGGCCGATCGATGGAAGGCGAGCACGCAGTCGGAAGGATCACGGAGATCAAGGGGCCGGTCATCGACGCCCGGTTCGAGAAGGGGCGGCTCCCCCGCGTGAACGATGCGCTTCGCGTCGAGCGCGACGGAGAGAGCGATCTGATCCTCGAAGTCGCTCAGCATCTCGGCGACGACGTCATTCGGGCGATCGCGATGGACTCGACCGACGGCCTGTCGCGCGGAATGCCGATCGTCAACACGGGGGGACCGATCACGGTTCCCGTCGGACCGGAGATGCTCGGTCGCTTGATCAACATCGTCGGCGATCCGATCGACAACCTTCCGCCGCCGGAGACGAAGGAGCGCTACTCGATCCACCGGAAGGCTCCGGGCCTCCTCGATCAGGAGACCGAAACCGAGGTCTTCGAGACGGGGATCAAGGTGATCGACCTCATCGCCCCGTTCCCCAAAGGGGGCAAGATCGGGACGTTCGGCGGCGCCGGCGTCGGTAAGACGGTCCTGATCATGGAGCTGATCCGGTCGATCGCCTACGAGCACCAAGGGTACTCGGTCTTCGCCGGCGTCGGGGAGCGGAGCCGCGAGGGGAACGACCTCTACCTTCAGATGAAGGCGGCCGGCGTCCTCGAGTCGACCGCCCTCGTCTACGGACAGATGAACGAGCCGCCCGGCGCGCGGTTCCGCGTCGGGTTGACCGGAGTCACTGTCGCCGAGTACTTCCGCGACCAGGGGAGGGACGTCCTCCTGTTCATCGACAACATCTTCCGGTTCGCCCAGGCGGGGAGCGAGGTCTCGGCCCTCCTCGGGCGGATGCCCTCGGAGGTCGGGTACCAGCCGACCCTGGCGACCGAGATGGGCGAACTCCAGGAGCGGATCACCTCGACGAAGAAGGGCTCGATCACGTCGATGCAGGCGATCTACGTACCGGCCGACGACCTGACCGACCCGGCCCCGGCGACCGTCTTCTCCCACCTCGACGCGGCGATCACCCTGTCCCGCGAGATCGTCGAGAAGGGGATCTACCCGGCGGTCGATCCGCTGCAGTCGAACTCGACGATGCTCGACCCGAATTTCATCTCTCACGAGCACTACCGCGTCGCTCAGAAGACGCTCGAGATCCTTCAGCGCTACGAGGACCTGCGCGATATCATCGCGATCATGGGAATGGACGAGCTGTCCGAAGAGGACCAGCTGACCGTCCGTCGGGCGCGCAAGGTCCAGCGGTTCATGAGCCAGCCGATGTACGTCGCCGAGCACTTCACCGGCCGGTCCGGAACCTACGTGAAGCTGGAGGAGACGATCAAGGGGTTCGCGATGATCGTCGACGGCGAACTCGACGCCATCCCCGAACAGGCGTTCTACATGACCGGGACGATCGACGAGGTGATCGAGCGGGGCCGGCGCCCCGGGCAAGGCGCGGAATCGGCCGACGCAGAAGCCTCCGAGGGCGCGGAATCGACGCCGGATCCATCGGAGAGAACCGGGAATTGATCCCGCTTTGGGGGTTCCGTATAATCGAAGTCTCGCAGGCGGCGTAGCCAAGTGGTAAGGCAAGGGACTGCAAATCCCTGATTCACCGGTTCGAGTCCGGTCGCCGCCTCAGAGTCCGAGATGGGTGGTTAGCTCAGCTGGGAGAGCGCATGCTTGACGTGCATGAGGTCACAGGTTCGAGCCCTGTACCACCCACCAGCCCGCGGGGTCCGTCGCGGGCTTCTTCGTTTCGCCCTTCCGGAGGTCGACGATGGAACGTGCGCGCCAGCTGATCCGGCCGTACGCCGAGAAGGACGGGGTCATCGGGATCTACCTCCTCGGTTCGATGACCCGGCCGTATCGGGACGGGCTGTCCGACTACGACATCGAGGTGATCGTCGAGGACGCCGTCTACGACGTGACGCCCGACGAGGAGCGGCAGGTCCTTCGCTTCAAGGAGGGCGAGCCGGGAGTCGTCGACTACGAGTTCTACCTCATCCCGTGGTCCGACTTCACCGCGCTCCTCGAGTCGACGCACGACCTGTTCCATCAGCCCTACCAGCATGCGGTCGTCCTTCACGACCCGCAGGGCCGGATCGCCCCGATCATCGAGCGGCTCGCCGAGCTGTCCGACGACGTTCGCCGCGAGCGGATGGCCGTCCACTTCCTCGAGTTCCTTCACCGGCTGGGCCGGGCGAGAAAGACGGCGAACCGTGCCGGGGAAGGCGGCCCGACGATCAACCTTCGGCTCCTCTACGGCGACGCGCTCTCCGCCCTGGTCAAGCTCCTCTTCCTCGCCAAGGGCTCGTGGGCGTCGGCGAAGCACTGGAGCGAACAGGAGCTTCGGCAGCTCGGGATTCCGGAGGATCTCCTCTCGTGCGCCGCCCGCCTGCAAGGGGTCCCCGACCCCGGGGCGGCGAAGTTCCTCGTCGAGGCCGTGAGGACGTTCCTCGATGGCTGCGGCGAGACCTTCCACCACGATGCGGAGGGGATCGAGCGGTGGCTCTTCTTCACCAAGGAGGGGAAGCGGGCGTTCGAGCGCTGGGGGCTGCGTTGACGCTCCGGACGACCGCGTGATCCGTCCGGGTTTTACAGGGTCGCGTTGCAGTTGGAGACGGGCTTTTGCCCCATTCGGAGAGGTTCGGTATACTGCGCGCACGGCCGGACACCGGCCGTGCGCGGAACGGGAAGGCGGAGCGGATGGTCGATCGGATCGGCATTCGTCGCGAGGACATGTACCAGTGGGAGCGGCGCGTTCCCCTCATTCCCCAGCACCTCCGCGAGCTGACCGACGAGGCCGGCCTGAGCTTCCGGATCGAGTCCTCGGACCAGCGGGCGTTCTCCGACGACGAGTACCGCGCGGCGGGCTTGGAGGTCGTCGGGCGGCTCGACGATTGCCCGATCGTCATCGGGCTGAAGGAGATTCCCCTCGGCGCGCTGGAACCGGACAAGGTCTACCTCTTCTTCTCCCACACGATCAAGGGGCAGACGGAGAACATGCCGATGCTCCGCCGGTGTCTCGAGCTTCGTTGCACGATCATCGACTACGAGCGGATCGTCGACGACGAGGGGCGGCGGCTGATCTTCTTCGGCAACTATGCCGGCCTGGCCGGGATGATCGACACTCTCTGGGCGCTCGGCCGGCGCCTCGCGTGGGAGGGGATCCCCAATCCGCTCGAGGGGATTCGGCAGGCGTCGACGTATGCCGACCTCGCGGAGGCGAAGGCGGCGATCGTGGAGGTCGGCGAGCGGATCGCCTCCGAGGGCCTGCCGGCGGAGATCTCTCCCCTGGTGATCGGGATTGCCGGGTACGGAAACGTCTCCAGAGGGGCGCAGGAGATTCTCGATCTCCTGCCGACGAAGGAGATCCGCCCTGCGGATCTTCTCAACGGTTCGGAGCGTCCGCGTGGCCCGAGTCGCGCTTTGGTCCTCAAGGTCGTCTTCCGGGAGGAGGACACGGTCCTCCCGCTGGTTGACGGGAAGGCGTTCGACCTGCGGGAGTACTGCGATCATCCGGAGCGCTACCGGGCCGCGTTCGAGCGGTATCTCCCGAAGCTCCACGCGCTGGTCAACTGTATCTACTGGGCGCCGAGGTACCCGCGCCTGGTGACGGTGGAGGCGATTCGCGACCTCTACGCGGCCGGTCGGCCGGCCCTCCGGATGATCGGCGACATCTCGTGCGACATCGAGGGAGCGATCGGGATCACGGTCAAGGGAACCGAGCCGGACGACCCGATCTACGTCTACGATCCCGAGAGCGGGACGGTCCGTTCGGGCGTCGAGGGGAACGGCCCGGTGGTGATGGCGGTGGAGATCCTGCCGTCCGAGCTGCCGCGTGAGGCGTCGAGCTACTTCAGCGCCATTCTGAAGGGGTTCGTCCCCGCGATCGCCGCGGCCGACTACGCCGCCACCTTCGACGAGCTCTCCCTGCCGGCGACGCTCAAACGCGCGGTGATCGCCCATCGCGGCGAGCTGACGCCCGATTATCGGGACATCGAGAAGCACCTCATTGCGGCCGGCACGGCATAGCCCCGGCCGCAGCGAAGGAGGGATCCTGTTGAAACGCGTGCTCGTCCTCGGGGCCGGCCTCGTCGCCGGGCCGCTCGTCCGCTACCTGTTGGGCGTCCCGGGGTTCCGCGTCACCGTCGCCAGCCGGACCGTGGAGAAGGCGGAGCGGCTGATCGGCGGTGCGCCGAACGGCGCGGCGTCGGGCCTCGACGCGGCGGACGAGAAGGCGCTCGATGCGCTGATCGCCGATCACGATCTGACGGTCAGCCTCCTCCCGTACGTCCATCACCCGGCCGTCGCCCGCCTCTGCGTCGAGCGTCGCAGGCAGATGGTGACGACGTCGTACGTAAAGGATGAGATGAGGGCTCTCGACGGCGCGGCCCGCGAAGCCGAGGTGATCCTGCTCAACGAGATCGGCGTCGATCCCGGGATCGACCACATGTCGGCGATGCGGGTGATCGACCGGATCCGAAAGGGCGGAGGCACCCTCGTCTCGTTCACGTCGAACACGGGAGGGCTTCCCGCGCCCGACGCGAACGACAACCCGTTCGGGTACAAGTTCTCGTGGGCGCCGCGCGGCGTGATCCTGGCCGGGAAGAACCCGGCGAGGTACCTCGCGAATGGGGAGATCGTCGACGTCCCCGGCCCGGAGCTGTTCGCCCACCACTGGGCCTGTCCGATTGTCGGCTTCGCCGAGCTCGAGGTCTATCCGAACCGCGACTCGCTCCCGTACATCGAGGCCTACGAGATCCCGACCGTGCGAAGCATGTTCCGCGGGACGCTCCGCTATCCCGGATGGTGTGACACGCTGAAGGCGATCGTCGATCTCGGTCTCCTCGACGAAAGCGAGCGCGACGACCTGGTCGGGCTCACGTTCGCGCGGCTGACCGCGCGGCTGATCGGTTCCGACGGCGCGGATCTGAAGGCCGACTTGGCGAGCCACCTCGGCGTCGCGCTCGACGCCAAGGCGATCTCCGATCTCGAGTGGCTCGGGCTCCTCGGCGCGGACCCATTGCCCGAGGGAGCGGACACGTATCTCGACGTCGTGGCGCAACGGATGCTCTCCAAGATGGGGTACGCGCCGGGCGAACGGGACATGCTCGTGATGCAGCACGAGTTTGTCGTCGAGCATCCGGGCCGGACGGAGAAGATTACGTCGACCATGGTCGACTACGGGATCCCGTACGGCGACTCGTCGATGTCGCGGCTCGTCGGGCTCCCGGCGGCGATCGCGGCGCGGATGATCCTGCAGGGCGGGATCGACTTGACCGGCGTGCGCACGCCGGTCGTCCCGGAGATCTACGAGCCCGTCCTCGCCGAACTCGCCGCACTCGGCGTTTCGTTCAGAGAGACGGTCGACACTGCCTAGCGCGCAAGGGGGCGTTCGCATGGCCGAGCCGGGGTTCCGTCTGGGAGCGAGCGTCTGGGGATTCTTCGGGCGCCGGGACCCCGAGGATTGGCCGACGCTGCCCGACGCGGCTCGATCGATCCTGTCGGTCGATCCGTCCCTCGGGATCGAAGCCTGGGGATCGAAGGCCCTCGACGTTCCGGAGGCGAGCAACCGGGAGCTCGCCGAGCTGGCCGAGGTCTGCCGGGCTGCGAGCTTCGTGACGGTCCATGTCCGCGGGATCTACATGAGGTGGAATCCGGTGGGCCTCCGTCGCGAGATCGACTTCGCCGAGCGGGTCGGCGCCTCCGTTCTCGTGCTCCACCCTGTCTGCCTCGGCCTGGTAAGGCCGGAGGATCGGTTGGACGTGCCCGAGGTTCTCCGGCTCGCCGGGTACGCCGCCGAGCGCGGGGTTCGCCTCGCGTTGGAGAACTTGGAGGACGCGATCTGGTTGCTCGATCGCGTCTTGGAGGAGATCGGCGAGGACCCGGAGGGGACGAACCTCGGGATCTGCATCGACACCGGCCACGCCCACATGTCGCACGACGCGGGGCGGGAGCCGGTGCAAAATTACCTCGAGCGCTACGCCGGCCAGCTCGTGCACGTCCACCTGCACGACAACCGCGGCGAATCCGACGAGCACCTCGTCCCCGGCGGAGGGACGATCGACTGGCCGCGCGTCCTTCGCACGCTCGGCGGGATCGGCTTCGAGGGGACCGCCGTCCTGGAGATCCACCCGGTCGGCGTCTCGCCGGCGGAGGGGATTCGGCAGGGAGTGGCCCTTCTCAAATCCTT
>Ga0315554_1001260_pt1 | contig 14917 bp, 16 predicted proteins | sample SalMarSW160370MG_FD_202114 | JGI IMG/M metagenome (GOLD analysis project Ga0315554, IMG submission 202114) | Salt marsh sediment microbial communities from the Plum Island Ecosystem LTER, Massachusetts, United States - Salt Marsh Sediment SW1603-70 ... | reverse complement strand
CAATATGGGGTTCCGCGGCAGGGACTTGGTTATGCCCAAGCCGGCCGACGAGTACCGCGTCTTCATGGTCGGCGGGAGCACGACCGAATGCCTCTATCTCGATGACGAAGCCACCATCACGGCCGATCTGGAAAAACTCATGAACACCCGTCGCGCGGACAACCTGACGGTCCGGATCTATAACGCCGGCAAGGGCGGCGACAAAAGCTATGACCATATCGCCATGATCAGCCAGCGGATAGTCCACCTGCAGCCGGACATGATCATCCTTTTCTCCGGCATCAACGACCTGTTGGCCGCCATGGCCGGCGTCGACTATCTGCATTATCCCCAAAAGCGGCGGACCCACTATTCGTTTTCCGATCTGGCCGGCCTGCTGGCGACGGAATTTCAGATTCCGCGGAGGATCTCGATCATTTTTCATACGCGATCCGAACGCGAAATCAGGCAGGCACTGCCGTTCCATTCCAATTACAGAAATCTGGTCCGGTTGCGGAAATCGAATCCGCTGTCCTCATCACCCCCCCGGACCGATCTTGCGGCGTTTGAAACGAACCTCCGCACCATTGTCGGCATCTGCCGGGCCAATGATATCGAACTGGTACTGCTGACCCAGCCGACAACCTGGAACAGCCGTCTCGACACCGGCATCGCCGCCTGGCATTGGATGAACTGTTGCGATACCGTCAGCTATCGCGAGGCGGATATGGATCGCGCGATGGAGCAGTATAACGACGTCACGCGCCGACTCGCGTCCGAATTCAACCTCCCGCTCGTCGATCTGGGCCGCGTTCTGCCCAAATCATCCGAAATCATGTATGATGATTGCCATTTCAATGTCAACGGCGCGCGTGTCGCCGCCGAATGTGTCGCGAGACTGCTAAGAAAAGACCTGTATGCCGGCCGCCAGTGAATAGGCCATCTCCGGCATTATTCATTGAGAATATCGTGCAGTTTATCCCATTGCCGTTTTCGCGTGTCGTCCGGAACGGGCATGCCGGCGATCTGTTTTTTCAACGCCGTCAGTCGGGCATGTATCTCGGCATTTTCATCCGCCAATTTTCGGTAGCATCGGGACAGATAATCGGCCGCCTCGATGATGTTGTAGTAATTGCCGGGTTTTTCCTTGAGCCGGGCGAGAATTTCCTCGTAGATATGCGCCGCGCCCCGATAATCACCGAATTTCCGGTAGGCTTCGCCCAGCGCCCAGAGGAAGGTCGACCCATAAGGATACTCCCGCCGCATCTGCCGGGCCAAACGGACCGCCTCAAGGTACCGCTTCTCGTTGATATAGACCCAGATCAGGGCCGCCTTGGCGGCGTCGGCGGATATTTCGGCGGAATCGGCGGCCAGCCGCAGGAGGTCGATCCCCGCCTGCCGCTCGTTCTTAAAAAGCGGCGTCCAGTTGACGGCGGCTGTCTTGACCGATTTCCAGTACCGGTACGACCCGAGTCCAAGGGCGATATCATGGAAGTGCGGATCGACGGCGTAGCCTTTTGTATATGCCGATCGGGCCGCCAGTCCATGCCTCAGGGCGTTCAGAATATTGCCGGCGCGGCCAAGAAAAAGCGAACGGAAGGCGTGGCTGTTTCCGATCAGCCAGTAGGCCAGAGCGGAATCGCCGCCGTCGGCCAAGAGCGAGTCTCCGTCATCCTGTATGCTGTCCAATAACGCAAAGAAATCATCCTTGAGGAAATCCGATTCGTCGGCCATCATCTGCGCCTGAAAGGTGATGGCGCGATACAGGCGGCAGATTGGTGCCGGCCCGTTATGATTTTGCATGGAATCGAGAAGAGCGGAGGCGCGGTCGAAGCGGTCGTTATATATATCGCCGCTGACCCGGTGCAGGCAGGCTTTTATATCTGGAGTAAAGCGTTCGGCACCGGCTGCGGCGGACATAATAAGCGCTGCGACGATGCCGACTACGAATAAGCGATTTCTCCCGGTAGACATACCGATTGATACAGCACCGGGGTCGTGTTGGCAATTATATTATGGGATGAATCAGAAATACGATGTCAATTCGGCCAATTGCTCCGGCTGGTACACATTTCGCGAAACAGCCAGAAATACCAGACCGCGTTTTTCGCAGCCTACGAGGTTGCACTGCCGACAGCCGCTGACCAGCATTTTTGATCCGCGGATGAGTTCACATGGAGATTCCGGCAGGGTATAGGCATCCTTGGAGGCGACGAAAATTGAGACGATTTCATCCCCTAAGCCGGCCAGCTGGATGCATCCGAAGGGAATCCCCTTGATGGTGTCGATCATGACCGAATGAATGTTGTCCGGACTCAATTCGGGCGGCAATTCCAGACGGATGCCGATATGCTCGTATAGAAAATCAAACGCGTCGGATGAGGCAACGGCGGCGTGGGTTTCGGTAAGGCCGGCAATATGAGCCTTGGTGAAGGGAACGATATCGTTTTGAACGTGATAAAAGTCATTTAATGCCGAAGCCGCGGTGAGACAGACGATGATCGCTGCCGCTGCGGCGAGGCTGACAGCGATCCATCTAAAAGGGAATGGGGAAGAGCCGACCTCCCCGGCGGCGGTGTCGTCGACCGAATCCAACTGATCGAGTATCCGTTTTTGCAAGTCGGCGCAGTCGGGCGAGAACGCCCCTTTGTTCTCGACACAATTCTTGAATTTCATCTCAAGTTCATAGCGAGCGGAACAATGTCGGCATTTTTTCAAATGCTCCTGAACCTGGTTCTTCTCACTTTCATTGGCTTCGTCATCAACCACATCATAGAGAAGCCGTAGCGCGTCTCGACAGTTCACTTTTGAGGCTCCTTGATGAAACCGTTTCGCAGCGCATAATCCCACAGGGCCTTCTGGAGCAACTTACGCCCCCGATGAAGTCGCGACTTGACCGTCCCAATCTGGAGGCCGGTAATGTCCGCGATTTCCTGGTACGAAAACCCTTCGAGAAATGACAGCACCACGACCAGGCGAAAATCCTCGGGTAATTCGCTGATGGCGTTTCGAACATCTTCATCGAGGATCTTGGAGAAAAACTCCTTCTCCGGGTCGGAGATGTCTTTGTTTTTGGCCAGCTGACCGTAAAGAAAGCCATCATCTATGTCTTCGAACGTGAGTGACTGCGGAGCCTTCGCTTTGGAACGGTAGTTGTTGATAAAAATATTGGTCATGATCTTAAACAACCACGCTTTGCAATTGGTGCCTTCTTCGAACTTGTCGAAGAAGCGGTAGGCCTTTAGCATTGTTTCCTGGACCAAGTCCTCCGCATCATTTTCACTCTTGGTCATCCGGCGAGCGGTCCTCATCAATGAGTCTATGTGCGGCATCGCTTCCCGCTCAAACCGATGACGAAGATTAATTTGCTCATGGTCAGCCATAATACTCCTTTATCCGGGGAATATCAGCCGACCATCATAAAAACAACGGGCGGCGCTCAAATGTTCCCCGGATGGAACCTTTTCTCAACAGAATCAACCGGTGCCGTGATCAGTCATATCGCGATGGCCGATAGAAGGTTCTCCTTCCGTTGAGTGCGCGGGCAATCGGTTCGGAGTTGATATTGCCCCAACTACTCAAATATACACAATATATACGCAAATGGGCAACACAATTCCATTAACTCTGAATGATGTACCGATATACTCCATATTTTATACACCTGGGGTTCCCGGAAAGAAAGGGGATTTGCGCTTATGGCCTGACCGGGCCGCATTGAGGCGAAATCAGAGGCGTGAAATCCTAATTGTCCATCAGGATAACGGAGAATCGCGAAGAATATCTCCCCGAATGCCGACGATGACTTCTCTTAAAGGCAGATTTTTTCCCGATGCTTCCATAGCCTGCTGCGCCGCCCATCTCAGTCCACCGCAACACGGCACTTCCATCATCATCACCGTTACGCCCGTGCATCCGGAGTCGCGGAATATCTCTTCGAGCTTCTCCCGGTAAAGATGCAAATCATCCAGCTTGGGGCATCCGACAAGAAGGGTCTTGCCGGTCAAAAAATCCCGATGAAAATCGGCGTAGGCGAAGGGACAGCAATCGGCCGCCAGGAGGATTTCGCGGCCTTTCAGGGAAGGAGCCGTCGGCGGAACGAGCCTCAGTTGCACCGGCCATTGGGTGAGTTGCGACGGTACCGGTCTCGTGGTTTGCTCTTTTGCCGGAGTGTTATCACCGGCAGGAAACATCCGCATGGCCGAACCGGGGCAGCCCCCGGTCGTATGATACTTGGGCGAAAGCATAGTCACGGGCGACGGATTCGACCCGGGGAGCGGTTGGACCGCAGGTGCATTTTGCGCGGCATCTGCCGTCGACGCTTTGCGCCCGCCATCGCGATGCCGCTTTATGGCGCTTTCGTCGAAATCGTCCGCTTCTCGTTCAATAATCGTGATGGCGTCCTGCGGGCAAGAGCCGAGGCAATTTCCGAAGCCGTCACAGAGTGTTTCGCTAACCAGCCTGGCTTTGCCGTTGATTATTTGCAGCGCTCCTTCGGCGCAGCTCAGAATGCATTCACCGCAGCCGTCGCAGAGGTCCTCGTCGATCCGGATGATTTCACGTATTGCCACAATATACTCCTTGATGTTATTTCGTCGTCGCGATGGCAATATCGGCAAGAGGTTGCAGCAAGGACTTGATTTAGGTCAAGTCGGTCGGATTTTTTCGCCGGCGGCGATCTCGGCCAGGCGGCGGCGGTCGTGCATAATAATCGTCTGGCCGTCGATGCTTATCGCGCCGGTTTTGACAAGCCCGGCGAAAGCCCGCGAGAGTGTTTCGGGGATGGTACCGAGGATCGAAGCCAAAACCATTTTCTTTTCGTCCAGGACAATCGATTGTCCCGCCGCCTGATCATCGGGCAGGAGATCGAGGATATATTCGGCCAGACGGGTAACAACGTCTTCCAATGACAGTCGCTGGACCAGTCGCGTCAGATGATGAAGGAGCATCGACAGGCGCGCGATCATATTGACGGCGATGGTCGGGTTTTCGTGGACGAGCGACATAAAACGCCTGAGCGTGAAATAGACGAGATCCCCCGATTCGACCACCTCAGCGGCGGCTGGATACGTTTTGGTCGCGAAAAGAGCCGCTTCTCCGAATGAATCGCCGGGTCCGGCCATGAGCAAAATCTGTTCTTTGCCATCGGGCGAGGATTTGAAAATCTTCACCTTGCCGGATAAGATCACATAAAATCGGTCGGCGGGATCGTCCTGGAAGAATAGGAACGCGCCCTTGTCAACCGATACCTGCTGGGCAGCCTGCTCAACGAGGCGCATATGGGCGGCATCAAGGCCGGAAAAAAGCACCGATTCGGAAAGGGATTTAGACATATGGTGAATATAAAAAAACCGCCCGGGGGCGGCAAAGCATAATTGCGAGAGGTGAGAGTTTCTCAGCCGACGACTTGCTTGAGCAGATCCTCGATATCAGACATCTTGAACGGCTTGTTCAAGAAACCGTCGGCGAGGCTGGACAGCAGGTTGTTGCCTTCTTCGTCCAGGGCATAGCCGGAGATCACGACTACGGGAAGCCCGGGCTTTATTTTCTTGATTCTCTGCAGAAGATCGAGACCCGACATTTTGGGCATGCGCATATCGGTTATGACGAGGCTGATCTCGTTCTGCTCGACCATTTCGATGGCTTCGAGTCCGTCGTTGGCGCGGACGGATTCGTAGTCGAACACCTCCAGCATCTCCGACAGGAGGGAAGACATATTGGGATTGTCGTCAACGATGAGGATTTTACCGTTCATGCAATTAATCCTTTATCATTAAACGATATCGGCATGGAAAAGACATTTATTAAGAATTATTTTTGCCAAACCGGGAAAGAATCTCCGCCTTGAGCCGGCTGAGGCCGGTGTTTTTGAGCGCCGAGAGGGGAACGGCGCCATTGGCCGATGGCGGCGGCACAAAATCATCATCCAATAAGTCTATTTTGTTATAAATCGTCAGCCGGGGAACGTCGCCGGCGCCGATTTCCCGGAGCACCTTTTCGACGACGCCGATTTTGCGGTTGCGGTAGGGATCGGAGGCGTCGAGGACTATTAGAATCAAATCGGCAAGATTGACCTCTTCCAGCGTGGATTTGAACGACGCTACCAGTTGTGGTGGCAGCTTTTCGATAAATCCGACCGTATCGGTGACGACGATCGTCTGCGGATAACCGGAACCGACCAGGCGGGTGGTCGAATCGAGCGTCGAAAACAGTTGATCAGCCTCGTGGACGTCGGAACGGGTGAGGCGGTTGAACAGGGTCGATTTGCCGGCGTTGGTGTAGCCGACCAGCGTTATTTTATGAAATTTCGAACGCGTCTTGCGTTGAATCTGCCGCTGTTTTTCGACTTTCAGCAATTTCTGCTTGAGGATCGCGATTTTTTGCCCGACCCGGCGGCGGTCGACCTCGAGCTGTGTTTCGCCGGGACCCTTGGTGCCGATTCCGCCGCGCTGGCGGGAAAAATGCTCCCACAGGCCGGTCAGGCGGGGCAGGAGATACTCCATCTGGGCCAGTTCCACCTGAAGACGCGCCTCGGCGGTGCGGGCGTGCATGGCGAAAATATCGAGGATCAGCATGGGGCGGTCGATGACGCGGATGTCGAGTTCGCGGCTGAGATTTCGCAGTTGAATGGCGGCCAGGGTTTCGTCGAAGACGACCAGATCGGCCTTGAGGTCGACGACGGCCTGCTTGATCCGCTCGACCAGACCGCGCCCGATGAAATAAGCGCTGCTCGGGGCATCGCGGTGCTGGAGAAAACGCGCGATTTCGACCCCGCCGGCAGTATCGGTCAGGCGGGCCAGTTCGTCGAGGCTGTATTCGGCTTCACCTTTGTCGGTGTTGCCGAGCGCCGTGCCGACCAGGATGGCCCGCTCAGCTGTTTTGACCTTGTCCGTTTCGTACATTCGCACTTGTTCTACGCATAATATACTACGATTTTGCGCGTTTGCCGCCGCAAATTTTCGGCCGCAGGTCGCGCTGTGAAAAGTTATCCACATCCTAATTCGTGAAAATCCCCGGTTACCTCAAGGGATGCACTGGCTTACAGCAAAATGGGTTCGTTTGTTCATTTTTACCTTTTTTGCTACCGCCTTCTTGTATTGCAATGACTTGCGAAAGCGCCAGTGGAAAGAGTCGGCGGCTTCTGCCATGCTCTACAAGTCCGTCTATAAAACGGCCCCGCACGACAAACTGTATCGATTCGCTGCAAATTTGAAAGGGTCAGTGCGCCGGTTTGCACATCGGCAGGCTGTTAGTAGGAGGACACTGATCCCACAGCGAAGTTGTGGGGCACCCGGGTATGATTTGTGATATAAACGTCAGAGCAAGCAGCCAGATCATTTCATTGAAATAACCGTAGTAGTACAATCAAAGAAACTCACCCGTTGGGTGGAGTACCTTGTTCCGTAGCCATTGTCAGGGTAGAATGTCGGGAGCATGGAAATCCCGACCTGCGATCCGACGGGAAGCGGACATGCAGACGCCGAAGGCGGACGTCTGACGCTCACGAGACGGCGTATTTTGACATGTATCCACCTGTCCCATAACAGACTATGGGGTACCTGCTGCCGATAATTACTATATCAAAGATAATTTTTCACCATTATTCAAAATCCCCCGTATTATTCATTGTGAATATGCCCCTTCAGTTACGATCGGACATTATCCACCGGGCCGACCGATGCCTGATTTAGCCTCGGGTTATCAGCCGGCTGACGGAAAGATGACGACTATGGAGTTGCAACCTGATTTCTGAAGGAGAAAGATCATGTCGGAAGAAAACAACGTCCGCAAGGCCTCGGAGCGGTTCTATACCGCGTTGAACAGCATGCTCAACGGCGACGCCGATCCGCTGGCGAAAATATGGTCGCACGCGAAAACCGTCACGACCATGCACCCCATAGGCGGCCTGCAGACCGGATGGGACGGCGTTCGTGAATCATTCGAGCAGGTAGCCGGTCTCGCTTCGGGCGGGAACGTTCAGCTTCGTGACCAGACGATTCGTGTTGTCGGCGATATGGCCTACGAAGTGGGCAATGAGCAGGGTCAGGTCACGCTGGCCGGCGAGAAGGCCCCGATCGAACATCGCGTCACCAATATCTATTGCCGGGAAAGCGGCGACTGGAAAGTGGTCCATCACCACACCGATATCTCACCGGCGATGGTGGAGATTCTCAACCGCGTCCACGCTAAAGCGTAAACAGTTCATTGCTTTATTCAATCCCGGGCGGCGTTTGACGGCGCCGGCCCGGGTCGACAACTGTCTGTAACGCCCAGGGATATACGGGCGACAATTTCTCGTCTCTGATTATCAGGCGTTAGTGCGATTGTGCCCTGCATCCGGAAAGGAATTACCGATGCCGAACATCTCGACAATTGTGCCGGAAAAGGTCAAAGGCATTCGCAGACTGTTTTTCGGGTGGGTACGCCGGCAATATGGCGGCGTCGTGCCCGGCGTGTTTCAGGTTCTTGCGGTCGATCTCAAAGTCGCGCGGCCGGCCGGCTCCCTGTATCGCTACCTTCACCTGCGCCAGACACCATCTTTCACCCGCCTCCAACGCGAGATGGTGGCGACGGTCGTCAACGGCAAGATCGGCGGGGCGCCGTGAATAGGGCTCCACACGGCGGCGGTTCGCCGCCTTACCGGGGATGAGCACCTCGATTTCGAATTCGCCACAACGTGGTCCACGTACGATTTGGATGATAAGACTCATGCCCTGCTTGGCTACGCCAGCAAACTTACGGAATCGCCGAGCTTCGTGGGCGAGGACGATATCGAGAAGTTGAAACAGGCCGGCTGGGGGGAAAGCGATATCTGGGAAATAACCGCGCTGGTTTCCTTCTTCAATTTTAGCGGCCGCATGGAAGCCGCTTCGGGCCTGCCTCCGGACGTGATCCCGGAGAAGGCAAAATTCGCCGAAGCGAGGGCGTAGATACCGTTTTTACTGTTCCGCCGGTTCCTAATCCGCCATTGGCCCGCCGTGGCGGGTGAGCTGGCGGGACTGAAAATATTGTCGCTCGATTATCTGAGCTATTTTTCGGCCACGATAAAGACGCGGCCCTCGTTTTCGGGATCGGGGATCGGCGTTTTCAGATCATCGATTCGTGCGAAATGGACGTTCTTCCAGCCGATATCATGCAGCGCCTTTTTCACATCATCCATGACATACACGGAATTGAACACGATTTCATGGAACCGTTCGTATAACCCCTCCGGCGTCCGGATGAAACCGCTGAATTTTGTCCAGGCCTTGTTGCTGTGCCCATCGTAGAAGCCGTGGGTGATGATTATCACATCATCGCTTCTGTCATCGACGCGCATAACATTCCAATTATTCAACCCGGCCCGCGTGTTGAGGTCGAAGACGAAGACGCCGTCGCAGACGGCATGGACACATGCGAAGCAATTCTTGAGGGCCTGCATGTTGTCGAGATGATTGAGCGAATCGTAGACGGATACGATCAGGCCGAACCGTTCATCGAGGGTAAAATCGCTGGCATCGCCCTGTACGAACTTGGCCTGACCGGAGTCAATGAATTTGCGCGTGTTTTCTTTGGCGTAGCCGAGCATATGTTCGGACAGATCAAGCCCGGTGACGGGGTAGCCCTTTTCAAGAAATTGCACCGCCAGATGCCCCGCCCCACAGCACAGATCGAGGATGGGTTTATTTGTCTGTCCCATCGGCGTCGATGCATAATAATCGATAATCTTGGGGCCGACTTGCCGCGCAAACCCGCCCCATTTCAAATTATATACTCTTGCGAACCCCTGTCCATATCCCTGCATTTGACTCGCTCCTGTCTGAATTCGGCCTCGATCGGCCACTATATTGAAAAGGTAAAATAAGCCCGCATGTGGGCGGCAGATGTCCTCATCTGCCGCTTATGCACGATCCTACTTTATCTCCTGCCTTCCCTGCAATGCGCGCGTGATCGTCACGCCGTCGGCGTATTCCAAATCGCCGCCGACGGGGAGGCCGCGAGCGATGCGCGTGACTTTCACACCGAATGGAGATATCAGCTTCTTGAGGTACATGGCGGTGGCCTCGCCCTCGACGTCGGGATTGGTGGCGATGATGACTTCCTTCACCGAACCATCGAGGCGAGCCAATAACTGCTTGATATTGAGATCGTCCGGGCCGATGCCGTCCAGCGGCGACAAGCGTCCGCCGAGCACGTGATACAGCGGATTGAATTCCTCGGCCTTTTCCAGCGCCACGATGTCGCTGGCCTCCTCGACGACACAGATCATCGACCGGTCGCGCGATTCATCGTTGCAGACGGCGCAGGGATCGGTTTCGGAAATATTGGCGCAAACCGAACACGTCCCGACCTTTTCCTTGACGGCCAGTATCGCCTCGGCCAGATCGCGTGCCTCCTCCGCGCTCATCTTGAGGATATGAAAGGCCAGCCGCCCGGCCGTCTTGCGCCCGACGCCGGGAAGCCGCGATAGGAGCGTTACGAGCTTTCCCAGCGATTCCGACGATTGATACATATCTAAAACGGCAGCTTGAGGCCGGGGATATTCAGCCCGCCGGTCAGCGATCCCATCGACTGCGCCTGCAGTTCGGCGGCTTTTTCGCGGGCCTGATTGACGGCGGACACGACCAGTTCTTCGAGCATCTCGACGTCGTCGGGGTTGACGACCTCTTTTTCTATTTTAATCTCGATGATCTCCTGATTGCCGTTGGCAATGGCCTTGACCATGCCGCCGCCGGCCGACCCCTCGACCCGTTCCTCGGCGAGCTGCTGCTGGATTTCCTCCATCTTTTGCTGCATTTTGGCGACCTGTTTCATCATGTCGCCCATTCCCTTCGGCATAACGTCCTCCTGTATGGTTATTCTTCTATTTTTCGTCGTCCGATAATTTCGCCGTCGATCTGTTCCAGCATCTTTTTCAGATCGGGATCGTTCTTAAGGAGATCGTCGGCGTCGACCTGTTCTATTTCGCGGCGCGGCTGCCGTTTGGGCGGTTCCGGCGCCGGCGTGGAATCGAGTTCGAATTCGATCCGCACGGTCGTTTTGTAAAATTCGCGCAGGGTGTCTTCGATCAATGTCTTCGATTCCGGCTTTTCGACCACCTGCTTGTTGGTTTCGTAACTGTTACGGAAGGCCACGAGAATCTTGTTGTTCTCGACCGACCGCACCTCGCCCATGGACAACAGCGACGCCAGCATCTGTTTGCGCCGTTTGAGCGTCTCGAGGAATTTGGGCCAGCTCATCTGGACTCGGGGAAGATTAAGCGGTTTGCCGGTATCAAAACTCATGTCGGGCTGGTCGGTCAGCGGGGCATCGGTCGGCGGAATATCGGGAGGCGGCGCCGATGATGACCGCTTTGATTGGGATACGCCGGGATGAGGTTTGAGATCGCCGAATAATGTTCCCGACTGTGGGTTCGGCGATGATCGCGGAGCCGATAAACGGTTGAGCCGTTCGATGACTTCCTGCAGAGTGATGCTCGATTCCATCCGGGCCAGGCGGACAAGCGTAATTTCGAGAAACAGCCGCTCGTCGTAGCCTTTTTTCAGTTCGCCCAAAAATTCGGAAAGGATGTGAATCATGCGCAGGATGTCGGCTTCGGTGAAGAAGGCCGCCAGCCGGACCAGATCGTCTTTCTCGCTCGATGACACTTCCAGGAACAAATCGGGATCGGAGGCGGATTTTTGCACCAGCAAGTTGCGGAGGTAGTCGATAAAGTCGTTGGCGAATTCCTCGATGCCCGCCCCGGAGCTGAACAAATCACGCACCAGTTCGAAGACCGGTTCGGTTTTTCCGGTGGCGATGATTTCCAGCAGGCGGGCGAACAGAGCGCGGTCGACGATGCCCAGAGTCGACGCGGTCAGTTCGGCGGTGATTTTGTCGTCGGCGATAGCAATCATTTGGTCCAACAACGAAAGCGAATCGCGCACCGAACCTTCAGCTTTGCGCGCCATCAAGAATAACGCGTCGGCGTCGGCGGTGACCTTTTCGAGTTCGGCCAGCTTGGCGAGATGATCGGCGATGGCTGTTGTCGGCACGCGGCGGAAATCGTAACGCTGGGTGCGCGAAAGGATCGTCTGCGGGACCTTGTGCGGTTCGGTGGTCGCGAAAATAAACACGGCGTGTTCGGGCGGCTCTTCGAGTGTTTTCAACAGCGCATCGAACGCCGATCCCGACAGGCGGTGAACTTCGTCGATGATATACACCCGTTTCTTTCCCGTCGTCGGCAGGTAGCGAATGTTTTCCCTCAGGGTGCGAACGTCGTCCACGCCGGTGTTGGAGGCGGCGTCGATTTCGAGAACATCGAGCGACGATCCGGCGGTGATTTCTTTGCAGATGGGGCATTTGTTGCACGGCGTCGGGGTGGGGCCTTCGACGCAGTTGAGCGCCTTGGCCAGAATACGCGCGGTGGTGGTTTTGCCGGTGCCGCGCGGCCCGGTAAACAGGTAGCCGTGGGCGACTCGTCCCGTCGCCACCGCTCGCGCCAGGGTTTTGGTGATATGATCTTGAGCGATGACGTCCTCGAAGACGAGGGGTCGATATTTGAGCGCCAGAACCTGGTATGCCATAACAAATACACCGGCCGGTTAGATGGTTGCGCCGACACCGGTCAGCCCGAGACCAGGCGTAAACCGTATCACACCGCTGCGATTGCCTACCGCTGCTACCTTCCGGTCCTGACGGGGTTCGGCAGACAGCTGTTGTACGGGACCCGGTTCAGACTGACCGATGTCGAGACAACCGTGCCGGCGCGTCATGCGGGTGTCGTCCTCATGTTTTACGACCGCCCTCGAACGATTGACGATATTATTGTCGTGCTCATGGTTGTCCCGAGGCGCGTCTGAGGGGGCCGATAACCGGGGAAAACCCAGCGTTTCCCCGCGTGCCTAACAAAAAAATGGAGCTGATCGGGATCGAACCGACGACCTGTACGTTGCGAACGTACCGCTCTCCCAACTGAGCTACAGCCCCATTTATTACACCTATTTTCAAGTGTCCAATCTATACAAAACTACGGAAAAATCAAGCGGTTTCGAGCACGCTTTTATCACTTTTGACGCGGGACAATGCAAGAAAGATTCCAGCGAGGATCAGCGCGCCGCCGATATAGGTCGCCAGCGGCGGGATTTCGGCGAAGATAATCGCCGCGAAAACCGTCGCGCCGATCGGTTCGCCCAGAATCGTCACCGCCACCAGATGCGCCCGCACGAATTTCAGCAGATAATTGTAGAGCGTATGTCCGACCAGCGTCGGGATTAGCGCCAGCAGCAGAAAGCACAGCCAGGTCGTCCCCGAAAAGCCGGTCAGGGGCGATTTCAAAGGAACAGCGATAATCAAAAGCGTTATCGCCGCCAAAGAATAGACGGGGAATACATAATAGCGATTGCCGAGGTGCTGGCGCACGCGGCGGCCGATCAACAGATACGCTCCCGCGCAGACGGCGCCGATCAGTGCCAGCACATCGCCCAAAAGATGATCGCCGCCGAGGCGGAAATCGGCCTGCGAGATGATAATCATGCCGACAAACGCCAGGATCATGCCGTAGACGGCTTTGCGGGAAATCCTATCCTTCCACGCCAGCGATTCGATTACGGCCACGAAAAACGGCTGGGTGGCGACGATGATAACCGAGTTGGAAATGGTCGTGTATTTCAGAGATGTTATCCATGAGGCGAAATGGAGGCCGAGGATGATCCCCGACAGCGCCAGCAGTCGGAGTTCCTTGGCGGGAAGCAGCTGCAGGTGCTTCTTGAGGCCGGGCAGGGAAAACGGCGCCATCAGGATGGCGGCGAAAAACATGCGGTAGAAGGCCGTCGATATCGGGTCGGCGTCGGCCAGGCGGATGATGATGGCCGCCCAGCTCACCGCCAGCGTTGCCACGCCGAGGGAGACATATAACAGCGCGCCGCTCATGGCGGCATGATATCACTTGCCCCGTCCCCGGTCAACGTATTTATTCTCTGGGATATAGGATGCTTTCATGACCTCATTCCTTCTCATAGCGGCGGTGGTGATATGGGGTATGTCATTTGTCGCCACCAAAATCTGCTTGCGCTATCTGTCGCCGGCGGAAATCATCGCGGCGCGTTTGATTTTGGCTCTGCCGATTATGCTCGCCATGACCAAAATCAAGGGGCTGTCGTTTCGATTTCTGTCCCGTTTTTGGAAACCGGCCGTCGGGTGCGGGCTGATTCTTGTCGCACATCTCTTGATTCAAGTCGAAGGAATGAAAACCACCACCGCCACCAACACCGTCTGGCTGATAACGACTATCCCCGTTTTTATCGTCGTATTTGCCTTTGTGTTTCTCGGCGAACGCATAACGATCCGGCAGGGCGCGGGCATGGCGGTCGCGGCGGCCGGGGTGTTGGTGCTGGTGTCGCGAGGAGATTTGGGATCACTCGATTTTATCAAATCCTACGGCGACTGGCTGGTGCTGGCGTCGTGCCTGACGTGGACATTCTACACCGTGCTGGGCAAAAAAATCACCGACAGCCCGCCTTTGGCGGTGACGACGGTCATCCTCGGCGTGGCGGCAATTGTCGTCGTGCCGCCGGTGATGATCGCCTCCGGCCCCGCCAAGTATTTCGCCCTGCCGACCGAAGCCGTGATCTCGCTTTTATATCTGGGGATATTCGCCTTTGCGCTGGCCTATTGGTTTTGGATCGAGGCCTTGTCGCGCAAAACCGCCGGCCAAGTCGGTGCGTATCTATATTTCGAGCCGCTATCGACCATGATCGTCGCGCCGATTGTGCTGGCCGAAGCTGTCACGCCGTCGCTGGTGGCCGGCGGCGTTTTGGTCACCATCGGCGTCTGGCTGGTGGAACGGCGGCAAAAGCGGCTTCTGGGCTGGCTGGTGCGCCGCGGCACGGCATAAGTGCCGGGGGAAGCTATTCCACAAATGCCCATATCGGGCGAACAAGCCTCGAAACTCCCGACTTGATACTCATTGAAAAACCTC
>Ga0315554_1001258_pt1 | contig 14932 bp, 6 predicted proteins | sample SalMarSW160370MG_FD_202114 | JGI IMG/M metagenome (GOLD analysis project Ga0315554, IMG submission 202114) | Salt marsh sediment microbial communities from the Plum Island Ecosystem LTER, Massachusetts, United States - Salt Marsh Sediment SW1603-70 ... | reverse complement strand
GCGACTTGGTCGCTTGTCAATCACGTCGGTCGTCGTTTCTGCGGAAAGGCCCTTCTTGTTGGGGTAGCATTCCTTTTCGCAGCTCAATCGCTCATCGCAGCTGGAACCATCAAAGGTAAGGTGTTCGACAGGGACACCAAGGACGCGTTACCCGGGGCCAATGTTGTGATAAAAGGGACCAGTATCGGGGCGGCAACGGATCTGAATGGCATGTACTCCATTCCCAATGTCCCGCCAGGAACGTACACGATTCAGGTGTCGTACATCGGGTATCTTCCAACAAGTGTCGCGGTGACCGTCGGCGAGCAAGCCACCGTAGAACAAGACTTTGGGCTCCGAGGAGTTGCTATAGAGGGAAGGGGGGTCACCGTCACGGCGCAAGCTCAGGGTCAGATCCAGGCAATCAACCAGCAGCTTGCTTCCAACAGGATTGTCAGCATTGTCTCCGAGGCAAGGATCCAGGAATTGCCGGACTTCAACGCGGCGCAGGCAATTTCCCGCCTGCCAGGCGTCTCGGTCCTCCAGAGTTCGGGAGAGGCAAACAAAGTCGTCATCAGAGGGTTGGCGCCTCAGTTCAATCAGGTCGCCGTGAGCGGCATTACGCTTGCGTCGACGGGAAGCACCCAGATCGGGGCGGCTTCCCAGGGGGGTACAGCCGGAGCAATCTCTGAGGACAGAAGTGTCGACCTCACGATGATAACACCGTACATGATCAAGTCGATCGAAGTCTACAAATCGCTTACTCCTGACATGAATGCAAATGCAATCGGCGGGTATGTGAACATGGAGCTGCGCGAGGCTCCGGAGGGATTTCGAACAGACCTTTTGGCGCAATCGGGATACACGCAGAAGAGCGGCAAATACGGCAACTACAGGTTTGTCGCCGCCGCAAGCGATCGTTTTCTGGATGGTGACCTGGGAATTTATATTCTCGGAAATGCCGAAAAATACGATCGGGATGCTGATAACATGAATGCCTCTTATTCACCGCAGAGTAGTGTCGTGCAGCCGGATGGTTACAGGCCCGTCATCGTTACGAATGTCACGCTGAATCGCCATCTGGAAACCAGGAAGCGCTATGGAGGGAACCTGATTCTTGACTTCAGACTGCCTTCGGGTTCAATCAAATCCATCAATGTCTTCAGCCGACTGAATTCCTACTCCCGCGACTTCCGCACCATCCTTGATTACCAGTTTCACAATATCAACTTCAGATACAGAGAAGGAGAGAACAACACAGACATGGCGGTCAATTCTCTGGAATTCTCAAACGATTTTGGCTTTCTATCGGCAGAACTGAAGGTCGCCAACACGTATTCGAGGAACAATGCGCCACATACACCTCAATTTAACTTCACTCAGACCGGAGGGATCCCGGGGTCCACTCCAGTTAACACAGTGCCAGACAGTCTCGGGAATCTCGTGAGCTACAAGGGTCCGACCAAGACTTATCTCTCGGATGTCAGCTTGTTTAGCGCCGACTACAAGGAGAACGACCAGGTGTACAGGGGCGACTTCAAGATTCCGTTCAGCGTTCAAGATGTTTCAACATCGGGATTCTTCAAGTTTGGAGGCGAGTTCCGCTACAATTACCGCACAAATCACCAAAATACTCCGTATGCGAACATTCGGCCAGGTTCTGCGATAGGTAACGAAATCATCTCGTTGATCCGGGACCGGTTCAACTTAGTGTATGATTCCACATCAGGCTATTTCCCGGGAACAAATTTCACTTCGACCGACTCTAAACTCTTCGGCAGCTTCCTGGACGACCGATTTGGGGGAATGCTCTGGGTTAGCGACGCGAGCACGTTGAATCCGATCGTTGATTTCTTGCCACAACAGGAATCCATAAACGCTATCCACAGTTCCGGCACCAATGCCGGAGGATGGTTCGAATCACCGTACCAGGTCCTGCCGAACCAATTCAAATACATTGAGAAATATTCCGCTGGTTATGCGATGTCCGAGTTGAACTTTGGCGAGGATTTGATGGTGGTGGGGGGAGTTCGGTGGGAACAAGTCAAATCACTGTTCGATGCCTTTAACCTGGCCGACGGTCGCGATGCCACCCGTCAACAGGTCGACTCAGTCTCGACCTTCCCATTTAATCGTTTTTTGCTTCCCATGGTGCAGGCAAAATGGGATGTGTTTGACTGGGCCGATATACGATACTCTTTCACCAAAACACTGGCCCGACCGGATTTCCACCAGCTTTCGCCGCACTTCAACATGGATTATACCGGGTTCAATGTCTGGGCCGGGAACCCGAGGCTGAAGCCCGCAGAAGCGAAAAATCATGATGTTTTTCTCACGTTTCACAGTAATGAATTGGGACTGCTGTCCGTGGGTGGATTCTACAAGGAGATCGTAAACTTCACGTACTACACGCAATACACCTTGCACCCGTCTGCTCCGCCAGGACTTGACTCAGTTGGGTCCTACAGCGTGCGCACAGCCAGCGGGTCAATCAATCCCAAGGACGGCGCGCGGCTGTACACGTACACCAACAGCCCCTACAAGGCATTCGTGAGGGGCATCGAAGTTGACTTTCAGACAAGACTCTGGTACTTGCCGCAGCCGTTCGACGGCACGATCCTCGGGATAAACTATACTCGTATTCAATCCAAGGCCACGTATCCTTGGAGAAATGATACGACCATCTTTATCCCACCGCGTCAGACGAAAGTCATAACGCTTGACCGCACGCGACCTGGTCGTTTGATCAACCAGCCGAACGATGTTCTGAATGCGTACATCGGATACGACTACGGCGGTTTTTCAGGCCGTTTGTCTTTCCTGTTTCAGGGAAACTCTGTGAGCAATATCGGGGCCTTTGCAGAGCAAGACGGATTCACCAAGGATTATTTTCGGATAGATGCGTCTGCCAGACAAACGCTTCCGTGGTTCGGTCTTCAACTGTACATCGACATCAACAATATCAACAACAGGAAAAACGAAGCGGCTCAAGCTTCAATCGGCGGCTTCACTTCCCAGCAGTATTATGGCCTCACGGCCAATCTTGGGCTTAGGTGTATCATGTAGCAAATATTTGATGTCACCCATTAATTCACAATATCAGGAGGTGTATCATGAAGAATTGTGCATGCTGTCTCATTCTTTTCGCACTTTTTCTTCCGGTGTCGGTTCTCGCACAGACTGACACAGTCGATGTTCCCAGCGATTACGGAGTTGGTGAAGGAAGTCTCAACACGGCCGTCCAGGCGAAGATCGATGCCGGAACTTTGTCCAACACTGTCTTTCGGTTGGAGCCGTATGGCCTTTACATTCTTACCTCGAGAATCACGGTTCCGGCCGGAAAGCAGCTCACGATCGTTGCGCCTGATCCAGGGACAACGCAGGCAACTGCTCCACCGATGATATGCTGGACTCCGAGCGGTGGCGTAACCACCACGTTCAACTTCGATTGTTTTGGCGATATTTACATGAAGAACATCTGGATACTGTATGCGACCACCAACACGGAGGGACTTGGCACGCAAGTAGGTTCAGCTTTGGAGATAGACGAAGACACAACTGACCACGTTAACATCGGTGTATTTGACAACGTGATCTTCGATTATGCACCCATATCGAATTCGGGTGGGTCCGTGACGATCTCGGCATCGCATGCTCGATTGACGTTTCGGAATTGTTACTTCCGGAACAACACGGATACGCACTTCCGGTATTACGGAAGAGCTGTGTCTTATCCATTCGGAACATCGGGTTGGCACACCGATAGTCTCTCATTCGAGAATTGCACGTTCGCGAATTTGGGATATGTGCTCATGGAGGAAGCTGCCGAATACTACGACTATGTGAAGTTCAACCATTGTACGTTCCTGAACACGATTATGTACACGTTGGAATTCGGATGGTGGAACTGGCTTTCAGTGACGAACTGTGCTTATGTGAACGCTTATATGTTCGGCTGGTTCCGTACCGAAGGCGAAACTCCACATGGCGGAGCAATTAACGTCGACAGCATATCGACGTTTGGGTTTTCAGTACCCTTTACAGAATCCGAACGACACATCCTTTTTGCCAACAACAGCTATTCCATCGACAAATGGCTGAGAGACTACATGGCACCCTACGACCCGGTTACAAATCCCACCGGGGGCAACGCATACAGTAACGAGGTCTATTCTATCAATCCCGATAGTGTGCCTGCCCCTCAGCCGTTGATGAGCGAAAAGACGAGGACGTTTTTTGAGAATAAGGCCGTCTGGCCCTACGTCTCGATGCAAAACGTTTATGATTCCACGGATCCGGGGTTTCTTATCCCGCCGACGAACATCGTAGCCATCAAGAGCTATCTCCTGCGCAAGTGGACGGATAACTCCGACACCACGTGGGCATTTGACCCCAATTCGGACATCAATCAAATCTGGCCGATGAACGAACAGCTGAGATACACCAATGCGACACTGAAGACGGCCGGAATGGGCGGCTTTCCACTCGGCGATTTGTACCGTTGGTGGAATAGCCAGCCACAGATCTATGCAAACTGGAAAGCTCAGGCGGCGGCAGAAAACGATCTGATCACGCAGTGGCTCACTTCTGGAATCGGCGGGGCCACCGGAGTCGATGATCTGCCGGCGTTGCCAGCCACGTATGAGCTTGAACAGAACTACCCGAATCCATTCAACCCAACGACGCAGATCAACTACTCAGTTCCACAGAGAAGCCACGTGACGTTGAAAGTCTTCAACGTGCTGGGGATGGAAGTGGCGACGCTCTTCTCGGGCGTCCAGGAAGCGGGGAAGCATGTTGCAACATTTGATGCTACCAGATTCTCGACTGGTGTCTACTTCTACAGACTGGAATCAGGAAACGTATTGATAACCAAGAAGATGATGCTCATCAAATAACTCATTCCTCAAGTGTTTTCCTGTTCTCGCTTCGACCTGGACAGGTTGAGCTTGTTGATGCACTGCGCTTGAGCAGTCTCAAAGGAGGTGACTCGGAACGAAGTTCAATTTCTATCGCAACAACATCTAATACCTCTAACTAACAAAACTCCATGAACCAGTAATAGTGGAGGTCCTATGAACAAGCTCTTACGATTCGGCGCGGCGGGATTGCTTCTGCTGACGCTGGGGCTTGGCACGCTGGTCGCGCAGGAAGTCGTGTTCACTGCCGGACCCGCCGTGACTCCGACGTTAGGCGCTTCAAACGGCGGTTTCGCGTGGCTGGATGTGAATGGAGACGGTACGCAGGATGTCTTCATTCCGCCCAACAATGTCTTGCTGAATTACCTGACTTATTTTACGCCGGTGGCGTCCACAAAGACAGCACTTCTCTCATCAAGCGTGAACTCTGTCGGTGGACTCTTCGCCGATGTCAATGGCGACGGCGTTCCTGATCTGTGGTCGACAAACAACGCCGCTCCACAAACGGGTCTATTCTATGACAGCGCTGGAGTCTATATTGCTCCGACCGGGGCTGGCGACCTTGCGAGCGCGGGAGCCACGGGGAGTGTTTTCGCCGGTATGGCAGTGGCAGATATCGATCACAGCAATTACCTGAGTGCAGCGTGGCACGGTTTCAAGCAGGCGTCTTGGAGCGATGGCTACGTTTATAAGCCTGGCGAGGGTATAGAACTGCTGAAGGGAGGTCCATCCGGCTTTACCCGGGTAGGAAACGGAGCAGCCCCCGGAAATCTTGCCATCGATACCAGCCGTGCATTTGAGACCTGGGACGTACACTTCCTCGATGCAAATAATGACGGCTATCAGGATTTGTTGATGCCGAGTTTCCGTCACGGATTTGACAAATTTGACATTCAGGTCGACTCCGTCGGTGCTCGAAAGGGAACCATTCTGTACTTGAACGATGGTACCGGCAAATTCTACGTTCCCACTGCAGCGACGGTTGGCCGCACACTCTATAATATCGATTCCGTATCCGCGGCTGGAGCCCATTATGGCAGAGCTGTGGCCGACACGGGAATTGTCGTCGATGATACGGTAAAGCACTTCGACGCCATTGGCAGCCAATGGGGTGACCTCAACAACGATGGCAACGTGGATCTGATCCTGACAGGTCTGGGAGGTGCAAATTATGATGGCTTCGGAAATGCAGTAGGCATTGTTGTCCTGTACGGAAAGGGAGACGGCACATTCACGTACAAGTGGGACGGGACAAACATCGTTGACTCCGGATTGCCGACGTCAGGCAGTATTCGATCATGGGACATCGGCGATTACAATAATGACGGAATCCAGGATGTCTACGCAACCACAACCTATGGCAGCACACGTTTGTTCAGAGGTAACGGTAATGGCACGTATACTGAGGTGACATCCCAGGACTACGTGGCGACTCCTTCGGGGGGGTCCAAACGTTCCGGAGGCTTTGTTGACTATAATAACGACGGCTTCCTGGATCTTTACAATTATGCCCAACAGGTTTCGTTGTTGCAGACGAACAGTGGCAACTCGAACCATTGGATTGGCTTCACGCCTGTCGGCACGGGTCATAACATGTCGGCCGTAGGTGCCCGCTTCGCAGTGTACACGCAGGGCGGTACCATCAAACAGTACCGTTACATCAAGGCGGAAGGCAATTCTGGAGGTCAAGGCGGAACGAGGGCCCTCTTCGGCATCGGCATCAACACGTCCATCGACAAGGTCGAGGTGTTGTGGCCTGACGGCACTACAGCTACCTACACAGGACTCGCCGTCGACAGATACTGGACAGTCAAGCAAGGTTCGGCCATCCCGAACATTCCGTCCCTTGCGTCCCCGGCCAATGCTGCGACCGGCGTCGCGAAGACCGGAACACTACAGTGGGCTGCCGCAACTGGAGCCGTTTCCTATCAGGTTCAGGTTTCCCTGGATCCGACATTTGCGAATAAGGCGATGTTGGCCGTCGATGCAACAGTGACCGGCACCAGCTATAGCTATTCCCTTGGCGCTGCCACGAAGTACTACTGGCGTGTAGCCGCGGTCAATGGCGGTTTCATGAGCAGTTACACCACTGCCAATAACTTCACCACGGCAGGTAGTGCAGCGACGGAAGTTCCGACTATTGTAACGCCTTCAGCCGTGAGCAAAGTCCTGAAAAATACGATCAACAATTATAATGCGGCGCCAGTTCTAAGGTTTATCCTACCGGCCGGAAAAACTCTGGCTTATTACGGCTCCTTCACTTTCAAAGGCTACTTTGCGCAGGGAGACGTAGGCTATAAGAACATTATTGTTGAAGCGTTCCAAACAATGCCAACAGGTCATGCTCTTGATAACACGAGCAATCAAATTGGGTCGTATAACCGTGCCAATTTGGGTTCCACAGGGTGGGAAAGTATCACAGTCAATGTTAAAAACACCTCTACCCTACATGATACCATCTATGTTGACTTTGGAATAAACTGTGCAGGTACGGGAAACATAGGCGGTACTGGAGTCCCGACGATCTGGTATGCCGATGATGCAACGCTTGCAGATACAACGGGTGGCATTGGCCCATCGCAGAATTTCGAAAGCTATGGCCTCGGAGCTCAAATAGCTCACATTGGCTGGAGTGCTTCCGACATTCAATCTGTGGTTGCCAATGATCCGCTTTCAAATGGGGCCTCAGGTTGGCCGGCGAATCTTACCCTCGTTGTTAACAAAACGGCAGATGCTTCACGTTATCAGTGGCAAATCTCGACGCTGCCATCGTTCAACACGTTCGTCGTGAATGATTCGACGGCTGATACGACGAGGGCAACGCAGTTGAGTGGTGCCCAGACGTACTATTTGCGCGTTCGCGGAATGAATGATCTTGGCGCGTCCGCATTCTCTGCCATCGATACGTTCACCGTCATGAGTCCGCCAGCTAGGCCAGCACTCGTCATGCCGGCGAACAACGCGCAAAATGTCATCTCGGATAGCGTGACCTTTGCTTGGAACACGGTGAGTACTGCAGCAAGCTACAACCTGCAGCTTTCAACCATCGGCTCAACCAACACCTATGCGACGACGGACACGACGTACAAGCTCTACAACCTCGCAAAGCTCACCAACTATACCTGGAAGGTTGAGGCCGTCAACGCTGGTGGGACGAGCTACTACACCGGCGCCTTTTCGTTCACGACCGTCGTTGCTCCTCCTGCCGTGCCATCGGCTGTTTTGCCCGCAAGTGCCGAGGCAGATGTCGGCCGTCTGGGGCCATTTGTCTGGAACTCTTCACTGAACGCAACAAAGTATCGCCTCCAGGTCGCAACCGACAACGCGTTTGCTACTGTTGTAAGGGATACGCTGGTTCTCGACACAACAGCGACGCTCTCGGAACCGTTGTCGATGAGCTCAGATTACTACTGGCGAGTCCGCGCGGAGAACATTGGGGGGGCAAGCGACTATTCGACAGCAAGGCTCTTTACGACTGGAACAGTGCTTGACGTTGAAGCGATTGCAGGCGTAGTTCCGAAAGAGTTCACACTCTTCCAGAACTATCCGAACCCCTTCAATCCTTCGACGACCATTCGCTATGACATCCCGAGGACTGCTCATGTGACGATCAGTATCTACGATGTGCTCGGCCGAGTCGTCGCGAAGCTCGTTGACGGGATTCAACGAGCGAACAGTTACAGCGTGCAATGGAACCCGTCAGGCCTGAGCAGCGGCATTTATTTCTGCCGAATTCAGGCTCAAAGCCAGGATGGGTCCGCAAGCTTCACTTCTGTGAAGAAACTCATCTTCATGAAGTAGGCTTCCTTCGTTGCAGGTGCGGCCCGTCCGTGACTCACGGGCGGGCTGCTTTTGTTTTTGGGGCGCTTTCGAAGAAATCGTAGCACGAGTCCGTTCATTGAGGCATCTCACAATGAGCCTCGGTCCTGTTGTTCCAGAAGATCGGGCGCCTGTGAGTTATTTGAATTCTGAATCTCTCCTCTTGGGCAGGAAGCAGCGGTCTTGTTCGAGGGATGCAGCACGCCGGTACAGATCTGGACGCGTGTGACGCCGCAGGATCGGCGAGCGGTGTCTCTCTGTACCGGTTGAACGTGGCGACTTGGTCGAGGCAAGGATGATGATGCATTTACGATAAAGAGAGGATGTTCGTGATGATACACACAAGACTGCAGAAAGATGTTCGGGCATGGACTCGAGGCGTGATCAGTGTCGTGATGCTCCACTGTATGGCTTTGATTCCGCAGCTACGCGCTCAGGGAGCGAATGAAGCTGTCATCTATCTTGATAGTCTTCGACAAGTCATCAGGGGTTTCGGCGGGGCAAACATCGTTGGCTGGAATCCGGGGTTGAACTACGGCGACATGACCCCAGAGCAAATTCAGACTGCTTTCGGAAATGGTCCCGGTGAACTCGGCTTTACAATCATGCGGCTTCGGATTCCACCCGATTCCACGCAATTCAAAATAAACGTTCAATCTACAAAGCTCGCTGAATCACTTGGAGCGACAGTCATTGCAACGCCATGGACACCACCGGCGTGGATGAAGACCAGCGGCAGCATTGTTGGGGGGAGCCTCGACACGAACAACCATGCCGCCTTTGCGGCATACTTGAAGGCATTTGCTGACACCATGGCCGGCAACGGTGCACCAGTATATGCCGTCTCAGTTCAGAATGAACCCGATTTTATTCCAACTGGTTATGAGGGGTGCGGATGGAATGGGACTCAATTCCTCCAGTTCATGAGAAACAACGCACCGGCGATCGGGATCCCCGTCTTCATGCCTGAGGCGGCGGGTTTCAGTCATACTCTGTCCGATCCGACACTGAACGATTCTGTAGCGGCATCGCATGTCGCTTTCATAGGCGGGCACATTTATGGTGCGACACCCTCAAGTTATCCCCTTGCGCTGAGTAAGGGCAAGGAGCTGTGGATGACCGAATATTTGATCAATAGCCCGGGGAGCGGCCCTGACATGGACACTTCCTTGAAGGGCGCTCTTGCAACAGCCAAAAGCATCAATGACTGTATGAATGCAGACATGAGCGCGTATGTATGGTGGTACATCGTAAGGTACTACGGACCGATCGATGACGGTACGAAAGGGGGTGTGGCTGGCAGCATCACCAAGAAAGGCTATGTGATGTCGCAGTTCGCAAGATTTGTCCGTCCGGGAAATATGAGAGTTTTCTCAACGATTCCCCGCGGATCGGTCTATGTTACCGCATACAAACCGGTCTTGCCCGGCTCATCGAGCAACTCCAAATTCGTCATTGTCGCCATGAATATGAGTTCATCTTCAACAGAACAGACATTTCGAATACAAAATATCGCAACCGGGACGGCGACTGTGAGGCCCTACGTTACCTCGGGGGCGAAGGATTGCGAACAGCAGAGCGATCTGGCGGTGACCGACGGCACGTTTACCGCGACTCTTGCCGATTCGAGTGTAACGACGTTTGTAGGGGATGTCGTCGTCGGCGTGGCTGACGAAAGTCCCCGTCCTCCTCAAACCTTTGAGCTCTTTCAGAATTATCCTAACCCGTTCAACCCCGCCACGGTCATCCGTTTTCAGTTGCCCGCTGCCAGCCGCGTTTCCCTGGACGTTTTTGATCTCCTTGGCCGGAAGGTTGCGTCACTTGTTGATGGAATGGTGGAGGCTGGCTACCACAGCATCGAATGGAACCCCCGGGCTGCTGCGTCCGGTCTTTACTTCTGCCGTCTCGAAGCGAGCGCAATGGGAAACCCGCGAACAATGTATGTCGAGACGCGCAAAATGCTGCTTGTGCGATAAGCGAAAGGATAGGCGAGATGATCTACATAAATCATCGGAGAAGTCTTCGGGAGTGGGCACGGCGTGTCGCGGGTGTTTTCTACGCCGTCCTGGTCGTCGTTGGGGGCGTTGGCCAAGCGCAGGAACACGGAGCACCGTATCTCAGAAAGCAGGGAACTGCCACGCAGCTCATCGTCGATGGCCAGCCATTCTTGATCCTCGGCGGCGAGCTCGGTAACTCGAGTGCCTCCAGTCTTGAGTATCTGCGCCCGCACTGGGAGAAGTTCCAGTCCATGCATATCAACACGATCCTTGCCCCCGCATACTGGGAGCTGATCGAACCTCAGGAAGGCCGATTCGATTTCTCTCTTGTGGATGGTTTGATCCGCGACGCTCGTACGCACGGCATCAGACTGGTGCTCCTGTGGTTTGGATCGTGGAAGAACAGCATGTCTTGTTACGTCCCGGCCTGGGTGAAGAAGGATGTTGACCGGTTTCCTCGGGCGCAGGACGGGAACGGCAGAAGCATGGAGATGTTGACATGCTTCAATCGAAACAACCTCGAGGCGGACAAAAATGCGTTCAGCGCGCTGATGAGGCATCTCCGCGATGTCGATGGACGTGAGCATACCGTGCTGATGATCCAGGTCGAGAATGAAGTCGGAATGATACCCGATGCGAGAGATTACTGCGGCGAGGCCACAAAGGCGTTTCAATCGGCAGTGCCGGCCGAGCTGATGACGTATCTTCAGGAACACAGGGTAAACCTGCAGCCAGAGCTCAGGGCTGTGTGGGAGAAAGGCGGGTTCAAGACTTCCGGCACGTGGGAGGAGGTGTTCGGCAAAGGGCTCCACACCGATGAGATCTTGATGGCGTGGAATTACGCCCGGTACGTCGAAGAAGTCACCGCCGCCGGCAAGAAAGAATATGGCCTCCCGATGTACGTGAACGCTGCATTGATCAGAGCGGGATACCAGCCTGGTCAATATCCGAGCGGAGGTCCGCTTCCTCATCTCATGGATGTCTGGAAAGCGGGAGCCCCCTCCGTCGATTTCCTTGCACCGGACATCTACCACGGAAGCTTCGTCGATTGGAGCAGCAAGTTCCATCGCGCGGACAATCCGCTTTTCATCCCTGAAGCGGGATTCACCCATCGATCCTCGGCGGACGCCTTCTATGTAATCGGCCAACACGACGCCATCGGTTTCTGTCCATTCTCGATCGAGTCCATCGATCCTGCAAGGTCAATTGACCCTGCGGGATACAGGCTGGTGAGGAGCTATGACCTGTTGACCCAGCTGGCACCGATTATTCTCGAGAAGCAGGGGAAAGGCGCTCTGGCGGGTGTGTCAGTCGAGCGAAGCCGGCTCGAGACACAAGTGAAGTTCGGCGAGTACGTGATGACGATTTCGTTCGAGCCACTCGACCGGTATGCTTCCAAACCGGCCGAAGCAGACCCGCGCGGCGGCGGCGTCATCATTCAACTCGGAGCCGATGAATTCATCGTCGCCGGTTCCGGTCTGATCGTCACATTTCAGTCGTTGAACCCGAAACGGCCTCTCGCCGGCATTCTCAGCATCGACGAGGGAGCGTATGAGCAGGGCGTGTGGAAGCCGGGGCGAAGACTCAACGGTGATCAAAGCCACCAGGGACGGCATATGAGATTGCCGTACGGAGATTTCCAGATTCAGCGTGTTACCTTGTATCATTACAAGTAGCCCCACCCGTTGTGGGGTTGAACGTCATGAAGAGATATCCCACATCAATTCAACACGAGACAAATCCGAGGGCACAGCCATGGTGAGAGAGAGGAGGACACGAAGCCGGCGAGAACTCGCGATTCTGATTCTCGGCGTCATGCTGACTCTAGGGGTCGCCGATTCGTTTTCGCAGATGGCGGTGGGGAAGGGGAAGTTCCTCGGCAATATCTGGGGCAGTGGTGGCAGCGCTCCCTTACACTTTGATCAGTATTGGAACCAGATCACTCCGGAGAACGCTTCCAAATGGGGTTCGGTCGAAGGGACGAGGAATAACTACAACTGGACTCCGGTTGATCAAATCTACAACTATTGCCTTGACAAGTATTACCCGTTCAAGTTCCGCACGCTGATCTGGGGACAGCAGTATCCGAGCTGGATTACGACGCTTGATTCCCTAAGCCAAGCGCAAGAGATCGAGGAATGGATTCGGCTGGCGGGAGAGCGGTACGTCAGCGCATCGTTCGTCGATGTGGTGAACGAACCGCTGCCTGGCCACGCCCCTCCTTCGTTCAAAGACGCCCTTGGAGGGAATGGCGCGACAGGTTGGGATTGGGTCATTCGGTCGTTCCAGCTCGCCCGACAGTACATGGCGAAGGGAGTCAAGTTGCTGATCAACGAATACGGCATCATCAATAACGCCCAGGCCACACAAAACTATCTTACGATCATCAATCTTTTGAAAGACAGGAATTTGATCGACGGCATCGGCGTGCAGGGACACCGGTTTGAGCTGGAGAATGCAGATACCACTACGATCAAAAACAATCTCGACGCGCTCGCAGCGACGGGACTGCCCATCTACATTTCAGAATTTGACGTTGCGCCATCGAATCAACTCAACGACGCCACTTCCTACTGGTGATTAGATTATGTCGGCAGGTGGCAGTGAAAAACATTCCTGCTCAGTTCTCTCTCCCAGAATTGTCCAAATCCATTCAACCCAATCACACACATCAAATACTCGATTCCGCGGAAGTGGTCACGTATCGTTGAAAGTCTAGAATCTTATTGGTGAGGAAGTAGCGACGTCATTTGGAGGAATGCGGCAGAAGGGGAATTACCAAGCGACGTTTTCCGCCAAAGGCGGATCCGCCTCTGGCGGAGATGGAAGCAAACTTGCAAGTGGTGTTTACTTGTATAGATTGAAAGCAGCGAATTCTGTGGAAACCAAAAAGTTTGTACTGCTTAAATGAGGTGAAGCCACGAAGAAGAGATTCTATTTAAAGGCTCTTGGCGAAATCGCGCTTTTAATTCTTGTTTTCATCGTTGTGTCATCAATAGTTCCAGCAACTACAATCGCTCAAACAGACACGGTAAACGTCCCTGACTTTTTTGACACAGGCGAGGAAGGAACTTTGAATGAAGCTGTACAGGCAGCCATTGATGCGGGAACACTTTCAAACACAGTTTTCAAACTGAAACTTAATGGTTATTATGTCCTTACAGATTTAATACTTGTACCCGCAGGAGAACATCTGACTATTATCGCTCCCGAGCCTGGAAATACTCAGCAAACCGCACCGCCGCAAATACGCTGGACGGCAAATGGCGATGTCGATTCCTCTTACTTCTTTTGCTGTTACGGCGATCTGACCCTCAGGAACGTTTGGGTCTTATGCGCAGATACTAAAGGCGATCAGGTAGGCGCATGCATCATCTTTAGGGATAGTCCGTTGCATGAGGCTGAACAAAAGTGCAACTTCGATGGAGTGATAATGGACTATTTCCCGATGACAACACTTGCCGGAGGATCGGTTACAGTGACATGTAAAAATTTTGGAGGAACTTTCAAAAATTCCTACTGGAAAAACAATACGGACGAACAGTACAGATATTATGGAAGGGCCGTTTCGTTTCCGTATGGTTCACTCGGCTATCATATTGACAGCCTGACATTCGAGAATTGCACATTCTCAAACATAGGATATGTGTATATGCAGGAGGGAGGTGAGTACGGGGATAATGTCCGTTTTAACCATTGCACCTTCCACAACGTTGTCATGTACGCGCTGGAATCAGGCTGGTGGTATAATATGTCAGTGACTAATTCCATTTTTCTCAACACATATATGTTTGGTTACATTCCCGCACATTCCTCACATGATGGTGGCGAACCGGATGGCGGCACAATACAGATTGACAGTATTTCAAATTTCGGTTTTGAGGTTCCTTTTTCTGAGCAGGATCGCCATATTCTATTCACGAATAGCAGCTATTCTATCGAAGACTGGTTGAGTGATTGGATGTATAATAATTCGGAGGCAGAAGGGTACAGGGAAAATGGTTACGAAGATATGACACCTGTTCCGCAGCCGATGATGAATTCAAGGACAATGACTTTCTTTGAGTCCAATTCCTTCCCATTCATGAATAAGGCATCTCTCTATGACTCAACGAATCCAGGTTTTATGAATGCGCCTACTGATATCGATACTCTAAAGGAATTTTTGTTGAGTAGTTGGTTCGGAGGACCCGATTGGTCCTGGGCTTGGAAACCTGA
>Ga0315554_1001257_pt1 | contig 14954 bp, 14 predicted proteins | sample SalMarSW160370MG_FD_202114 | JGI IMG/M metagenome (GOLD analysis project Ga0315554, IMG submission 202114) | Salt marsh sediment microbial communities from the Plum Island Ecosystem LTER, Massachusetts, United States - Salt Marsh Sediment SW1603-70 ... | reverse complement strand
ATCGTCTCTGAACCTTTCTTGATAGCGATTTATTAATTCCAAATAGTATTTCGTAGTATATTCTGCAATACGTGTAAAGTTACTTTTGAAAATCCAGAAACTCATTGGGCACCTTCTTTCCAGTTCTTGTGTCAATGATAGCATCGCAGCCGTACAGAGTAAATACTATAAAGTAAATACTATAAAGATAGCCCTTTTTGTCTTTGGACTATCCTTTTCCCCATTTCAACCGTAGGCGGGTATCTATATTCTATTATTTGTCGTCGTGGGGTGTGGTGGGGGTGGTTGACTCGCTGCACGATTTACATTTATACTCTCTGTCAAACCAGGTGCACTTGAGATATTGCGATAATAGGGAGTGAGTGAATGAGAAAGGTAATGCTGTTACTCCTGGCTGTAATTATCATCTGCCCTGTCTTCATTGCCTGCAATAGCTCCAACAATGTAATAGAGCCAACCGTCGGTCACATCCCTGACGGCTGGTATTTAAGTGAAGAGCACACATATGGCACATTTATAGGAGAAGATGGCGGCGGGTGGGGACTAATTGAATATACTGATGAAGCTAATAAGAATTTAGTCTTGGTATACTACGGGGATATCCCACGGGCGTTAAAGGGTAACGAGACGGATGGGGACGCTTTAATCGAATTAGCAATCCAAGAGAGTTATACCTTTGAACCAACCGAAACCGGTACCATGACCATTGGTGACCACCTGGCTGGTTATACACGAGCATATAATGAGGAACTCGGCTTCTGTCAAATGAATATATTTTTTGTCATCGGGTCAACCTGCGTTAATGTATATACTTTCTTTGCTACAAGCGTTACAGATGCAGAACAAACAGCATCACTGATAAACAGTATCCATTAGTTCTGAACCGAAAAGCTTCCGGGTATAGATTTCGACTCAATCCTTATTCCTGCGATAGCGGTGTCTTATAGAACTTCAAGCTATCCTAAAACTGGCGTTATAGGGAGAGAGTCATGTAAGCATTTTCTGGCGGGGGCGTATGGGAGTCGAACCCACCAAAGACGCTTCTAACGCCCCTCAACGGATTTGAAGTCCGCGAAGCCCACCGGGACTCGTCCGCCCCCTCACCAAACGGCTAGAGCCAGTATAACGCAGTTTCCTTTATGCCTGCAATAATTAGTTCGGCATACTCTGTTCGGTTTTGGTTGCTACTAAGTAGAGGACAGCAGCAGTGTGTCATTGTGAGGGGGTTTGAGCCCTCGTGGCAATCTCAGGTCTACATCTGATTAGATTGCTTCGTTTCACTCGCAATGACAGAGCAACCAAATACAAATAAAACCACTCGTTAGACTTCACAGGGAGATGACCTTGTCTGCCCTGAGCATGATATCGGTCAGGTCGTACATGTTGGAGACACGCCCCACTGCCAGCTTGTCGGTTAATTCAAGACGTGACAGGCAGGTGCCACAGGCAAGGATTTCCACTCCCTTAGCTTCCAGTTGCTTAAGCTCGCCTACGGCCACCGAGTCCTCGGTGACCAGTCTCACGCCGTCGTTCATAAAAAGGATGCTGGCTGGCTTTGAATTGAAAGCACCCAGGGTATTAAGGAAGCTGTGTATTAACAGGCTGCCCAGTGGCACATTTTCACCTCTACCGAGCACGTCCGAGGCTATCAATATCACAGTACGGCGGTCTGTTTTTGCTGTTTCACGGGCTGGCTTTGCTTGTTTCTTGACCAGGGTCAGGTAGGTGCCGTCCGCTTTTTCTTCGACGCTGACCTCACAGCCCTCGCTCTGGCCGAAGCGGGTTACGTTTTCTCGCGCCGTCTCGTTGTCAACGATTGTGACCACCTCGTCAGACTCTTCAAGAGCCTGCTTTGTGAGCATTACCGGCTGTGGACAGGGTAAGGTCCGGGCATCAACTATCCTGGGCGTCATCTGCTGCCTCCTTGAATCGAGTCGGGCAAAGTTCGTCAGAGCTATTTTATTCCGACGACTCTGCCTCCGCACTTGCCTTCGCCCGCCTTCGCTGGACGAGCCAGGCCATCCAGATACTTATCTCGTAGAGAACGATCATCGTCCCGGCGACGATACTCTGGTTAACGGCATCTGGTGTCGGTGTAATAATGGCCGCCACCACGAAGGAGAAGATTATCATTATCTTCCGACGGTTAGCCAGCCACTTGGAGGTGATTATCCCTATCCTGGCGAGGAAGCTCGTCAATACCGGCATCTCAAAAAGTATGCCTACCGCTACGAGCAGTCGCGTGATGAAGTTTATATAGTCGCTTATTCTTATCTCTGGTTCAGCCAGCGCTGAGCCGAAGTTCAATAGAAACTTGGTTGCCGGCGGTATCAGGTAGAAATAGCCGAAGAGGACTCCGCCGACGAACATGATGGTAATAAATGGCAGGATGATATAGACCATTTTCCGTTCCTGGCGTGTCAGTGCCGGGATGACGAACATCAGGAACTGGTAGATAAGGAAGGGCATCGCCAGGACGATGCCGGACATAAGAGCTATTCGCATTGAGGTAGAGAAGCCCTCGGTCATCTCGATGAAGACAAAGTTGATATCTCCGGCGGGGGCTGTAAGGATATCCTTGATGTCACTGATGAAGAAGAAGCATACGGAAGTGGTAACTACGACGGCGATTGCGCTCCAGAGGAGACGCTTCCGTAGTTCCCTTAGATGTTCGAGGATGCCTGTTTTCTTTTCATCACTCATTATGGTGGGGTATTAGTATCCGGCGGCCTGGCTATCTGGGCGGGATGTTCTCTTATCCGGAATCTAATCTTTCTTTTCCGGAGGTGGGGGTGTTTTTTTATTTTTTTCTTCGAGTTCCATTTCTTTGGAAACGGCCGAGCTAAAGTCGATGGATGCCTTCTTGATGGAGCGCGTTATTTTGCCTATGGTACGCCCTATCTCGGCAATCCTGTTTGGCCCCACGACAAGAATCGCCACGAGGAGAATCATCAGTATCTCTTGTGTGCCAATCGACATGAAATCCATCGTACTTATTACCTGCTTGTGTTACACTGCTGTTGCGGAGAAGCTCTGCGGGGTTACCGTCGCGGGGTGAATTAGCTTTTCTTGGCGGCGGTCTTCTTCCGCCTGGTAGTTTTTCTGGTAGTTCGCCTAACAGGGGCTTTTTCCTCTTCCTCCTCGTCCTCGTCCTCGACCTCGTCACTCTGTCCTTTTCTGAAAGCCCGTATTCCTCTCCCGAGGGCAGAGCCGACCTGCGGCAGTTTACCGGCACCAAAGAGAAGCAGGACTATGAATACAATCAGGATGATTTCTGGAAAGCCGAAGCTTTTGAACATTTATTTTGCCTCCTGCTGCACACATTCTCTACTTATTTCATTATACTCTTATCAGGTTTAGTTGACTAGCCAATGGGTCTCCGGTTGTTTATGGCTAACTGGTGTAGCCAGTTGACTGAAGAAATAACTATAGGCGACCAGAATGGTGGTGTAAACTTAGACTACCAGCACAGACTCATTAGCAAGGGGAATAACCGTAATCACGGGCCTGGATATCAATCTCCAGAGTCAGTAATCGTTCCAGAGGGATGAGCGTATCCGACCTCGCATTTCTCATGTCAATGGTTTTCAGATAGTGCTTGCAGTTGTCGCATACGTAGAGTCGGTATGGGCCTTCATCAGCGGTGTAGTAGGATAGTGTCTTCTGGTCGGTGTTGTTGCAGTAAGGACACTTTAGACGTTGAAAGAGCCATTCGGTATCGCAGCGGGAGCATAACAGCCACCTGGAACCATTTTCCTTGCTAAGGAAAGAGAAGTCCGGATTGCCTCCGCAGATGGGACAATAGCCCCGGCGCCAGCGCTCCTGCTCAACCGAATCAATCAAAACCGCAGCATAGCTGGTCAGGAAAGGTTTAGCAGCAGCATGTATTAGCTCTTTCAGAAGGGCCTGACTGACACCGTCAGTGGTCGGCAGGGGTTTCCCTTCATACCACGCCTCAACAAAGTCCGGGGTGATGTTTATCCTGGTCAGCTTGCTGAATTCTGCCGGGGCGTTTTCAAACAGGTCTGCGTACTCACTGAAAACGGCAGCAATTTTTCGAAAGGTGTCTTGCAGCACGTGCAAATCGAAGGTAAACTCGCTGGCTGTGACCAGTATCTTGCCTTCTACTGTCCGCTGGTTAATCGCCTCGCTGGAAAGACCAGGGCTGGGCTTGTCTAGCTCTTGCCCAACCCTGGCTTGAATTCTTAGTAATTCCCGGTAGAACCGGAGTAACCGGGGTAGCGAGCCTTCTTCCTTCTCCATCACATCGAGTTTATCGATAATCCCACTGCTCGGCATACCCGTACCTCACTTTTCAGTGCTTGCTGGAGTCTTATCTGCTACAACTGGCCTCCTGAAGTTATTACCCAGCGCAGTATGAGACCACCTACGATTACACAGAGTGATGATGTCGTTAAGGTCATCAATACCCCTTTGACCTCAATGGCCTTGCCGCGGATGGTGAGGTCGAGAGCAAACGGGATAAGCAGGGCAAGGAGGATGACACCAACCCAGAAAGGTGCTGCCATTGAGCCGGAGATAAGCACTGCCAGTGCATCGCTGCCGCTGGTGGAAGTAACCAGCCAGATGATATAGCCGACCATGGCCATTATTTCTAATACTATTATGATGGCGTCGGTTTCAGCCAGTTGCAGGACCATTTCTTTGGGGGTCTTCCATTCGGTAGAGCCAAATATATAGTTGAGGGCAGGTTTCAATCCAGCCATGCTACCACCGGCGATGGCGTTAAGGGCCAGCGCGGCCAGGACGAGGATAGCTACACCGGTAGAGACAGCCGAGATAACAAAGAGGGTTGGAAGCAGGACGGTATTTGACCACAGAGGCTGACTGCTGACAGCCAGAAGTACGCCGGTATAGGTGATCAGGGCTGCAGCCAGCACGGCGCTGACTATGCTGAGCGGTCCCCTCAGGGCTGCCAGGCTGGCGGCTACCTCTTCGCTGACCCGGTTCTGAAGCCACCAGGAGACAATCATAATCATGGCAATAATTACCCAGGCCATCAGAATCCAGGTACCCATCGACATCGGCGATACAACGTCAAACTGTGTGAACAGATGCCAGAAGCGTATCGGGTTCCCTAGCTCGAAGATAAGCAGTAGTACGCCGAGAACGACCAAAGGTATGGCGAGGTAGGTAGATAGACGTAGTAAAGAGTCGTTTTTACCTCCGGTAAAACGGTTGACCGCAAAGGCAGCAAGGTAAGCGCCACCGGCCATTCCGGCTAACCAGAGATAGATCCAGATTAGTGCAGTCCAAGTCAATTCACACCTCCTTCTTAGTTAAGCTTGCCAGCTGCAATCTGGTTCTTTCGCTTTAAGATGAACCAGAAGGGCAGAGCAGTGACTAGTCCGGCAGTTAAAAGTCCGCCAATCCACTGGCCGACTGAGTTACTGGTGGCCAGCTTTGGTTTGGCGGGTAATCCATAAACCTCCGCTGAATCATCCAACACGTAAAGCACGTTAAGCCCGTCAAGCTCGTTTTCGCCGTACAGATTAGCGTTGCTCATGCCAGCGTTAATTAGTTCCTGCACTCGCTGCCTGCCCAGAGTGAGTAATTTGCTGCGGTCATCGTACAACAGGGCATTTGGAGGACAGGCCTTGATGCAGGCGGGTTCGTAGCCGTAAGGTCTGCGGTCGATGCAAGAAGTACATTTTCGCGCTGTGCCGGTGCGCTCGTCCTTGTGAGGAACCCCGTAGGGGCAGGCCTGGACGCAGTAGCCACAGCCGATACACCACTCCTGGTCGATTACCACAAAACCATCATCTGTGTGTGAGATAGAGTTGGTGGGGCAGACATTCTGGCAGCTGGCCTCCGTGCAATGCATACAGGAGATGCGGGTGAAAAGCCAGCTCACCTTGTTGTTTCTCTCCACTTCTGCGAACCTTATCTTTACCCACGTTTTTGGTGAGAGCTCGGGGGGGTTCTCGTAACTGCCTGTGTTGACCGCGTCGACACCATTCTCTACGGTTGGTATTTCCTCGTCGTTTTCGTTCCATTGTTTGCAGGCTGCCTGGCAACCGCGGCAGGCAGTACAGCGTGTTGAATCAAATAAAAATGCTTTTTCAGCCATTGCTAACTCCGAGTATGTATTCAATCCTCATCCGTCTAGCCCGCCTTTTCCACGTCTACTAGGAAGGCCTTGTATTCTGGTATCATCGTGTTGGCATCACCAACGTGGGGTGTCAGAAGGTTGGCACTGTCGCCGGTGGAGAGGCCTGTGTAGCCCCAGTGCCAGATGACACCCACTTGGTCTACCGTGGTGCCGTTCATCTGGAACGGCTTGAAGCGCTTGGTAACCACGGCTACCACATTTACCTGACCTCTGGCCGACTTGACAATGACACGGTCGCCATTCTTGATACCCTTCCTCTCGGCTAAATCTTCGCTCATCTCGCAAAAAGGCTCGGGTTGCATCTCGATAAGCCAGGGGTTGTTTCGGGTCATCTGGCCGCCCTGCCAGTGCTCACAGACGCGGTAGGTGCTGCAGACGATTGGGTAATCATTTTTCGAGCCTTGCTCTTCGGGATGCCATATCTTAAAGGCAGGGTCGTTCTGCTGTTCTGACATGGGATTGGATACCGGGGACTCCCATGGCTCGTAGTGTTCGGGCATGGGACCATCAGCCATTCCTGGGCCGTAGAGACGTGACAGTCCCTCCGTCTTCATGATGAACGGGTAGTAGCCGCCCTGGTTCATCGGTACTCCTGGGCCGTCAGCAACATCGCCGTCCCAGCTGGTCCCGTTCCACTTGATGACAGGTTGCTCGGCATCCCAGGGATTGCCATCCAGGTCAACCGAGGCTCGGTTGTAGATGATGCGCCGGTTTACTGGCCAGCACCAGGCCCAGTTTGAGAAGAGGCCGATGCCCGATGTATCAACCGGGTCTCGCCGCTCGGCCATGTTGCCGGCTTCGGTGTAGCTGGCGCAGTAAAGCCAGTTACCAGACGTGGTGGTACCATCATCCTTGAGAGCACTGAAGCTGCCCATCAGCTTGCCGGTAGTGAGGTCGTAGCCATTTATTTCCTTGGCTACTTTGTGCACATCAGGATGACCGCTGCCGTAGTCCCAGGTCAGTTCAGTGATGGCCTCGGCGTTTGGTCCACCCTCGTTCTCATAAAGCTCTTTCAGCTCGCGGTATATCATGGTCAGCATATAGAGGTCGTCTTCGGCTTCCCCGGGAGCATCAGCGCACTTGTAGCGCCACTGGCTCCAGCGAGAGCTGTTGGTGACGCTACCTTCTTTCTCGTAGGAGCTCTTGGCCGGAAGCAGGAAGACCTCTGTCTGGATATCGGCCGGGTCAACACCTGGTCTCTGCCAGAAGTTAGCGGTCTCCGTCTGCCACATGTCGGCAACGACCAGCCAGTCCAGCTTATCCATGGCGCCTCTTTCCAGATTGGCATTGGGTCCACCTACCGCCGGGTTCTGCCCCCAGACCATCAAGCCCTTTATGACACCATCATTCATGGCTTCAAAAAGAGAGATGTGGGAGTAGTCCTGGCCGTTATTAATCTTGGGCAGGTAGTGGAAACCAAACTGGTTATCGGCGGTAGCGGCATCCCCGTACCAGGCCTTGAGCAGACTGACTACATATTTGGGCGTATTTTTCCACCAGTTGAGACTCAGGGGGTCGTTGCTCGTTGGGGTTATCCGTGTCAGGTATTCTGACAGTGAGCCATCAGCACTAGTGGGGACCTTTAAGTAGCCGGGCAGAATATGGAAGAGGAGACAGTGGTCGGTGGAGCCCTGCACGTTGGACTCACCCCGGAGGGCATTAATACCACCACCAGCACAGCCGATGTTGCCCAGAAGGAGCTGCATGATACAGTAAGAGCGGATATTCTGGGCACCGTAGGTGTGCTGCGTGGTGCCCATGGCATACATCATGGTACCGGACTTGCCTACTTGACCGGTGGCCGCATAGGTGCGGCAGACCTCGAGGAAAGTGTCTTCTGGGGTGCCGCAGATGGCATTCACCATTTGCGGGGTGTAACGTGCATAATGTTTTTTAAGAAGCTGAAAGACACAGTCCGGGTCCTGGAGGGTATTGTCTCTCAGAGGGATACCCTGCGAGTCTGTCAGCCATGACCAGGTGGTCTTATCATACTTCCGTTTGCTGTTGTCGGTCTCATTGCTTGTACCGACATATCCAGAGAACAGCCCTTCGAGGTCGGCCGGCCCCTGGAAGGCAGAATTAATCAGGTAGGAGGCGTTGGTGTATTCGGTGATATAGGTCATATTGTAATTTTCGGGATGGTCATCGATATCGTTGAGTATGTAGTTAATCATTCCGCCAAGGAAAGCAATATCAGTACCTGACCTGATTGGGGCATAGATATGTGCCCTCGCAGAAGTCCTGGTAAATCTGGGGTCAACATTGATTAGTTTGGCACCCTTGTCTATGGCGTCCATGATATGGCCAAAGGAGGCCGGGTGATTCTCAGCGGGGTTTGCGCCGATAACTAGAATAGCATCGGCATTAGCGATATCGTTCCAGTGATTGGTCATTGCCCCACGTCCGAAGCTTTCCGCCAAACTGGCGACAGTGGGGGAATGTCATATGCGGGCGTGATGTTCCAGATAAACGATACCGAGTGCCCGTGTCAGCTTGGCCAGGAGGTAACACTCCTCGTTGTCCAGAGCCGACCCGCCGAAATTACCAATGGCATCGGTACGGTTTACCAGATTGCTGCCACTGTCTGTGGTGGTGAAGTTTGCGTCCCGGGTGGTCTTGATGTTTCGGGCAATTCTTTCGATTGCCCAGTCCCATTCTTTTTCTACCCATTCTGTACCACCTGGTTCACGGTAGAGGACTTTGCTCAGTCGCCAGGGGTTGTCAGCCGATAGCTGACGCATGGCACCACCCTTGGAGCAATTGCCTCCACGGTTTACCGGGTGGTCAGGGTCGCCTTCGATATTAACTACCTTCCCGTTCTCTGAGGCGACCAGGAATCCACAACCGGAACCATCGTAGGGGCAGATGGTATACCCCTCTCCGATTTGTTTCTTGAGTGGCGGTATTGTTACAGTTCTGGCTGAGACGACGCCTGGCCTAAGTAGGTCCAGCAGAAAAATACCGCCAACTCCAGCTCCTGAGGCTTTTAGGAAATCCCTTCGGTTCAGTTCCATCTATACCTCAAGTACCCCCTTTCAGTAGATTTAATTATCAAGAGCGCTAGAACACCGTCCTGACCGCATATCGTCTAGCGCAAGATAACCTGCACAAACTGATAACTTGGCTTATCAATAAAAAAAATCGCCCCCCTTCCTGATGACACATACCGCTAGTCCTGGGGCGAGTATATTTTGGTGGCACATAATATCGATTTCATATTAGTCGATGTAATCTCGTTTGTCAACTCCTGTACTGAAGGTAACAACCTGAAGCGGGTCTGACGGCAGGCTGACTAGTCCTCTAACTCTACATCCAGTGCAACAAGAAAACGGCACACCATGCCGTAGTAGCCAATGACGACGGTAAGCTCAACGATTGCATGCTCACTGAGGAAGCTCTGTAGACCAATGAAGGTTTCATCTTTGACCTTGATATCGTGCTCTACTTCATCAGTATATGCCAGCACGGCACGCTCCTTCTCGTCGAAGAGGGATGAGTTGTGCCAGTTGGAGATAGCCGTTATCTGCTCCTGTGTCAGCCCGGCTGATAAGCCCCTTCTGGTGTGCTGGGTGAACTCATATTCAGACCCTGTCAGAGAGCCAACCCTTAGAATAGCCACCTCCCTCAGTCTGGGTGGCAGCTCCTCTCCTGTGAGCAGGGAATTGCCTAATCGCTGCCAGTTGAGGCCAATGTAAGGGCAATGTCCCAGTACCTTAAAAAGGTTGATTATCCGCTGTCCTCTGCCCTCAATCTTCTGGTAGAGGTCTTCAACCATGGGATGGCCCTGTCCCTTTTCTATAAAACTAATGCGTGCCATATTACCTCTCCAGCGTTATAATCCGGCAATCTGCCTGATGGTTCATTTTCTAACTGTTATGGTTCGGGGTATACGGTTGACCCAGGCATAAACGGCAGGAATGACCAGCAGTGTCAGCAGTGTAGAGCTGAAAAGCCCACCGATGACGACAGTTGCCAGCTCGGCGGCCATCAGTACACCTTTGCCGAGTCCGAAGGCCAGGGGTAACATGGCAATCATCGTCGTCAACGCTGTCATCAGAATCGGGCGTAATCGCGTTCTGGCCCCCTCGACCAGAGCTTGATATGAGTTCATACCATCTTTGCGCAGCTGCTCGACGACAGCGATAAGGACGACGGCATTTGTCAGAACAATGCCGACCAGCATCAGTACGCCCATCAATCCGGCGATACCCAGCGGTCGCCCCGTGATAAGCAGAGCAACAAGTGCCCCGATGGATGCCAGCGGCAGGCTAACCATGATAATCAGCGGGTTCCGGAAGGAACGGAATGTTAGCACCATTACCACGTAGGCTAGTGCTATGGCGATGGGTATAGCAATAAACATCGTTGAGAAACTATCACGCATGTCCTCTGAGATGCCCCCCTGACTTATCTCCACACCCGGGGGCAGGTCGAGGGAGTCTATCTCCGATTGTACAGCTGTGCTCACAGCGCCGATGTTCTCCTGTGTTATCGTAGCTGTAATGGTGGCCGACAGCTTCCCATCGACCCGGGCGATTCGAGGAATCTGCTCGCCGAGTTCTACGGTAGCGATGTCTCCCAGCGGGACGCGTGTTGGCCAGCCGACCAGCATCTCACGGGCCACGTCGACACTGACCAGGTCACTGACCACCCCTTCAAGAAAGACGGCTCGCGATGTACCGTCCAGATTTGCCGTGGAGACTTCTCCCCCCTGCATTATCAGGTAGAACTCCTGTTGTAACCGCGTCGTATCTAGACCCCACGACTCTATCTCATCGGGGTCCTCCTCAATAATCAGCGTGGGCTCGATACTCGCCAGGTCAAGTCTCAGGTCTTCCAGATGGGAAAGTGCCTCATTCTGTGCTGCTTGCGTTGGGTCAAGCGCAGCAAGGAGCTGGTTAGCGGCCAGGGTGACATCATCATAGCTCTCACCACGGACCGAGATTTCAAGGCCGGATGACATTCCACCGGACATGGCCTCCAGCGCGGTGACAGTAATCTTGCCTGTCTCCGTTATTCCGCCGAGTTCGCTCTTGAGTTGCTCAATCAGCTCATCTATATCAGCATCCGGGTCAGTGACAACCTGAATAGCAGCATAATTGCTGGAGCCACCACCCATAAACAAGCGGTATAGCTCACCACCCATACCAGTAGATGCACCAGCCGTGATACTGTAGGTCAGCACGTCAGGATTGTCACCAAGGACTGCCTCTACCTGCACGGCCACATCATTAAGGGCAGTTAGCTCAGTACCCTTGGGCATCTCTATCCCGACGGTCAGCGTGTTCGTGTCCATTTCCGGTATGAAGGTGGTACCGATGATGGGTAACAGGAGAAAACTCCCGAGGAACAGCACAATGGCAACAGTCACCGTAACGAAGCGGTGATTGAGGCACCATCTCAGTGCCACAGTATAGACCCCCAGGTACCACGACGCCTGCGGCTTATCCTGGGTCCTCATTCTGAGCAGATAGCTGGATAGTGCCGGTACCACGGTCAATGCAATCAGCAGTGAGCCAATCAGGGCATACGTAATTGTCAGGCCGAATGGAAGGAAAATCTCACCGACAATGCCCCCGATGAAAGCCAGGGGGATGAAGATTACAATAGTGGCTATTGTAGCCGAGGTTATGGGGGCGACCACTTCCCTGACACCGTTGACGGCGGCATCATAAAACCGTTCGCCATGCTGCATCCGGCGATAGACCACCTCCAGGATAACGATGCTGTTGTCGATTACGCGTCCCACGGCGATAATCATGGCACCCAGCGTGAGGATGTTGATTGTGACGCCGGTAAAACGCATCACCAGAAAAGCAATGAGCAGACTCAGGGGGATAGATACGGCAGTGATCAATGAAGCACGGAAGGCCACCAGGAAAAGAAACACGACCAGAATAGCCAGGGCACTGCCGATGAGAACGTTATTGGTCAGGTCGGAGACACTGGCTTCAATATACTCAGACTGGTCAAGGACGGTGACCATCTCCAGGCCGGAGGGCAGGCTAGATTTGATTGTCTCGGCCTCATCAAGCACGGCATTGGCGGTGGTGACAGTGTTAGCCGTGGCCTCTTTGGTGACGTCGATGTTGACACTGGGCCTACCGTTGGTGCGGCTGATAGCGGTTCCGGGAGCTGGCCCGATAGAGACATCAGCCACCTGACTGAGAAGAGTCCCTCCCTGGGAAATGACGAGGTTTTCGACCTCTGTCAGCGAGTTATATTGCTGCATCCCTAGTGCTCCGGCCAGCTGGGACATGGAGATACCATACTGGACCATCCTGTCCAGGCTGGGAGTTACGAGGACTTTGTCACCGGAACCTCCTTCAACGGAAACATCATAGACGCCGTCAATCTCTATAAGACGGGGTGCTATATCAGTAAGCGCAATCTGGTACAGTTGCTCAGCCGGGATATCACCATTGAGGCTCAGCGTAACCACCGGCATCTGGTTAATATCAATAGGTATCAGCTGGCTATAAGTACCCTCCGGCAGGTCGAGCTCAGCCAGGTTTTGTGCGATGGTGCCATTGACTGAACTCGTGTCATCGACTGAACCCATATCAGTGCCAAACTCGAACTGGAAAAAGACAACAGAAACTCCTTGTGAAGATGTTGACGTGACATGCTTCAGCCTGCCAAGGCCATCAGCGATTTCCTCAATTGGTTTGGTTATCTCTTCCAAGACCTCATCAGGCGAGGCTCCGGGATAAGCAGTAAACACGGTGGTTATCGGTAGTTCAATGTCCGGGAAAAGCTCCATTTTGAGTGTCAGCATTGCCCAGACGGATGCCCCGGTTACCAGGGCGGTCACGAGCAGGGTCACCCAACGTTTTTTCAGGGCTACTCTGGTCAGCCAGGTCATATCATTGCTCCTTGTGGCTAAGTTATTCGGGTTGTTTTTTATTACGGGTCTACTTAGGTGGTGTGGCAATATCGGTAGTGAGAATGTGTTCAAACTGGGACAACAGACCGCTGATACTGGTTATGAACTCTGTTAAGAATTCTGCTTTGACGAATACCAGCGCCCGCCCCTCAGGACCACCAAAGGCAAGCAGCTTACTACCGTGGACAATTTCCTGGTCCCGGCGGGCTTCAGCAGGAATGGCAACCTGACCACGTTCACCCACTGTTACCGAACCATAGAATACCGGCATCTTTTCTGTGAGGTCTTCTAACATGCTATCATACCTCCTCTACTGGGACCAAGTTTGCATAATTAACATAGTATATCATGTATTACATGTATAATCAATAGTTCTTAAGAATGAAATAATTGAAAATTGACAGGACTTCAGTGGACAGGATTGATAAAAATCCCTTGTCAAACAGCGAGGCGGAATGTGTCCTACCGCAGGCTGATTTAGCTTTCAGCCTGCGGTAGTTAGTCCTTCATGACTTTTATTTCGGTAGAATAAACCGGCTACTTACTATTCTCTGGCCCGGATACTTACCACTACTCCCACCAGTATCAGGGCAACACCCAATCCTATCACAATCCAGAAGCCATAGACCGTAGCCCAGACTATCATAGTACGGGCGTTGCTGGCAGTATCAACCAGCTCGTCAATCGTGTCGTCGGTAAAGTGTATATCGGAAATATATACCGGTACCGTCATCCCTGGCGCATAAGTGACCTTGATAGTTGTGACACTCTGTGAAAACACTGTTGTGCCGCTTACCGGCTCAGCCTTCATATTGATAGTTGTGTCCAATGTCTGGGGGAAGCTGGTCCCCGGATAGTTGCCGAGGTCGATGTCCTCTTCGTTGACCTGGAAGTCGTATACCGTAAGGTCGTGAAACTCCTCCTCAGCGACAAATTTGGCCTCCAGGTCGGTCATGGCAGTCGGGTTCCACAGCTGGTAGCTTTCATGCTTTAAGTCCGAAGGGAAGGAAAACTGGCCGGAGCGGTCCATGTCACCGTAGCCAGAGACATACTCACGGGTAGACCTGTCGACTCCTAATGTTTCCTCCAGCCCGAACTGTGGGAGTTCCACACCAGCTAAAGCGTGGGTGGTGGTAACTGTCTGTTGGAGTATCAGCACGCCATCTTCGATTCCGGTCGCCTCATAATACCGTGTCACCTTTACGGGGATTTCCTCCAGCATTTGAGTCGTGGGATTCATCACTTCGTAGGTGCCTTCGAAATTAGTTTCCTCAGTCAGGTCACTAGGTAGTTTAGACACCATAGGAAAGATGGCAAACTGCCAGATGAGGGCCAAGACAACCAGGACCAGGCCTGCAATGGTCCAGCTTTTAAACATACCTCTCAAGCTCATTTAAAACGTACCTCCTTCTATTTACCTAGAGACGCTAGGTATAAAGATGTATTCTACAATACAAATAACTCAACTGCAAGAGGGAACAAGCACATTGCATAGTCGGGCAGTGCAGCATCGAGGAAAATGGTCCTCCGGTAACGCAGGGGAGCTGTGCGATGGTGAGACGGGAATGCGAGGTACGCAGCAGGAGGAGGTTATAAAAGGTCAATGAGGCTCAATGAATAACTAAAAAGCGGAGCGGTTTAAAGCCTACACAATAGGGACATTTGAAAGAGGAGAAAATGAAACTAAGGAATTGAGTGACGAGAATACGGGGCACCCTTATAAGATGACGATAGGGAGAAACAAGTGGCGAAGTATACTGACATGAAGAGGATTGGAAGGTTGACAAAAGCATAAGAATATATCACAATGATTGTCCGATGGAAGTCAAGTTTGCCCTATTAGCAGATTATGCAAGTATTTCTCGTGAAGGCAAGTTAAGTGTCTTAGGTATATTTGATATAGTCAATCCACCAGTGCTTCCTTTTAATGTACCA
>Ga0315554_1001255_pt1 | contig 14960 bp, 8 predicted proteins | sample SalMarSW160370MG_FD_202114 | JGI IMG/M metagenome (GOLD analysis project Ga0315554, IMG submission 202114) | Salt marsh sediment microbial communities from the Plum Island Ecosystem LTER, Massachusetts, United States - Salt Marsh Sediment SW1603-70 ... | reverse complement strand
TTAAGATCACAGAATTTAATTAATTTTCTTATATGAGTCTTTCATCTTTAAGCATAAGAAGACCTGTACTTGCAATTGTCATGTCTATAGCAATTGTTGTCTTTGGTATATTGGGTTATACTTTCTTGGGTGTCCGCGAATATCCTGCAGTTGATCCGCCAATCATCACAGTTAGTACCACTTATACAGGTGCAAATGCTGATGTAATTGAATCTCAAATTACAGAACCTTTAGAAGAATCTATAAACGGTATTGCAGGAATTCGTTCACTTACATCCGTAAGCAGGGATGGACGAAGCACCATTACAGTTGAATTTAATATTGATGTTGATCTTGAAGCTGCGGCAAATGATGTTAGGGATAGAGTTTCAAGAGCAATTAGAAGCTTACCGCCCGATGTAGAAAATCCTATTGTATCTAAAGCCGACGCCGATGCATACCCGATTGTTTTTTTGAATGTTCAAAGCAATACAAGAAATTTGCTTCAGCTTTCAGAGTTAGCTAATAATGTTTTTAAAGAAAGACTTCAGACTATACCTGGAGTAAGCAGCGTTCAAATATGGGGTGATAAAAAATATTCTATGCGTTTGTGGATGAATCCTGCAAAGCTGGCTGCATACAATCTGACCCCACTTGATGTAGAGAGAGCGCTCAACCGTGAAAATGTTGAACTGCCGACTGGCAGTATTGAAGGCAACAATACTGAATTATCAATTCGTACAATAGGACGGCTTGAAACAGAAAATGAATTTAATGACCTTATTATTTCCGAAGCAAATGGAAATATTGTAAGATTTAAAGATATTGGTTATGCGGAACTTGGAGCCGAAAACCAGAGAACAGTCCTTAAAAGAGACGGCATTCCAATGGTTGGTGTTGTGCTTATTGCGCAAGCTGGAGCAAACAACATCGCTATTACAAATGAATTCTATAAGAGAGTGGAACAGATAAAAAAAGAGCTTCCTGCCGATATAAAAACAGGAATTGGTTTTGATGTTACAACTTATATAAAGGATTCCATTAAAGAAGTTGAGCAAACAATATTTGTTGCATTCGGTTTGGTGGTTCTGATTATCTTTTTGTTTTTGAGAGATTGGAGAACCACTATAATTCCAGTAATTGCAATACCTATCTCGCTTATCGGAGCCTTTTTTATAATGTACATTGCCGACTTTTCAATAAATGTTTTAACACTTCTCGGAATTGTACTTGCAATTGGAATTGTTGTTGATGATGCAATTGTAGTTCTTGAAAATATTTATACAAAGATTGAAGCCAAAATGTACCCCGCCGAGGCTGCAAAGAGGGGATCAGCGGAAATCTTTTTTGCAATAATTTCAACAACCGTAGCTCTTGCTTCTGTTTTTCTGCCGGTTATTTTTCTTTCGGGAATTACGGGAAGGTTATTTAGAGAATTTGGAATTGTAATAGCAGGTTCGGTAATTATTTCTGCTTTTGTTGCACTTACACTTACACCTATGCTCAGTTCAAAAATATTAAAAAGAAGAGAAAAGCATAATTGGTTTTATAACAAAACGGAACCATTCTTCATTAAAATGAATCAAGCTTATAAAAATTCTCTTGATTATTTTCTTGAACACCGATGGTTGGCTATTGTTTTAATGGGTGTTTCAATTCTTCTAATAGTCATTCTTTTTGAAAATATACCTTCGGAACTTGCACCATTGGAGGATAGAGGAAGACTTACTTTATCATCAACCGCACCTGAAGGAGCAACATTTGAATATATGGATAGATTCATGGATAACCTGGTTAGTGTAATAAAAGATTCCATTCCTGAAGAAGATGCAATAATATCTGTAACTTCTCCCGGGTTTGGTGCATCAAGTTCTGTAAATTCAGGTTTTATGGCATTGATTTTATCGGATCCCGATCAGCGGCAAAGATCTCAAAAACAAATTGCAGAACAGCTTACTAAAGAGGTAGCAGATTTACCTGCTGCAAGAACCTTTGTTATTCAACCGCAGACTATCGGAAGAGGAAGAGGCGGATTGCCTGTCCAATATGTTATCCAGGCACCTAATTTTAAAAAGCTTGAAGAGTATCTACCTAAGTTTGTAGATGAAGCGAAAAAAGATCCGACATTTTCAATGGTTGATGTCAATTTAAAATTCAATAAACCTGAATTGAAAGTTCATATTGATAGGCAGAGAGCGAGAGACCTTGGAGTATCAACAATCGATATTGCCCAGACTATTCAAGCTGCTTTCAGCGGGCAAAGATTCGGCTACTTTATTAAAGACGGAAAGCAATACCAGATAATTGGCCAATTATCAAGAGAGAGCAGGGATGCACCGATTGACTTAAAATCTCTTTATGTTAAAAACAACCGCGGTGAACTTATACAATTGGATAATGTTATAACTTCAAGTGAACAAAGCACCCCTCCACAGTTATACCGCTTCAACCGCTATGTATCTGCAACAGTTTCCGCTGGACTCGCTGGAGATAAGACTATTGGTGACGGTATAAAAGCAATGGATAAAATAGCGTCAAGAGTTTTGGATGAATCGTTTTCAACTGCTCTTGACGGACCATCGAAGGATTTTGCAGAAAGTTCTTCCAGCTTATTATTCGCATTTCTGCTCGCCCTGGGATTAATCTATTTAGTGTTAGCAGCACAATTCGAAAGCTTTAGAGATCCGTTTATAATTCTTTTGACTGTTCCATTGGCATTAACCGGAGCACTCTTAACAATCTGGTATTTCAATCAAACATTAAACATATTCAGCCAGATTGGAATAATTATGCTGATAGGTTTAGTTACAAAAAACGGTATTCTAATAGTTGAATTTGCAAATCAAAGAAAAGCCGCAGGTTTAACTAGGTTGCAGGCAATTAAAGATGCATCGGTGGCAAGGTTAAGACCTATTTTGATGACAAGCTTATCAACTGTGCTTGGAATTTTACCTATTGCATTGGCATTAGGTGCCGGTTCTGAGAGCAGGGTTTCTATGGGCATTGCTGTTATCGGAGGACTAATATTTTCAACCTTTTTAACCCTGCTGGTTATTCCGGCCATGTATACTTATTTATCAAGAAAGACAGCCACAGTATCAAATGTTACCGAAGATGAATTGCAGGGAATTAATGAAAGAGAATTAATCGAGACTTAAAATTTTTTATTAAAATACATTCTTTCAAATTACTAATGAATTATAAATACTTTTTTATTTTCATTCTAATAATTTTTTCATTTGCTTTTAGCAGTGTTTTTTCCCAGGAAAATCTTTCTTTGGAAGATGCTGTTAAAATAGCTTTGCAGAATAACTATTCGATTAATATTGCAAGAAATGAAAAAGAAATTTCCGAAAATAATCTTTCTTTAGGAAATGCAGGCTTCCTTCCCCAGTTGGATGCAGAAGGTGCATATTCAAAAAGCATCAACAAAACTACGCAGGAATATTTAACAGGTCAGAAAATTAATAATTCCAATGCAAAATCAAGCAGTCTCTCGGGGGATATTACTTTAAACTGGACTATCTTTAACGGATTTGAAATGTTTGCCAGTTTTAATCAATTAAAGGAACTAAAAAAGCAGGGAGAAACCAACTTCAAAATTGCTGTTGAGAATAATATTTCCGATGTAATTACAACATACTATGACATAATTAGGCAGAAGCAGGTTCTTGCGGTTATCGAAAGGAGTATAAATATTTCCGAAGAAAGAGTAAGGATTGCTCAGGATAAAAAGCAGCTTGGCTCCGGTTCTAAATTCGATCTGCTTCAAGCTCAGGTAGATTTAAATGAAGACCGATCTTCTTTACTCACTGAAGAATTAACATTAAAACAGGATAAGATTTTGCTTAACAGGCTTTTGGGCAGGAATGTGGATTTTGATTTTCAAATTAATGATACAGTCATTTCAATTAACAAAGATCTTTCTTTAGATCAGCTTTCCAATGAGGTAGATAATAATAACAGCAGGCTTATATTGGCTAAGCAGAACAAAAATCTATCGGAAATAAATCTGCAGCTCGCACGTTCCGATTGGTATCCTGAAATAAGTTTATTTGCCGGTTATAACTATGTTCATTCAGAATCTGAAGCCGGTTTTGTGAAGTCAAATACTAATAATAGTATTAATTACGGGATAAATGCATCATTAAATATTTTTAACGGTTTAAATACCAGCAGGAATATAGAGAATGCCGAAGTATCTATTAAAAATTCGGAATTATCATATAATGAAACTAAAAAGATTGTTGATGCCGATCTGAGGAATGCATTTAATGCATATAAAAACAGCTTAACATTAGTAAGCCTTGAAACAGAAAACTTAAAAGCTGCCGAAGAAAATTCTAGTATTGCTTTAGAGCGTCTCCGGCTTGGAAGCATTGCCCCTCTCGATTTCAGGGAAACCCAAAGGAAACTAATTGATGCCAAAAGCAGGCTTGTAGGTGCCCAGTTCGAAGCTAAAAAAGGTGAAACCGAATTGCTCCTTTTAAGCGGCCAGTTGATCAAATCTAAATAAATAACAGAATTCTCCTGGTATTGAATCAATTAATATTTACGTTAATTGCAATTGAATTAATCCTATTTGAGTAAAACCATTTTCTTAGTTTGAATTAAGCTTCCGGCTTTCAGTTGATAGAAGTATATCCCGCTTGAAAGTTCTTTTGCATTAAAAGTTATTTCATAAGTTCCCGGCTCTTTTTTCTCATTTACAAGTGTTTTTACTTCTCTTCCGAGTATATCATAAACTTTCAAGGTTATAAATCCGAAATCCGGAATCTGAAATTCTACTTTTGTTATTGGATTAAAAGGATTGGGATAATTTTGCAAAAGCGAAAAAGAGTTCGGAAGTATATTCTGTTTCTTTTCTTTTATTGCTACAGTTCCCCCAACACTTCCTTTCAGGATTGCATCGCCAATCCCAACAACCCATACATTATCAAAGTCAGTTAAAGCGACTGCAGAAGCTCCTTTAACCGGTAATTGAGCGGGAAAGGGAGTCCAATTATCTCCGCCATCAGTTGTATAATAAACTCCGGCACCTACCCCTACCCCATTATTCTCATCAATAAATTTTAAATATGAGATGTGTGTGTTGTCGTTCTGTATATTCCAAGAATCCCCGCCATCGGTAGTTTTTAAAATTAGTCCTCCCGACCCGCAAATCCATCCTGTATTTTTATTGACAAAAAATAATTTATTCAGACTTATAGTAACTCCGCTGTTAACAGGATTCCATGTTGCACCATAATCAGTAGTTTTAAAAATTGCACCGGATGTCCCGGTCATAATTCCGGTAAGTTTATCTAAAAAATGAATTGAATATAGAGCAGCATTTGAAGGGGATGCGGAAGTATCCCAACTCAGCCCTCCGTCTGTGCTCTTCAAAACTGTTCCTTGATCCCCTACGGCAATGCCGTTAAGAGAGTCTATAAAATCCAGGCCATTAATTCCCCAAATGGTATTGGTTGTACCGTGCAACCAATTTATACCGCCGTCAGTAGTTGAAAAAACCGCTCCATGAAAGCCGCAAGCCCAGCCATGTTTTTCATCAAGGAATTTTACGTAATAAAAAGCAGTGATAGGACTGAGAGTTTGAAAAGACCAATTTTCTCCTCCATCGGTTGTTTTTCCGATGGTTGAATAATTGCTTACAGTCCAGCCTTTATCTTTATCAATAAAACAGATATCAAACAGGGAATGATATGTAGCTCCTTTACTATTAAATGACCATGTTTGACCACCATCGGTAGTAGATAGTAAAAGCCCGTAATCACCAACTGCAAATCCATTATCATTATTATAAAAATCAACATCGTTTATTTTAAGAATAGTATGAGATGAAACAGTATCCCAATTATTGCCTCCATCTGTTGTTCTGACTATCGTGCCGTTATATCCTACGGCTACTCCGGTATTCGCATCAAAAAAATACAAGTCCAGTATAATATCGGCCGGTAATGCTGTCGCGGGATTCCATGTTGCACCTCCATCTGTAGTTTTAAAAATTGCGCCCTTATCGGAAAAACCTCCGCCGCACCATCCATTTAATTGATCTGTAAAATAAACAGATTCGAGTGTGTTGTTGGTATTGGTTGTCCGCATATTCCAATGGTCACCCCCATCCGTTGTAGTAAATATTGAATTTATGGCTCCGACCGCACACCCATTATTTTGATCTGTAAAAAAGACCGAGTATAAATTGTTATTAGCAGGTACTTTTTGTGAAATCCAGCTAATCCCGCCGTCTGTTGTTTTAAAAACATTCCCTGCAGTTCCTGCGGCCCATCCGGTATTTTCATCAAGGAAAAATAGACTATTAAAAGATACCTGTGAGTTTACAGAATCAGGTGCCCATGTAATACCTGCATCGGTAGTCTTATAAACAGTATAGCCTGCTGCTGCCCATCCGATAGTTGAATTAAGAAAATATAGTTTTGTAAATGCCAAATCAGAATTATTAATACGATGATGCAAGTCCCAGTTAATTCCTCCGTCTGTACTTTTTATAACCGTAGATACTTCTCCTGCAGCAACGATAATATTAGTATCTAGCATTTTTACACTTTTCATTCCATTTCCCTGTGGAAGAGGATTCTGCCATATCCATTCATTTTGGCCAAATAATGACAAAAAAGGGATTAGGGTTAATAAAATTATCACATAACTATTTTCCCGCATAGATAACCCTCCTAATTAATAAAATGATTTTTAAACAATTCGGGAATTGAAGCGGGAAAAAGTTAGCGAAGAAACAGATTATTTTATTTCAATATTGTTTCAAATTTTGTAAGATATGTTACATTAAGATTTTACCTTCGAAGTTAACAATTGGCTTCAAAATAGTAACCTCGAAGGTAAAAGGGAGACCATGTATTTTTTTGATAACTGATTTGAACCTTCAAGGATTGCACCGCTTTTTCCGGTTCGCTAACCTTGAAGGTTACTGTCACTTCATTTTTCGAATACGCAACTCAACATCTTTTGGTTCTTTCATTAGATCAACAATTTTTGATACATCAGTATCCCCGTAATGATAAGGATAAAGTATTTTCGGCTTAAAAGATTTTGCAGCATCTGCAACCATTTCAGGTGTCATCGTATAAGGTAAGTTCATCGGTAAAAATGCAATATCAATTCCTTTTAGACTCTTCATTTCAGGAGTATTTTCAGTATCGCCTGCTATATACACTTTCTTATCACCGAATTGAATTACATAACCATTGCCGTCTCCCTTTTTATGAAAAGGTTCGCCGTTATCCCTCTTATGAACAATATTGTAAGCTGGAACGGCTTCTATTTTTATACCTTTAACTGTTTGGACATCACCATTTTTCATAATAGTTCCGCCGGATATTTTTTCTGTGCAGGCTTTTGTTAAAATGATAGTAGTATTTTCGGTACTGATTTGTTTAACAGCTTCCGGATCACAATGATCTCCATGTTCATGTGTAATAAGAATAATATCCGCTTTAGGTAAAGTTGAATAATCGGCCAGCCTGCTGAAAGGGTCGACATATATAACATTATCATTATACTTAAAAATTAATGAGGCATGACCGATAAAAGTTATTATCAAATTACCTTTTGTTGTTGAGATCGTATCCTTATTAAATTGCTGCTGGGAAAAATTGGAAATTGTTCCAAACACAATAAAAACAAGAAAGAAAATTATTTTATGCATATTTTCTCCTTATAAAAAATAATTAATGAAACTTTATTCAAACAGTCGAAAAGTTTAGCTCTTAAGATAATCTTTATTTGCATAATGAGTAAATGCTTTTCTTCACCTTCAGCGATTTAGTCCTTATTCATTATTAAGAAAAGAGTTAATGGCTTCTTCCCAATCTTTAAGATTATGCGCGTACATTTGTTCGAGCGATTGCTCATTTATTCTATTTCCGAGTTCATTTAAACCGGTATATGTATAAGTTATTTCCGCGGATGTCTTGTTTTCAATTAATGAATTACATTTTATTGTAATTGTCCAGTACCTGTTAACTGTTGATACCATGTATTGAATGAGGAATTTATCAGCTTCATATTTTGAAACTCTCCAGATAAATTCATGTTCAGTATAATCAAATCCCTTTGTTTTAAAAGTAGTTCCTTCTTCAATGTTTTCAGTTGCCGGATAAATTAAAGTCGGATCCCAGCCTTCTGCCCACTTTCTTTCTTCAAATGCGCCGAACAGAGGAAAAACAGTTTCAATTTTTCCATTTAATGTAATAACAGCTGTTTTTGAAACTCTCTCTGCTTTAAATTTTTTATTTTTCATTAAATTCGATAGAATATCTTTAATCCATTACAACAAGTTAGATAACAAAAATTTCTTAGTGAAACTTTGTGATCTATGTGTCTTAGTGGTTAAAACAAAAATAATTACCCTAAATCACTGAAATCACTAAGAATCAATGAGTCTTAAAAAATAAGTTGAATGCTAACTTTTATTTAATAAATTTTTTTTATAATCCATAGGTGAACAACCATATATTTCCTGAAACGATTTTGTAAAGTAAGATTGCGAGTTAAACCCAACCATATATGCGATCTCCGCCATATTACCTGCATTTTGTTTTATTAAATCTGCAGCTTTTTGGAGACGGAAAGAACGAATAAACTCGCTTGTTGATTTATTTGTTATGGCTTTAATCTTCCTATGTACCTGGGTCCGGCTCATTCCAATTTCTTTACAAAGATTCTCAACACTGAAATTTTCATCTTCAATATTTTCTTCAGTAATTTTTGAAAGCGTTTCGATAAATATTTTTTGGCTGGAAGGAACTATCACCTCCATCGGCTTTAATACCATTTCGGATTGGAACTTTTCTCTCATCTGTTTTCTTACACGGATGAGATTTTTAACTCTAGCATGCAGTTCATCTGTATCGAAAGGTTTTACCAGGTAATCATCTGCTCCTATTTCCAATCCTTCAAGCTTGTTTTCTATAGACGCCTTTGCAGTTAATAATATTACCGGGATGTGATTGGTTTTTATGCTGGACTTTAACTTTTCGCAAAGCCGGTAACCATCCATATTCGGCATCATTATATCGCTTATTACCATATCAGGAATGATTTCTTCTGCCAGCACTAGTCCTTTTTCCCCGTCTTCTGCTTCAACTATGGAATAGTCATTTTCAAGCTGTTCACAAATAAAGTTCCTTAGATCAAAATGATCTTCAACAACTAATATTATCCCCGATTCCGTTGAAACATTCTCTTTTGTAATTCTTTCCTTAATAACCTGTTCCCTTTCATCTATTGGCGGAAGGCTTTCAACGAGATCTTTGGAAAGTTTCTCCGGGGAAGCAATAATTTGATCCGGGGGAAAATGATTACTGCCGAGCGGAATTCTTATTTTGAAGATTGTTTCCGGACCGGTGCTTTCAACCTTAACTTTGCCGTGGTGCAGTTCGATAAATTCCTTAACTAAAGCAAGCCCGATACCCGTTCCCTCGTAAATCCTGGTCGCACTGCCGTCAACCTGGTAAAAGCGGTCAAAAATGTGAGGCAAATATTCTCCCGGTATCCCTATGCCTGTATTCCTAATTTGTATTTCAGCATAATTATCATCCGAATTTAAATCAATAAAAATATTTTCTCCTCCGGGAGTAAACTTAAAAGCATTGGAAAGAAGGTTATAAATAACGGTCTCCATTTTATCCCTGTCGATGTATGCAAACATTTCTTTTATTTCGGAAGGAGCGGTAAGGGGTTGATTGTTAAACATGAAAACAATTTTATGCTGCTCTGCAAGAGATATAAAAGATGAAGATGTCCTTCTTACAAACTTTACCAGATCAGTTTTTTGTACCTGCATTTTTACATTTCCGGCTTCCAATTTTGAGAGTTCAAGCATCTGGTTTATTAAATGTAAAAGCCTACGGGCATTTTTTTTCATAATATTAAAATCGTAAGATTCGCTTCCCGGTTTCTTCAAATATTTTTCAAGGATTCCCAGTATTAAAGTTAATGGTGTTCTAAATTCATGCGAGATGTTTGCAAAGAAACGGGACTTTAAATGATCGAGCTCTTTCAGCTTTTCTGTCTGTTCTCTAATAGTAGCTGTTCTTTCAAAAACTATATTTTCAAGCTGATGGGTTCGCCTCTCTAATTGATTTACGCGTATTTTAACGATAGAAAAAACTATAGCCCCTATAAACAAAACATAAAGCAGGTATGCCCACCAGGTTTGAAACCAGGGAGGTAAAATTTCAAAAGCAAAAGTATCTTCCGAGCTTAAATGATTGTAAATATTTTTAGCGAGCACATGGAAGATATAATTACCTGCCGGAAGACCTGTATAATCCTTATCAGTTTTCGAAAACCAGTTGGACCAGTTCTTATCATAGCCCCCAAGCTTAACCTGAAAAAGATTATCTGCATCATCATCATAGCTGGCTGCAGCGAATTCAAAACGAAGTGAATTATTTTTATATTCGATTTCAGGCTTAGTATAATTAGAATATATATTTCCGTTATAGAAAACCGAGTCGGCTGTGATTTCTGTTACTTTCCGTATTATAGCAGAAAAATCAAAATCATTCTTACTGACGCCGGGAAAATATCTTGCAATCCCCTCAGAACCGCCGATCCAAACCGTACCGTTTTCTTCAGGGTAAATAAAATATGAATTACCAAGATCATTAATTCTTGAAAATATATTTTCCTGCCAAACGTATCTTCCATTTGGAAGAGGGAGAATCATACCCGGAATCGATTTCCCTTCTTTTTTTGTAATTACCCAAACATCTCCATTGTTATCTTTACGCATGAAATCAATTTCGCATGAAGAATCGGCAAATATTTTTCCGAAAGTTGTATCTGGTAAAAACAGTTTTTTGGCAGCATTGAAACACTTCAGACCCCTCATAGTTGCAAAGACAGTTTTTCCCCCGGCAAAAACAGGGATGATTTGGCCGGGCGGCAGGCCGTCCTTTTCGCCATAATGTAAAAGAGATACTTTCATTTGCGGTTTATGCCCGTTCAAAAACTCCATTTTTATATTTGCTTTAAATAAGCCCTCAAACTCGGATCCGAGCCAAAGAGAGCCGTCGGAATTTTCGGTAACTGCAATTATGCGCAGATTAATTCCGGGTACCGGGGGTATTTCAACCCACTTGTTATCAATACGTTCTAAACCTGCAAACCCTTCAATTAAAGTTACATATACTCTGTTTGTGTCTATCCCGGAATGGAATAATCGTTTTGAAGGGAAATCACTAATTTTAATCCCCTTTGTGCCATTAATTTCATAAACGGCGCTTTGTGTACCTGCAAGTAATTTATTTGCGGCAGTAATTAAGGAAAAAGATAACGTATTTATACCGCTAACCGGTTTAAATTTTGGAAACGGGAATTCATTTTTATCTAGATAATATATTCCGCGTTCTGCAGTGGAATAAAGCGTACCGTTATATCTAATTATTGATTCAACAAAACTATCCATCCCGGAAATATCTTTGAATCGTGAATAAGGAGAAGGTGTTTCAATCCTAGCAATGCCGTTATTTAAAGCCAGCCATAATCCTTGCTGTTTATCAACGAAAATATTTAGAACCAAATCGTTGCGTAACCCAGATGATTTATTTACAACCTGGCAAAGCCTGCCGTTCTTATCCAAAACGACAACCCCGTGACCTGTTCCAAATACAAGAAAACCGGACGAAAGTTTTCTGCCGGAGAAGATTTTATTTTCAAGTAAAAGATTATCAGCTTCTGTTCTAAACCTCCGGATTTTTTCCCCGTCATAAATGAATAAACCGTATGAAAAAGTGCAGATAATAAATCGCGATTTGTCATAAGGGAACATCCTGCTTATTCTTTTATCGGCAAAGAAATTTCCGCCGGGCAAAAGCAGCAAAGAATCGTTTCTCATTTCCGATAAGCCGATTTTATGCTGCTCAACAAACAAAGTATTATTAAAGATAAAGTGAGCATCGAATTGATTATTGGAACTCCATACCTTTACTTTACTATTGGCTAACCGGAAAAGATAATTCCGTGTTCTGAGATAAGTTGTATCATTATTCGAAATAATCTCATAAACATCATGAAAATCACGGTATTGTTCCGGAATAAGATTAAGAAGAGAAATAAATTTTAATTCACCGGTATTATCCGGCTTAAGGTAACCAAAATCCCCTTCCGCACCAACATAAACCGTATCATTGATCAAGCATAAAGAACGTGCAAGAGTTTTATTGGCAGCCTGAATTAACCGCCAGGAAACGCCGTCATATACTAAAACTCCTTTGTTATTGCCGAAATACATAAGTCCGTGTTTATCCTGCACAATTGAAAAATTCTGTATTTCCGCGTTATAATCAGTAGGGCTGAAGTTCTGAATATAAGGGAGTCCGTTTTCTTTCCAATTTAACTCGAATTGCTTTTCATCGAGTATAACATTCCCTCTTTGAGCAAAACTTTGGAATAGAAAAATTAATAAGAAAAGAAAAATCTTGGAAAAATGAATTAATTTCATTAAAAGTTAGAATTTTTGTTCGTGAACCGCGGAGGATATGCTAATTAAATAAATTTAACCGTTAGTAGCAAGTGGAGGATTAGGGATTGTGTTTTGGATACTGGGAGGATGGAATATTGGATTTTAAACAGCCATTAGATGTCATTCAATAGTCATTTGGTTGTCATTCGTTGTCATATAAAAATTTTTTATAATGATTAATATATTTTACAATTTCTAATATATTTTATAATATAGAGATAATTTCATTGGAATTAAGATTTCCGAAATAGCAAAGTTAAAATCCTGGGAATAGTTGTTCTGTCATCCTCATCAAAAAATTCATTTATATCCACAATTTCAAATCCATTCTTTTTCGCTGCTTGTGTAAAATCCGAAATGTTATGAGTATAACATTTTAGAACTTCGGTTCCCTTTTCTGTTTCAAATCTTGCTTTGGTTCCCAGGTATTGTTTAAATGGGTGTAGCTCTCCAATATAAATATATCCGCCGGGATTTATCACTTTTGCAGTTTCTTCAAAAATATGATCTAAATTTTCAATATGCTCAAGAACAAGGCTGAAGCTTACTAGATCATATTTTTCCTTTATAAAATTCCAATTATGTGTTATATCTGCCTGAATAAATTTAACACTTGCTGATTGTATTTTTTCTTTTGCTTTGGCAAGCATCTCTTCCGAAAGATCTACGTCTGTAATTTGTTTTGCTTTTGTTAAAAGCCATTCGGTGTTCTTTCCCGTTCCGCAGCCGATTTCCAGGCAGGTATCAAAATTGATATTTGCTAAAGTTTTCCTTAATGATTTTGCTTCAAGGTCACGGGTTTTGTTATCGTTGGAATCGTATTGTTTTGACCAGATATCGTAAGCCTTTTTTGTATCCATTATCCTAATTTAGTTACCATTTAGATCTTAAAATATAAGAATAAACATTATCAACTCTTGTTACTCATATCCTAAGAGTAATGATCATTAATGCACATTTAATTTTCTTCCATTACTCCACATTCCAATATTCCTAAGAATTGGCATTGAACAAGGTTAATATATACTGATTTTATTTCTGCTTTTCACGAAACCTTCTAACCTTTGCAAGATTTCCGCAGTCTTTCATATCACACCACTGTCTGCTTTTATTTTTACTTGTATCTAGAAAAAGCCAGCCGCAATTTTCCCCGGGGCACATTTTAATTCTTGAAAGAAGATCGGAGGATAAAAGCTCTGCTGCTGATTCGGCTATCATCCAGATTATATAATCCGGTTCAAGAGGATCTTTTGAAAATTGCCATTCGAATTTATGGTTAAGATAAACCAACTTTCGCCTCTCATTTGCCGCAGAATATTCCCGGTTTAATATTTGAATCATTCTTTCTTCCGGCTCTTTATTATTTATTACACTATATAATATTTTGAAGAGCGCTTCCCTTAATTCTATAGCTTTTTTAAAGACTGAATCAGTTTCTTTCTTTTTTGATGAATTTAAATCAATTAGTTTTTTTCTTTCGGATTCCGAGATAATTCCTGTCTCCTTACTCCAGGCGGCAAGATCATCGAAGGTTTCCAGTTTATCTTTTAAAATAATATTTTCAGGAAAAATTATGTTTTCCTGCTCTATCCTGCCACCCACGGAATTTACAAAATCCAGGCAAAGCTTGCCCCCGATAAATTTCCAGTTTTTTATCTCAATCATAACTATTTTAAAATTATTGTAACCGATAAAATTAATTTGACAGGTTACTTCAAAATTGCTATATTGTAACCGGTTATTTAAATATAATTGGTTACAACGAAACAATCAATTACTTTTAATGCAAAATAAGGTTAATTAATATCGATAAGGCTGTTGCATACTTAAAAAGAATTTCTTTCTTAAAAAAACAGGAGGCAAAATGATAACAAGAATTTGGCATGGAAAAACCAAAAAAGAAGATGCAGATATATATAGGCAATATGTATCTGACACCGGGATTAAAGAATACCAGAAAACAGATGGAAACCTTGATACTCAAATATGGCAAAAAGATGAAGACGGAATAACTCACATATGGACTGTAACCCACTGGAAGGATTTTGATTCAATTAAAAAATTTGCCGGAGATAATTTTCAAAAAGCAAAATATTATCCCGAAGATAAAAAATATCTCCTGGAATTTGAACCTGAAGTTGAACATTACAGAACGTTTACCTTTTCAAATAACAAGATTAAAAACTTAATTAGGCAGATTGAAGAATTATACGACGGTGACAATTGGACAGACGTAGGTTTCTTGAGTAAAATAAATTCAATTGAAGAAGAAAAAATATTTGTTCAGCCGTTCCCCGGAAAACACTCTGCAGCCGAAATACTATGGCATACCATCTACTGGAAAAAAGTAGTTCTTAAACGTATGGAAGGAGATTTTGAATTTGAGAAAAAAACGGAGAAGGAGCTAAATTTTCTCTCATTAGAATTATTAAAGCAGAAAGGATTAAAAAATTTACTTACGGATTTCAAAGAGATA